>Ga0316205_10005439_pt1 | contig 10549 bp, 9 predicted proteins | sample 3monthpyrite_MG_FD_204941 | JGI IMG/M metagenome (GOLD analysis project Ga0316205, IMG submission 204941) | Microbial mat bacterial communities from mineral coupon in-situ incubated in ocean water Damariscotta River, Maine, United States -... | ecosystem: Environmental > Aquatic > Marine >...
CGGAGTGTAAAGAGTTATTCGGCGACGCTTCGCTATGCCGAATTATGTTCGTCCGAAAGTCTCCTGTGCCGCGATTTTTTTCACTGTCGCCTTGGCGGAACGCGGTTCGACGCGGCTGGTGGACCAGATTGACCTGTTGCGAGACGCCGTTCGGGAAACGCGGGTCGAACGGCCCTTCTCAATTGACGCTTGGGTCATCCTGCCCGATCACATGCATTGCGTTTGGGTTTTGCCATCCGGTGATCGGGATTATTCGACCCGAATGGGCGCGATCAAGGCTCGATTTTCAAGATCTTGCCGTAGGGCGGGATTTATCCCGCCTCTTCCGATCGGGCGGTTGAACGGCGGGGTGAACCCCGCCCTACGCCGCAAGGGAGAGGTGGGGTTGTGGCAACCGAGGTTCTGGGAGCACCATATCCGCGATGAGGCCGATTACCGCGCGCATGTGGAATATTGCTGGGTCAACCCGGTGAAGCACGGATATGTGGAACACCCCGAGGACTGGCCGTATTCATCCGATCACGCGGCAATCCGCCGTGGCCATTTCGCCCCCGACCGAAAAACGAAACCGTAGGGCGGGATTTATCCCGCCGCCGCCAACCGGATGTCTACATGGCGGGGTGAAACCCGCCCTACCTTTTACGCTGGCACTCCGCGGCCAATCCAACTGTGTGGGAACACGATTGCCTGCGTCAATCGCTTTCGCCCACCGTCCCTCAAAAGGACAGCTAGCTGTCCATCTTCAAAGCTGAAATAAACGCACTCTGCGGGATCTCCACCTTCCCGAACTGGCGCATCTTCTTCTTACCCGCTTTCTGCTTTTCCAGCAGCTTTTTCTTCCGCGTCGCGTCGCCGCCATAGCATTTCGCGGTCACGTCCTTGCGCAAGGCCGAGAGCGTTTCGCGCGCGATGACGCGTCCGCCGATGGCCGCCTGGATCGGGATCTTGAACATGTGGCGCGGGATCAGCTCCTTCAGCTTCTCGCACATCGCCCGGCCGCGCATCTCGGCCCGGTCGCGATGCACCATCATCGACAGCGCATCAACCGGCTCGTCATTGACCAGCACCTGCATCTTCACAAGGCTGTCCTCGCGATAGCCGATCATCTGGTAATCGAAGCTTGCATACCCTTTGCTAACACTTTTCAGCCTATCGTAGAAATCGAACACCACTTCGTTCAGCGGCAGGTCATAGACCACCATGGCGCGGGGGCCGGCATAGGTCAGGTCAAGCTGGATCCCGCGCCGGTCCTGGCAGAGCTTGAGCACGTCGCCAAGGTATTCGTCGGGCACCAGGATCGTCGCCTTGATGCGCGGCTCCTCGATCCGCTCGACGGTGGCGGGATCGGGCATGTCGGCGGGGTTGTGCAGTTCGGTCATGCTGCCGTCGCGCAGGAAGATGTTGTAGACCACCGAGGGCGCGGTGGTGATGAGATCAATATCGTATTCGCGCTCCAGCCGGTCGCGGATCACTTCAAGATGGAGGAGGCCCAGGAACCCACAGCGGAAGCCAAAGCCAAGCGCGGCAGAGGTCTCGATCTCGTAGGAAAAGCTGGCATCGTTCAGGGCGAGTTTCTCGATCGCGGTGCGCAGATCCTCGAACTCGTTTGAATCGACCGGGAACAGGCCGCAGAACACCACTGGCTGGGCCGGTTTGAAGCCGGGCAGCGGAACGGTTGCGCCTTTCTTTTCATGGGTGATGGTGTCGCCCACACGTGTATCGCGCACCTGCTTGATCGAGGCGGTGAAGATGCCGATCTCACCCGGACCAAGTTCGGGGATATCGACCATCTGCGGTTTCAGAACGGCGAGTTTGTCGATGCCGTAGACGGCGCCGGTTTGCATCATCTTGATGCGCTCGCCTTTTCGAATAGTGCCGTCAATGACACGGATCATCACCACCACGCCGAGATAGGCGTCATACCACGAATCGACCAGCATCGCCTTCAGCGGCGCATCGCGCTCGCCTTTCGGAGCGGGCAGGCGCTGGACGATGGCCTCCAGCACATCCGGGATGCCGACCCCGGTCTTGGCGCTGATATGAACCGCGTCCGAAGCGTCGATCCCGATCACGTCCTCGATCTGCTCGCAAACCCGCTCCGGCTCGGAGGCGGGCAGGTCGATCTTGTTGAGCACCGGGACGATCTCGTGATCGGCATCAATGGCCTGATAGACATTGGCCAGCGTCTGGGCCTCGACCCCTTGGGTGGCGTCCACGACCAGCAACGAGCCCTCGACCGCGCGCATCGAGCGGCTGACCTCATAGGCGAAATCCACGTGCCCCGGCGTGTCGATCAGGTTCAGGATATAGGTCTCGCCATCCTTGGCCGGATATTCGATCCGAACCGAGTTCGCCTTGATGGTGATGCCCCGCTCGCGCTCGATATCCATACTGTCGAGCAGTTGCGCCTTCATGTCCCGCTCGGCCACGGTGCCGGTCAACTGGATCAGCCGGTCGGCGAGCGTGGATTTGCCATGGTCGATATGGGCGACGATGGAAAAGTTGCGGATATGTCTGAGGTCGGTCATGGGCGGGATATGCGGCGGTTTGGGGGGGTGGTCAAGATGATGTCGAAACGATCGGGTTCAAGTCGGATTCACCGCGCTCCACGCCCGCGCGTCCCGCTCGCCCGATCCCAGCCTAGAGACGCAAGTGCGCGATGGCCGAATGGCAGCCTGTACCCCAAAAAAGCACCCGGCCGAACCTGATCGTCAACCGCCCCGCAGGTTGGCCCGGCCCGACTCCATTGCCGTCATCGCGTCGCGATAGATTTCTTCGACAATCTCGGCGGCGGGCAGAACCTTTCGCACGAGCGCAACGCCCTGCCCTGCCCAAAGTGACATGGCCTCGACCTCGCCCGTGGTTCCGGGCAGCGGGGTATAGCTTTTGTATCTGACCACATCTTCGCCGCCTGGCTTGTGCCCGATCACCTGATCTTCGTTGGGGCGCGCGCCAGCGGCAGCGCTTCCCGAGCTTTTCCAGGCGCGAGAGGTCGAGTTCGTCAGCGCCCGATGCGGGGCATCCGGCCAATCCACGTTAAAAAGTTCGCGATACCATTCGGTCTGGGTCTCTGATGCGCCAAGAACGCCGCGCTGATAGGTCTCGTGAATCGTGGCCTCGGTGCTTGCAAGAAACCGGGTGCCGATCCATGCCCCGGACGCGCCGAGCATTAGCACCGCCGCAAGGCCCCGACCGTCGGCAATTCCACCGGCGGCCAGAACCGGAACCTCGACAGCATCAACGACCGCCGGGACCAGTGCCATCGTCGCGACCTTGCCCCAAACGTGTCCACCGGCTTCCCAACCCTGCGCGACGATTACATCTGCGCCCGCATCCGCTGCAATCCTGGCCTCCTGGGCATTTCCGACACTGGCCATAACCACCAGGCCGCCGGTCTTGGCGGCTTGGATGGCGGACGGCTCCATCCCCCAGAACAGCGAGACGGCGAACACCTGGTCTTCGATACAGGCGGCAAGCTGGTCCTGATAGGAAAACGACAGGTTGAGATTCACCGCGAAATTCCGGCTGCTCAGCGCGCGGACCTGAGCGATGCCGTCGTGAACCTGTTCAGCCGATCTGCCCCACAGGGGAATGACCCCGAAGCCGCCCGCGTTCGAAACAGCCGCGACCAGCTCTGGTCCGGCCGCGCCGCCCATCGGCGCAGAAACAATCGGTTTTTCGATATTCAGAAGCGTGCAAAGACTGTTGTTCATTTTCTTCACCAAAGACCATCACGAAAACACTGGGCTCAATTATGCCCTGGTGTCAACGCACCCCGGCAACATCGGTTCGGAGAACCCTGCCAGGCGGGACCCCCTTCGGGTCGTCAGTGGAAGCGTTTGCTGCGCTCAGACGGCCGCTTTCAGCGCTTCGATCAAATCAGTCCGCTCCCACGAGAACCCGCCATCGGCCTCGGGCGCGCGTCCGAAATGACCATAGGCCGCCGTGCGCTGGAAGATCGGGCGGTTCAGCCCCAGATGCAGGCGAATGCCGCGCGGGGTCAGGTCCATCACATCGCCCGCGGCCTTTTCAATCGCGCTCTCATGCACTTCGCCTGTGCCGTGGGTATCGGCATAGATCGACAAAGGCCGCGCCACGCCGATGGCATAGGAAAGCTGGATCGTGCAGCGACGGGCCAGACCCGCCGCCACCACGTTCTTGGCCAGATAGCGCGCGGCATAGGCCGCCGAGCGGTCGACCTTGGTCGGGTCCTTGCCCGAGAACGCGCCGCCACCATGGGGCGCGGCCCCGCCATAGGTATCGACGATGATCTTGCGCCCGGTCAGCCCCGCATCACCGTCCGGTCCGCCGATAACGAACTTGCCGGTCGGGTTCACCCACCAGTCGGTTTCGGGCGTGATCCAGCCCTCGGGCAGTTCGGCGCGGATATAGGGCTCGACCACGGCACGCACGTCGTCAGAGCTCATGCTGGCGTCCAGGTGCTGGGTTGACAGCACGATCGAGGACACGCCGACGGGCCGATCATTCTCGTAATGCACGCTCAACTGCGATTTGGCATCCGGTCCCAGGGTCGGTTCGATCCCGTTTTTGCGCACCTCCGCCAGCTTGCGCAGAATGCAGTGGGCATAATGGATCGGCGCGGGCATCAGATCGGGCGTCTCGTCCACCGCATAGCCGAACATGATGCCCTGATCGCCAGCCCCCTCGTCCTTGTTGTCGCCCGCATCGACGCCCTGGGCGATATGGGCCGATTGCCCATGCAGAAGGTTCGTGACTTCGACCGTTTCGTGATGGAACTTGTCCTGCTCGTAGCCGATGTCCTTGATGCAGGCGCGGGCGATTTCGTCGATCTTGCCCATATAGGTGTGCAGCCGGTCCCGATCCGACAGCCCGACTTCGCCGCCGATCACAACGCGGTTGGTGGTGGCGAAGGTTTCACAGGCAACCCGCGCTTCGGGTTCCTCGGCCAGAAAGGCGTCCAGAACAGCGTCCGAGATGCGGTCACAGACCTTGTCGGGGTGACCCTCGGACACGGATTCCGAGGTAAACAGGTATTTTTGACGTGACATGGATAGTGCTCCGTTGAAATTCGCTCACCGCACGTCAGGAAGCCGTTGTGCGGGACAGTCGGACCGACTTACTTGCCTCTGCGCTCGGCGTCAATCCGGCGGTGGCGCGCAAAACCCGCTACCCCAGCGGCAAGCGCCCAGATCAGCAGGAATGGCAGGGCGCCGAAGCGCACATAGGGGGTGACGGCAGCGCGCGGGGGCAGCGGCGCGTCCAGATACCCGGCCTGTCCCAGGGCAATCTGCGCCAGTATGGTCCCGCGCGCGTCGATCACCGCTGAAATCCCGGTATTGGCCGCGCGCAATACCGGCAATCCGCGCTCGATCGCGCGCATTCGGGCCAGCGCCAGGTGTTGCTGTGGTCCCGCGAAGGTGCCGAACCAGGCGTCGTTGGTCATATGCAGCATGAAATCCGCATCAGCGCTGAGCGCACGGCCAAATCTGGGGAAAATCGCCTCGTAGCAGATCAGCGGCAGGGCCTTGCCCAGCGACCCGATCTGCAACAAAGTCGGCCCCGGACCGCTGGAAAATCCATTGCCGTCGCGCGCGGCCAGTCCGCGCAGGCCGAACCGGCCCAGCAGATCGCCAAGCGGCATGTATTCGCCGAATGGCACCAGATGCGCCTTGTCATAGCGCCCGGTGATCTCTCCCCCGGCCCCCAACACGACGGACGAGTTATAGACCCGGGGGCCGTCGGACCGATTGATCCCCATGACCACGGTGCGCCCGCCCGCGGCCTCTGAAATGGTGGCGAGATTTGCCGCGTCACGCGGCAGATAAGCGGCGATGGCCGATTCGGGCCAGATTGTCAGGTCGGGGGCACCCGGTCCCCGCGAGGCGTCAAGCTGGCGCTGATAGAACACCGGTGCCCACTCGGGATCCCATTTCAGGTGCTGGGCCGCGTTGGGCTGCACCAGTCGCACTTTTGGCGCATCGGGCGGAATCCGGGGCGCATCGGGTGCCAAAAGGCCTGTCAGCACAAGGGCGAGCGGCGGTCCGACCAGGGCGAATCCCGCCAGCACGGCCTTGCGATGCGCCGCCCAGAAGAAAGCAGGCAGGGGCAACAGCGTCAGCAGGCCCAGTCCTTGCGGCCCGATCCAGGCCAGCCAAATGGCGGCAGGCGTGTCGATCCAGATCGCGGCCAGCATGGGCCATGGAAACCCGGTGAAGGCCACCCCGCGCGTGGCTTCCAGCACCGACAGCGCCAGCACGAACACCAGCACGCGCTGTCCGTCGCCCGGCACCTTTCCGGCCACCGCCCCCGCGATCCCCCAGAACAGCGCCAGCCCACCGGCCATGAAGACCAGCGCGAACGGGGCCATCCATCCATAGGTGGCCGCGTCGACCTGAAACGGCTGCACGATCCAGTGCAGGACAATGGCGAAATAGGCCGAGGCCCCGACCCAGACGGTCCAGAACCCCTGCTTGCGCCCCTGGCTTCGGGTCAGGGCCAGTGCCAGGAACAGCAGACCGCCAAGCGCGATCCATGTCTTGTCGAACGGGGCCTGCCCCATGGCCGCCATCGCTCCGCCGCCCGCCGCAACGGCAAAGCGCAGGAGGCGGGACCAGCGGCGCGTCAGGACCAGTTCAAGCGCCGCCATGTCTACTCGGCAGCCGCGGCGGTGATTCCATCCATACGAACGCGAATGCGCTTGATCCGGCGCGGGTCGGCATCGACGATTTCGAACTGCGCCCCGCTGTCATGGGGAATCACCTCGCCCCGGGCCGGAACGCGGCCTGCCAGCAGGAAGACCAGACCGCCAAGCGTGTCGATTTCCTCCAGGTCGTCGGCCTCCATATGGGGCAGAAGATCCAGACCGATCTCGGCGGAAAGTTCGTCCAGCGGCGCGCGCGACTGTACCAGGTAGCAGCCCGGCTTTTCTCGGGTCCACAGCGCGTCCTCGGGCTCGTCATGCTCGTCCTCGATCTCGCCCACGACCTGTTCAATCAGATCCTCGATCGTGACCAGACCGTCAACGCCGCCGTATTCGTCGATCACCAGCGCCATGTGCATCCGCTCGGACTGCATTTTCTGCATCAGAACGCCGATGGGCATCGAAGGTGGCGCGAAAAGAAGCGGTCGCATCATCCCTTTCAGCGCGAAGCGCGCCGGCTTGCCGTTGAATCCATAGCGCAATGCAAGGTCTTTGAGATGCACCAGCCCCAGCGGCGTATCCAGGGTGCGCGAAAATACCGGCAGCCGGGTCAGGCCACTGTCCTGAAACACATGCACCAGTTCCGGCAGGGTGATGTCGACGGGCACCGCCATGATTTCGGCCCGCGGGATCGCCACGTCCTCGACCCGCATACGCCGCAGATTGACCATGCCATGAGTCAGGCCGCCAGCCGTAGGCAACCCGATCACGGGACTGGCCGTCAAAGGCTCGGACGGTGTGCGAATTGTGCCCCAAAGACGCTGCAACAGGCCCGATCTGGCGGGCACCTCGGCTGTATTGGGAAGATTGTCCCGCCCAGGGGACATTTTTATGTTGTCTTGAGGCGCGCCACGCGCTGCCCCAGACGACGGGTCCGTACTGTCGCCCATCGTTCCTTTCCGATTATGTGTTGCCGAACATTGGTCCGGTCATTCCGAATATGGGTCCGCGACCCCCAGTCTGTCCAGTATGGCAACCTCAAGAGTTTCCATCAGGGCCGCATCTTGGTCGTCTATGTGGTCATAACCCAACAGATGCAACGTTCCATGCACCAAAAGGTGAACGATATGGGTTTCAAAAGCCTTACCCTGCGCAGCCGCTTCGCGGGCGCAAGTCTCATAGGCAACGGCAATATCGCCCAGTTCCGGATCATCGGGCGCGATGGGTGCCCCTCCCGGCTGCAAAGCGCCACGTTCTTCCGAGGGCCAACTCAGCACGTTAGTCGCTGCTCGCTTGTCGCGAAATGCCCGGTTCAGCTCGGCAATCCGGTTGTCATCGCAGGCCAGCAGCGCAATTCCAAATCCGTCCGGATCAAAGCCCATATGGATCAGCGTTGCGCGCGCCGCACCCTCGGCCAGCCGCGCCAGATCCTGCGCATCCCACCCCCCGCTTTCAACGATCAAATCCACGGTCATGCCGTTCTGCGTCGCCACGTCAGCCCGATTTCGGCGGCGCATTGCTTTCTGCCGCGTCATAGGCGTCGATGATCTTGGCCACCAGCGGGTGACGGACCACGTCTTTCGAGGTGAAATAGGTGAAACTGACGCCCGACACATCCTTCAGAATGTACTCGGCATCGCGCAGTCCCGATTGCACCCCGCGCGGCAGATCCACCTGGCTGCGATCGCCGGTGATGACCATCCGGGATCCCTCGCCCAGACGGGTCAGGAACATCTTCATCTGCATCGTCGTGGCATTCTGCGCCTCGTCCAGAACGACAAAGGCATTGGCCAGGGTTCGCCCGCGCATGAAGGCAAGCGGCGCGATTTCAATCCGCTTGTCCTCCATCAGCTTGGCCATCTGCTTGCCGGGCAGAAAATCGTTCAGCGCATCGTAAAGCGGCTGCATGTAGGGATCGACCTTGTCCTTCATGTCGCCGGGCAGGAATCCCAGCCGTTCGCCCGCCTCGACCGCGGGGCGGCTCAGGATGATCTTGTCCACGTGGCCTTGCAGGAACATCGACACGCCCACAGCCACCGCCAGATAGGTCTTGCCGGTGCCCGCCGGACCGATGCCGAAAGCCAGTTCGTGCGAAAACAGCCCCTGCACATAGGCTTTCTGGTTCTGCGTTCGCGGCTCGACCGATTTCTTGCGGGTCTTGATCTCGGACGTTCCCGCCTTGAACATCTCAAGCTGATCGCCGTCCCGTACCCCGGTGTCATCCGAGGACCGATCCAGCCGGATCAACCCGTCAATATCGCCCGGCTCAATCGTCTTGCCAGCCTGCGCGCGCTGAAACAGGGCATGAAGCACGGCCTCGGCCCGGATCTGGCTGTCTTCTTCGCCATAGACTGCCAGCACGTTTCCCCGGCGCAGGATTTGCACGCCAAGCTGATGTTCGACCTGCGCAAGATTGCGGTCGAACTCGCCGCACAGGACGATCAGAAGCCGGTTCAGATTACTGCTGTCGGGAAATTCGACGATGCGCTCGGTCGGGCGCTTTGCGGGGGTCGGGTCGGTCAGGGGCATGCGTGCCTAACGTGGTCGTGGTCTGTGCATGAAATCAAGCTGCGCTGATGCAACCGATCACGCAAGAGAGTCGAGCGGAAAGTGATGCGGTGCGAGGTCACAGGTTCGTGGCGTTGGCGAAAAACCACACGACACAGGGATGCGAACGGAAACAGGCCGCGCGATCTCCCGCACGGCCTGCAAATCACATCCAAATCACGGACCCCGGCAGTCCCTGCACCGATCAGATCGGATCAGGGAACGGGCTTCCGTCCTTGAAGGGGCCGATCGCCGTGTTGGGCGGCGCGATGCCCGAGCAGACCGGCTTGCCGAACCGGTCCAGGCGCTGGGACAGATACCCTTCGACCCCGTCGTCGATGATCCAGTGATCGCACCCGTTGGGGTCAACCCAGATCCCGGCCTGAAGCGTGCTCAGATCCTTCGAGTCGAAGTACCCATCCACGGTTTTGTCGACTTTGTTGCCAAGGCAGGCCGAGAGCACCATGGCACCCCCGAAAAGCAGTATGAGGTTTGTCTTTTTCATGATGCCTGCCCCTACCTGATACAGATGATTTCGACGCGGCGGTTCTGGGCCATGCCTGCGCGTGTCGCATTCGACGCACGCGGAGACCGCTCGCCCATTCCACGCACATCCGCGATCCGCGCGCCGGTTCGGGCCGCCACCTGCGCCACCGCATTTGCGCGGTTGTAACTCAGACGCATGTTATAGGCATCGCTCGCTCGGCTGTCGGTGTGCCCGATGATGATGTAGCTCGTCGCCCCGGCACTGGCGAAGAAGTTCGCCAGTCGCTGCTGGTTCGCCGGATTGATGTTGTACCTGTCGGTGGCAAAGAACTGATCTGCGTTCATCACCGCGCAGGATTCCTGCCGCCTGCAGACCGGGATGCCCTGACGGTTCACGTTCGGCGTCATGTAACCTTCGACACCGTCATCCATGACCCAGTGTTCGCACCCGTCCGGGTCCACCCAGATGGTCGGGGCGTAACGCTCTTGCGTCGACATCCGCGAAATCAACTGACTCGCGGTCAGATCACCGGTCGAATTCGCACTCGACCCGCCCGTTTTAGCCAGGAGTGGTCCTGACAGCCCCAGCGTCGCGCAGCACACTAGCACGACGATTGCTCGCAATTTGGTGGAGATCCCAGCCACTTCCCGCTCCAGTCCTGTTATCTATTCGAATTGGAACGCAGCAAGTTGCGATGCAACAGCTATGTCCCCCCATGATGTAGTAAACACTACCAAATTCGGCGGGGCTTCAAAGCACTTTTACAAGATATGGACGAATTTGTGGTTATCCACAGGCTGAGTCCAAGGCGACTCTCTGAAAACACTAAAAAATCTTCCAGATATAGAGGCTTGTCCAATTCCAACCACAAGCGGTGGATAAATCAGACCAGC
>Ga0316205_10005440_pt1 | contig 10544 bp, 9 predicted proteins | sample 3monthpyrite_MG_FD_204941 | JGI IMG/M metagenome (GOLD analysis project Ga0316205, IMG submission 204941) | Microbial mat bacterial communities from mineral coupon in-situ incubated in ocean water Damariscotta River, Maine, United States -... | ecosystem: Environmental > Aquatic > Marine >...
GGTTATATGGCGGTTGTCGCGAAGAAATCGTTCAAAGGCGATGGCGTAGGATTTGCGATTCTCTTCTTTGAACAGCGTCGACAGTTCGGACAGATCGGCATAGAGGTGCGGATTGCGCTTGGTCAGATCGGCCAGGTTTTCCAACCAGGGCGATGCAGCGGCATACCACTTTCCCCTTTTCTGTTTAGGTTCAAAAGACCCCGCGAAATGCCCCATAATCACCTTTGCAGGGGGCAGGGCCGGGTTGCGGTCATCTGCATCCCGCATGGCCGTGTCCCAGGCTCTGGGAGAGGCGGTGAAATCCTCGGGACGGCGCGTCTCGCCCTGGGCGCTGCGTTTGGCAAACGAGTCGCTATCCCGTCGGAATCGGGCACCAAACGGGTAGAACCACTCATCCTTGGCAGGATCGCCGAAAGCGCCCTGAGGTTCGCCGCGCGGAGTGTCGGCGGGTGACGGGCGCGCGCCTGTCATACAGCCTTCATTGGCAATGGTCAGGCCCAGGTTGCCATGCGTGAGGATCGGCACATTGGCCGCCTTACAGAAATCCAGCAGTTCCTCCATATATTCGTCATAAGCCGTGAAACGCTTGTAAAGCTCACTGTCAGGCAGGGTTTCATAATAGCGCGACCTGTTGGTGCAGCCGAACGCAAGGTTGTTGGTGGGCGAGAACCCGGAAGAGGGGTGCACTTTGACCCCGACAAAGCCGAGATGTGTGATGGCCCGCTTCAGCCACCAGAACTGGGACTTTTCCGTATAACTGTCATCCGGCCCCCAGCCTTTGAGCGTTCGTTCGTCATATTCGCGTTCCGGACTGAAGGACGCCAGCGGCAGGAAACGCCCGCGCGTGACCAGGGCAAGGTTGGAATAGAACGAGATGTGGTTGCGATAAACCACCCGCGTCTTGCCCTCGTAAAAATCGACCATCGAAGCCAGAAACAGGTCAACATCCGGATAAAGCAGCATCATTTGTGCCGCGTTGCGCAACCGGTTGGAAAAGAAGCCGGTCAGCTGACTGTTGCGCCCGGCGCGGATCAGGCCGGATTGCTGTGTGTCGGCGAAAAAGCACAGATCGCGGTTCGAGGCCCGCGCCGGTAGGTTGTAAGGATCGCCCAGGGCTTTGCGCAGCTCCACGGCGAGGACCTCGTTTTCGGCCCGCGCGGTCTTGGTGGCGACGCCCAGAACCTCGCCAATGATCTGCGCCAGTGTGCCGATCATCCAGGCCAGTGCCGGGGAACCGGCCTCATCCAGATTGAGCACGCGATTGGCTACCAGTTCCCGTGCCGAGCCGTCCTTCTGGTTCAGGAGGTGGCAATGGGCATCAATCACAAGAGCGCCATTATCGGTGGGATTGCAGTCACTGAAACTGCCATAGCGGGACAGGCCGGGTCCGCAGCCGGACGTTGCCAGCGCTGCAAGTCCGGCACCATTCTTCAGAAATTGACGGCGTGAAAGGGTCAAGCCGAAGCTCCAAAAGGCAATATCTTCAACCTATTGGAGAACGCCGGATTGGGCAAGTCGCCCCAAAATGGGTTAACGGCTGAACAGACCTTCGTAAATCGGTTCAAGCGTTTCGGTATCAAACAGAGACGACACCGAGGTGCCGCTCCAGATGTTCAGGATCGCTTGCGCAAAGATCGGCGCGGTGGGCAGCACGCGGATATTGGGCGCGCCTTTGACCGCGTCGCTGGCCTCGATCGTGTCGGTCAGAACCAGAGATTTCATCACCGATTTGGTAACCCGGTCCACGGCAGGGCCCGACATCACGCCATGGGTGATATAGGCATGCACCTCGGACGCCCCGTTTTCGATCAGCACTTCGGCCGCCTTGCACAGGGTTCCGGCCGTATCGACCATATCATCCACGATGATGCACTTCTTACCCGTTACGTCGCCAATGACGATCATTTCAGCCACTTCGCCCGCCTTCTCGCGGCGCTTGTCGACGATGGCCAGCGGGGCGTTGATCCGCTTGGCCAACTCACGCGCACGGGCCACACCGCCGACATCCGGCGAAATGATCAAGATGTCGTCCATCGCGCCCTTGAATTGAGACATGATATCCAGCGCGAACACTGGCGAAGCATAAAGGTTGTCCACCGGGATATCGAAGAACCCCTGGATCTGCGCGGCGTGCAGGTCCATGGTCAGAACCCGCTCGATCCCCGCCTCGACGATCATATTCGCCACCAGCTTGGCCGAGATCGGCGTGCGCGCGCGCGAGCGGCGATCCTGGCGGGCATAGCCAAAATAAGGGATAACGGCAGTGATGCGGCGCGCGGATGAGCGTCGCAGCGCATCCGACATGATCAGCAATTCCATCAGGTTGTCATTGGCCGGGTTCGAGGTGGACTGGATAATGAACATATCCTCGCCGCGCACGTTCTCGTACACCTCGACAAAAATTTCCTGATCGTTGAAGCGTTCGATCCGTGCATCGACCAGCCCCACATTCACGCCTCGGTGGATCGACATGCGCCGTGCGGCGGCCTTGGCAAGTGGCAGATTGGCGTTGCCAGAAATCAGTTTCGGCTCGGACGTGGTTGGCATGTGGCAGGGCCCCCGGGTGCTCGATATGACAGAATCGTGACGTTGAACCCCGATTAACACGCGGCTACGGTCGGGCAAAGCGATGCGAACCCTGAAAGGTGCGAAAATGTCCCATATTGACTATTATTTCTCAACTATGTCCCCCTACTCCTATCTGGCCGGCACCCGGATGGAGGAGGTGGCGCACAAGCATGGGGCAAGCATCACCTACAAACCCCTCGATATCATGGGGCTGTTCTCGCGTACCGGTGGAACCCCTCCGAAAGATCGCCATCCCTCGCGACAGGCCTGGCGGCTTGAAGAAATGCCACGTCAGGCGCGCAAACTGGGCATGACCTTCAATGTCAAACCCGCCCATTGGCCCACCAATACCGCGCCCTCGTCCTATGCCATTATAGCGGCGCAAAACGCGGGCGGCGGTGATCTGGGCGCACTCGCCCATTCCTTCCTGCGGGCCGTTTGGGCAGAAGAGCGCAACATCGCAGAGGATGATGTGATCAAAGCCTGTCTTGAAGCCGCCGGGTTTGACCCTGCGCTGGCTGACAGTGGCTTGCTGGCCGGGGCCGACGCCTATGCCCGCAATCTGGAACAGGCCGTGATGGACAATGTGTTCGGTGCGCCGACCTATGTCACCGACACCGACCAGCATTTTTGGGGGCAGGACCGGATCGAGGATCTGGACATGCATCTGGCTGGCAAGCTCTAGGCGATGCCGCGCGGCGACAGGGCGGGATTTCCCACCTACTGGACCAGCTTTGGGCAGGGGCCGCGTGAGGCGGTGATGATCCACTGCTCACTGGCCCATTCCGGCAGCTGGGGTGGTCTGGCTCGGCATCTGTCTGGTGCGTTGAGCATGGTGGCGTTCGACATGCCGGGTCATGGGCGCAGTGCCAGGTGGGACGGACGCGGTGAAGTCCAACAGGTTACCGCCGCCATTGCCGCCACGTTCTGCGAAGACACCCCGCGCGATGTGATCGGCCACTCCTTTGGGGCGACCGTCGCGCTCAGGTTGGCGGTGATCCGGCCTGATCTGGTGCGCAGTCTTGTGCTGATCGAACCTGTGTTCTTTACCGTCGCACGGCGGGATCACCCCGATATCTATGCTGCCCACCGAACCCAGACAGCCGCTTTTGACGCCGCGATGGAGGCGGGCGATACATGGGCCGCGGCCCGCGAGTTTACCAGCCTTTGGGGCGCTGGTCCGCCGTGGCGGGCGATCCCCGAGGCGCAGAAACGCGAGCTGGCCGATCAGATGTATCTGATCGCGGCAGCGGCCGACGCCCTTTATGGCGATCCCGGTGGCATGCTGAACAACGGCGTGTTGCAGGCGCTGGATATCCCTGTGCTGCTGATCGAGGGCAGCGGCTCACCGCGCGTAATCAGCGCAGTGCAGGAGGGGCTATCCGCACGCTTGCCCCTTGTCACGCGCACAGTGATCGCCGGGGCCGGGCATATGGCACCAATCACCCATGCACAGCAAGTGGCGGGGGAAGTGCTGTGGTTTTTGGGGGAGGTGCCGGGGTGAACCCCGACCTACCCTTCCCTTGCCGTAGTCAGGAACGCATCTATCTGATCGTCACTGATCGACCAATCACACACCAGACGGCACAACAGTGGCTCTTGCGCATCGCCGGTCTCCAAAGGGCCATCAAAAAGCTGGTAACCGGCCCCGGCAGCAAAGAGGCGCTGATGGGTGGCGCGCGGCAGAGTGGCAAAGATCATGTTGGCTTGCGGGTCATGCGTCAGATGGCACCCCGGCACATTCCGCAACCCAGCCGCTAACCGCTGGCCAGCGGCGTTGGATTTCCGGGCCAGCGACAGCCACAGATCATCGCTCAGATAGGCCTGCATCTGCGCTGACATATAGCGATGCTTTGAAAACAGATGCGCGCCCCGTTTGCGGCGCAACTCAAACTCCCACGCGTGTTCGGGATCAAAGAAAATCACCGCCTCGACGCCGAGGCAACCATTCTTGGTGCCCCCCATGGACAGCGCATCAACACCCGCTTTCCACGTCATCTCGGCCGGGGTGCAATCCAGCGCGGCAATTGCATTGGCAAAGCGGGCACCATCCAGAAAGGTGGACAGGCCATAGGCGCGGGCAACCGAGGTCAGCGCCGCAATCTCGTCAACCGAATAGACCTGTCCGCGCTCGGTGACTTGGGTCAGGCAGAGCGGACCGCGCTGAGAGGTATGCACATCGCCCTTGACCCAGCCAGCGATGGCGGCCTCCAGCGCATCCGGGGTTATCTTGTCATCCTCACCCACCAGGGTCAGCTTGGCACCGCCGGTGTAGAATTCCGGCCCGTTGCACTCATCCACCTGGATATGGGCGTTGGGTGCGCAAAAGATCGTCTGGAACGGCTGGGTCAGCGTGGCAAGCCCCAGCACATTGGCCGCCGTACCCGTCGCCACCAGATAGACCGCCGCTTCGGGTGCTTCAAACAGGTCCCGCACCAGCGCGCGCACCTCATCCATGATCGTGTCGGTGCCATAGGAGGTCTGAAAGCCCGCATTGGCTGCGTTCACCGCCTCCATCACCGCCGGATGGGCCGGGCCGCAATTGTCAGAATATAGGTGCATCACAGGGGCTCCTCGATGATGTGGTCTTCCCAATCGTCCTCGTCCACCTCAAATTCGGGCAGGGTACGGCTTTGCATCGACACGCCCGCGTCATGCACACTGTCGGGGTTGCCCGAGATCAACGGGTGCCAGTCGTAAAGCGGCTTTCCGAGGTGCAGCAGTTTGTAGGCGCAGGTTTCGGGCATCCAATAGAGGTTCTGATCCAGCGTTTGCGGCTTCAGAACGATGCATTCCGGCACGTACTGATGGCGGATGTCATATTGCGCACAGCGACAAGAGGTATCGTCAAACAGTCGACAGGCGATGCGGGTCAGCGCAACCTCCTGCGTGTCTTCATCTTCCAGCTTGTTCATGCAGCATTTGCCACAGCCATCGCACAGCGCCTCCCACTGGTCCCGGGTCATCCGATCCAGCGGAGTGGTTTCCCAAAACCGGGCGCGCAGGCCCTCGCGCGCTATGGGATCGGCCATTCGGCCACCAGAATTTCGCGCGCACGGGCGCAATCGGCATCCATTTGGGCGATGAAGGCCTCAAGGCTTTCAAAGGCTTCTTCCGGTCGCAGATACTCGGCCAGCGCGACGGACAGGTGCGCGCCATAAAGATCGCCGGAAAAGTCGAACAGGAAGGTTTCCAGATTGGGCTTTTCGCCGTTGAACATCGGCCGCACGCCAAGTGAGGCCGCGCCATGATAATGACCCTTATGTGGCCCCGCCAGCACGTCAACCATCACCGCATAGACGCCAAATTTGGGCGGATGCAGCCCTTCGATCGACATATTGGCTGTCGGATATCCCAATTCGCGTCCGCGCTGTTCGCCGCCGACCACTTCGCCCTCGATCCGGTGCCAGTGCCCCAGCATCGCGGCGGCATCACGGGGGCGTCCTTCGGTCAGGGCGGTGCGGATCGCGGTCGAGGACACCTCGCCGATTTCCCCTTCCAGCAAATCCGCGATAGTCACGCCAAAACCCATCTCCGCGCCAAACTCGACCAGCATCTGCGCATTGCCCGCGCGCCCCTGGCCAAAGCAGAAATCAGCGCCCACAACCACATGGCGCAGCCCCAAGCCATCGGCGATGACGTTGCGGGCAAAATCTTCGGGGGCCAGGGCCGACATTGCCGCATTGAAATTCAACTCGTAGAGCTTCTCGATGCCCAGCTTTTCCAACCGGTTGGCGCGGGCCTCGGACCCCATCAGGCGAAACGGCGGCGCATCAGGCGCAAAGTATTCGCGCGGATGCGGCTCGAACGTCAGGATACCCAAGGGCGCGCCAATCGCTTCGCCCTCGCGACGGGCCAGATCAATGACCGAGCGATGGCCCAGATGCACACCGTCAAAATTCCCGATGGCCACGCTGGCCCCCCGGTCGACAGGTTCAAGAAAGGTATAGTCCCGGATGATCCGCATGGGCGCAGGGGTAGCGTCAAGCGGGGCAGGGTGCAAGCGCGATAACCGGGTTGCCCGGGTGGGCCTTTCATGGGCCGCACCACCCCAGAGACGGCCCAACCGCACAGGGCGGCAATGACAAAGCCGGGAATCTGCAATTCGGGTACATAAGGGTGCCCGGGCACCAGAAAAAGGAAGAAACAGCCCCCCGCGAACAGCCCGATGGCCCCGAGTATCAAGATGGCCGCCGGAAAGGGTCTCGGTTAGTCGAACTTGCCAGATGGTGCCATTACTGTGGCTTCCCCGATCAGAACCTTCTTGCCATTCACCATGCAACGGCAATCCAGTTGCACACGGCGCTTACCGGGATCAATGCCGATAACTTCAACCTCGGCGCGCACCATGTCGCCGGGGCGCACGGGGGCGAGGAATTTCAGGGTCTGTCCCATATAGACCGTGCCGTGACCCGGAAGCTGTTCGCCGATCACGGCCGAGATCAGTCCAGCGGTCAACATCCCGTGGGCGATGCGCCCTTCAAAGATGGTGTCGTTGGCGTAATCATCATCCATATGGACCGGGTTATGATCGGTCGACACTTCGGCAAACATCCGGATGTCTTCATCTGTGACGATTTTCTCAAGATAGCGCATCATGCCCATCTCGATTTCTTCGATGGTGATGGTGCCGCGGGGCATATTATCCAACATTTTTCCCTCGTGATGTCGCCGGTGCGTAATAATCAGAAGCCAAATGGCCTAAGTTTGGAACTTTATTACTTCGCAAGCGCAGAAAATCAAGGGAAATCTTTACTATCTCAGAAGGCCGATTGAGTAGGTCGGAGAGATCATTTCCTTTTGAATATAGGCGTTTAGCGCATCCGGGTCGGGCTGGTGCGACGTTTTGGTTTCCACCGCGGCCAGCCCGCCAGAGATGAAAAGAGAATCGATATCCTCGCCCATCGCCCCCTGAATGTCGGTATGCGGCCCATCGCCGATGGCCAGAATCCGGCCCATATCCACCTCGGACCCCAGCGAGGCCAGACGGCGCCGCGCCAGATCATAGATCGGCGGATGGGGTTTACCAAAATACAGGCTTTCGCCGCCCATCTCGGTGTAAAGCCTGGCCAAGGCACCTGCGCACCATTCACGCACTTCGCCCCGGTCGACGATTATATCTGGATTGGCACACAGCAGTTTCATGCCCTTTTGCTTGGCATAAAGGAAATCGGCGCGGTTCACATCCGGGTCGGCCATCGGGTCAAACGGGCCGCAACACACGATGCCGTCGGCCTCTTGCAAGGGAACCCGAGCGATCTCGACCGGGTTTTCGATCACGTTCAGCGGCTCAAAGAACCCTGCATCGCGCCCCCATTCGCCCATGAAATAGACCTTTTCACCCACCGCGCCGCGATACATGGCAGATCGCGCGCTGTCGCCCGAGGTGGCAATCACATCATAACAATCCTCTGGTACGTTAAAACCGCCCAATTGCGCAGCCACCCCGGCGCGGGGCTTGGGCGAGTTGGTCACCAACACCACCTTGCCACCCGTGTCGCGAAAAGCGCGCAGGGCCGCGACCGCCTCGGGGAAGGCCTGAATGCCGTTATGCACACAGCCCCAGAGATCGACAAACAGGGCGGTGTAACGGTCGGAAACCTCGGAGAGGGATTCGATGATCTGGGTCATGGAGATGCCTTTGCGCGTTATCTGGCGGTGGTATGGCAGGGCGCGCGTGGATTTTCCAGAGGGGGTTGTCTTGGCGCATGATTGGGATAGGCAGGGGCAGGATATCTTTGCCTGAAAGGGGTCTGCCTTGCCCAGCCTTCCTGATTTTCGCCTGGAAACGCATTTCTCAAAATGGGAGTTCAAGGCGCGCTATCACATGACCGCCTCGGATGCCGAAAGTATGTCGATGCGTGATTTGCTGGCGATGGCCACACCCGAGGAACGCGAGGCGTTTGAGGGCCTGTGGCTGGGCTATACCGAAACCTTCGGTGCGCCGGAACTGCGTGCGGCGATAGCTGGCACGTTCGAGCGGCAAGAGGCCAGCGATATCCTCTGTTTTGCCGGGGCCAGCGAAGGGATTTTCGCCGCCAACACGGTGCTGCTGGATCAGGACAGCCACGCCATCGTCGTCACGCCGAATTACCAAAGCCACGAAACCCTGCCGATCGCAATTTGCGAGGCGACAGGTGTGTCGCTGGATCCCGAGGATAACTGGTCGCTGGATATCGACCGGATCAAGGCCGCGATCCGGCCCAACACACGGTTGGTGACGATCAACTTTCCGCATAATCCCACGGGCGCGATCCTGCCGCTGGACCGCTACATGGCCTTGATTGATCTGTGTCGCCATCACGGCATCTACATCCTGCATGACGAGATTTTTAACGGGCTGGGGCCGAGTGATGCGACACATCTGCCTTTCATTGCCGATGTGTACGAACGCGGGCTGTCGCTGGGCGTGACGTCGAAATCCTTTGGGTTGCCCGGATTGCGGATCGGCTGGATTGCCTGTCAGGACGCCGATGTTTTGTCACAGATGGAGCGGATGAAGCATTACCTGTCGATCTGCAATTCCGGCCCCAGCGAACGGCTGGCCGTGATCGCCCTGCGCAACCGGGCCAGGCTACTGGCGCGCAACTGTGCCATCGTGGATGAGAATCTGCCGAAATGGGACGCGTTTTTTGCCCGCCACACCGATCTATTCGACTGGACGCGCCCCGATGGTGCCTGCATGGGCTTTCCGCGCTATAAAGGCCCCGAGGGGGTCGAGGCGTTCGCGCGCGATCTGGTGGAGCAAAGCGGCGTCTTGTTCCTGCCCAGCACGATCTATTCGTCCGAGCTGGGGCCAACGCCGACAGATCGCTTCCGCCTTGGGTTCGGGCGCACCGGGCTGGACGAAGGATTGGCCGCGCTTGAGGCGCACCTGATGCAGAACAAAGGTTAGGGGGCGTTCTTCAAGGCCTGATCATGCGGGTTTTTCGATGCGTAAGAGCGACTATTTTCGTTTTCTTTGTGCAAGCGCCTCTGCCAAGATAGCCCCGCACGACAAGGGAACCGGCATGGACTTCAGCATTCAGCTTTCGGCGGACTACCCGGATAAATCCTATGGCGGGGGCCGGGTTTATGGTGACATGCTGGATCAGGCCATGTTGGCCGACCGGCTAGGCTTTGACGCAGTGTCGATCACCGAACATCACCTGATCAACATCCTGATGATGCCCGCCCCCCTGACCTTTGCCACCAAGATCGCGGCGCATACCAATCGGATCAAGATCATGACCTCGATTGCCGTGCTGCCCCTGCATGACATGCGCACCTATGCGGGCGAGGTGGTTGTGGCCGATATCTTTACAGAAGGCCGTCTGATGCTGGGTGTCGGGCGCGGCGCCTTCCCGTTCGAGATGGAGCGGCTGGGCGTCCCGATGGACGAAACCCGCGACCGTTTCGATGAATCTCTGGACGTGTTGCAAGCGCTTTTAACCCGCGAAGAGGTCAGCTGGGACGGGAAATTCTACAAATTCGACCCCATCACCATAATGCCCCGCCCGGTGCGCGATATTCAGATGATGATGGCGGTGATGCACCCGGATGGCATTTATGCCTGCACCAAACGCGGCTTTCACATTCAGACCACGCCACTGGCGGGCAATCACCAATTGCTGTTGGATCAGGTCGGCGGTTTCAACCGTGCCAAGGACGAGATGGGCGGGGAAGGTGCACATCTGACCCTGACGCTTAGCCGGGTGGCGCATCTGGCGCATTCCCCGACCGAAAAGCAGCGCAAGCTTGAGATGGCAGATCGCTATTACAGTCGGTTTGACAATGTCTATACTGGACCCGGAATTGTGGATCACGGCATGATCCGCGAATTGCCACGCGACCAAAGCGTGGACGAGCTGGGAGAAAGCCTTTTGATCTGCACCCCGCAAGAGATGGTCGATAAACTGGGGCCTTATGCCGAATTGGGCATTGATCGTGTGATCCTCAGCCCTAACTTCGGGCTGGAGGCGCAAGAGACGCTGGAT
>Ga0316205_10005441_pt1 | contig 10543 bp, 8 predicted proteins | sample 3monthpyrite_MG_FD_204941 | JGI IMG/M metagenome (GOLD analysis project Ga0316205, IMG submission 204941) | Microbial mat bacterial communities from mineral coupon in-situ incubated in ocean water Damariscotta River, Maine, United States -... | ecosystem: Environmental > Aquatic > Marine >...
ACACGTGCTTTAAACATACCATCTACGTTGTTTTGTAACTCACGCTCCATGTTATTACGGATGTCAGATTTTAGTTTTTCAACATCACCATCTTCCACACCTAGTGACTTAGCCATTTCAGCATCCAGTTCAGGAATAGCAGGCTCAGCAACTTGCTTAACTTTAATTTCAAAACGTGCATCTTTACCAGCCAGATCAGCCGCCTGATAATCATCAGGGAATGTAACGGTCAACTCACCGTCTTCATCAGCCTTTTTACCAACTAACTGCTCTTCAAAACCTGGGATCATGCTCTTAGAACCGATCACAACAGGTACATCATTAGCAGAACCGCCTTCAAACGCTTCATCACCAATATAGCCAGCGAAGTCTACAGTGATCTGATCACCGTCCTGAGAAGCACGATCAACAGGATTCCATCCAGTACGCTGCTTACATAGTGTTTCGATCATTTTATCGATGTCTGCATCTTCAACAGCAGCCACATCTTTTTCAATGGTTAGTTTATCTACTGGAGCTAAAGTAACTTCAGGATAAACTTCCAGCGTCGCTACATATTCAAAAGGCTGACCTTCTTCAAGCTTCACATCTGAGATAGCAGGCATGCCAGCTGGACGTAATTTTTCCTGAACGATCGCTTCGCGGTATGAGCTTTCAATCATATCGCTCATGACTTCTGATTTAGCCTCACCAAGGTACTTCTGGCGAACCACTTTCATTGGCACTTTACCTGGACGGAAACCATCCATTTTGACTTTAGTTGCCATTGATTTTAATTTGGATTCTACTTTCTGATCGATCTGATCAGCAGGAACTGAAACTGTAACTTTACGTTCGAGACCTTCGCCTGTTTCAACTGAAACTTGCATGGTGCACCTCTTCAATATGTCTTGATGGTTTTAAATTAAGAAAATAAATGGTGCGAGTGGAGAGACTCGAACTCTCACGGGTTGCCCCACTAGAACCTAAATCTAGCGCGTATACCAATTTCGCCACACTCGCAAAAACTTATTATAACAAAAAGCCCGCATGGGGCGGGCTTTAAGTCTTTGTAGAGAGGTCTGAACATTCAGATCTTTCTACGCTGTGTGAAGTCAGGCCGACCATATTACTTCACACATCTAAATGGGGTGAACGATGGGGCTCGAACCCACGACAACCGGAATCACAATCCGGGGCTCTACCAACTGAGCTACGCTCACCATAACTTTGCCAGATTACCTGAAATCAGGTAATCCGAACCCTACCAATATGGCGCGCCCGGCAGGACTCGAACCTGCTACCCTCGGCTTAGAAGGCCGATGCTCTATCCAGATGAGCTACGGGCGCAGATTTCTGCTTACCTGAATCCATTCAAATAATCTTTAACTGGTCGGGGTAGAGAGATTCGAACTCCCGACATCCTGCTCCCAAAGCAGGCGCGCTACCAGACTGCGCTATACCCCGATGTCGTCCAGATAACTGCCTATCTAGAAGGCCGAGGATAATACGCGGATGACTCGTTTAGGTCAACACGTAATAATGATAGATTGTCACTTTTTTCCAATTATTTCAAAAAGCTGGACATATTTTGCGCAGTTCAATGTAAAGAACCATTATGTGCTCATACATATCATTAGTGCACGATACCAAAGCCCTCAATTTCATGAGAGAATGTGCGTCTTTCTGAACAACCCTTCTATAGTACAGGTTTATTAAATGCCAGCCCAGATCATCGATGGAAAACAACTTGCTCATGATTTAAAACAGCAATGCAAACAACGCATTGATGAACGTCTCGCTAAAAATTTACGAGCTCCAGGGCTTGCGGTAATTTTAGTCGGTGCTGATCCAGCATCTGAAGTTTATGTTCGAAATAAACGTCAGAGCTGTGAACAGATTGGATTGATTTCCAAATCGTATGACTTAGATGAATCTACCAGCCAGAAGGAGTTGTTTGATTTAGTCTCCGAGCTTAATAATGATGACACGATTGACGGCATTCTTGTTCAACTGCCTTTACCTGATCATATCGATACATCTTTAATCATTGAGCATATAGATCCATCAAAAGATGTTGATGGCTTCCATCCTTATAATATTGGCCGGCTCGCACAACGTATTCCTTTACTCCGCCCCTGCACGCCCTGGGGCATCATGAAGATGTTTGATAGTGTTGGTGAAACGTTCAAAGGCAAACATGCAGTTATTGTTGGTGCATCCAATCATGTTGGTCGCCCGATGAGTATGGAATTATTACTGGCAGGCGCCACTGTTACAATGACACATCGCTTCACTTCTAATTTACCAGAACTTGTCGGTCAGGCAGACATTCTGGTTGTTGCGGTTGGTAAACCAGGTATTGTAAAAGGCGAATGGGTAAAACCAGGTGCTACCGTTATTGATGTCGGTATTAATCGTACAGAGGACGGTAAACTGGTTGGTGATGTGGATTTTGAAGCTGCGGCTGATCGAGCAGCTTATATAACGCCCGTACCGGGCGGTGTTGGACCAATGACTGTAGCCACATTAATGAGCAATACCGTCGACTCTGCAGATATCAGAGATCAAAAGTAATCCATTATTATTTATCACACTGATTAGCATTTAATCAGCGTGATTAGCCAGACCTTTTAAAACCATATCAGTAAAACTAACAATACCAACCATTTTACCATTTTCTAGAACCGGTGCCCGAGACAAACCAAAGCGCTCGAACAATCTGGCGCAATATCTGATGTCCATATCAGGATCCATAGACACAACAGGCTTGGTCATTATTTCATAAATATTTACGCGATCAGGTGAACGATCTTTAGCCAATACCTGTTTGGCAATATCAGATAATAAAACCATGCCGTACTCATCACCTTCGAATCGTTTATTTACTAACAACGTTTTAGTATCAATATGACGCATTTGCTCCAGCGCTTCTGCAATTGTTAACTTACCATCAATCATATCCACATTTGTTTTCATAACATCACGTACTTTAACTATATTTTCCGGTTTCATAATTCATCCTCTACCGCATTCACTAATTGTTCGACCTGATGCGCAACCCCTACTGCATCTTCAACATCAATCTGAAAAGCGATACCTGTACCAGGACTGGTATCAAACTCACCTATATCAGCAATTGTTTCCAGAATATGACGAGACATATGTTCTTCTACTAAAAACAGTAAAACATCACGTTGCGTTTCCAGTGACAATCCAAAAAATGTTTTCGATTTATTCACGCCTTCGCCACGAGCACTGTTTATAACAGTCGCTCCCGTGGCTCCCGTATTTCTGGCAGCCTCGATCACTTTATCTGTTTTAGAATCTTCTACAAATGCAATTATTAATTTGAAATGCATATCGTTGTTCTCTCTATCTGCACCAGAAACACTGGTGGTCATAATAACAATTCATAACGCTCATTTTTTTTGTTTAGCTCTTTTACTCATCATTTCGGATAACTGCGCGTAAGCCATCACTGACATCACCGGAAACAAACTGGCAAATGCAATTAAGCCAAAGCCGTCTAATAATGGATTTCGTCCCGGTACCGTTTCTGCAAGACCTAAACCTAAAGCGGCAACAAGTGGCACCGTCACAGTTGATGTGGTGACACCACCTGAGTCATAAGCCAGAGGAATTATTAGTTTAGGTGCGTAGAAAGTTTGGATAACAACAAAGATGTACCCGGTGATAATAAAATAATGCATGGACAGGCCACTTACGATTCGGTATGTACCCAGTGAAATACCTATAGCCACACCCAGCGCAACAGCAATTCTCAAACCCCATACACCAATCGCACCACCAGACACATCATTTGCTTTTATCGCAACAGCCATTAATGAAGGTTCAGCAATCGTTGTACTAAAACCAATGGCAAAAGCAAAGATATACACCCAGTAATAATCTGCCCAGTTAACCACATCTGGCACCACACCATTGGCACCAAAAATAAACTCGGGATTAGTGAGTTGATCAGCCATCAGTCGTCCTAATGGAAATAATGCTTTTTCTAAACCAACCAGAAAGAAAGTCAGGCCAATAATGACATAAATAAAACCAACCAAAACATTTTTTACATTAGGTATCGGGCGGCGAATGACGAATAACTGAAAACCAAACAGGATCGTTGCAATGGGTAATACATCTTTTAATGTGGATAGTAATGTATTTAAAAGATTAAGTAGCATGATTAAATCACCATACCGTAAGCCATAACAAAAATCATAGGTAACAACGAGGCAAAAGCAATCAAACCAAAGCCATCAATCATTGGGTTTCTGCCTTTAATGGAAGATGCCAGACCCACACCGAGTGCGGTCACCAGTGGCACTGTAATTGTTGAGGTTGTTACTCCACCAGAATCATAAGCAATACCAATAATTTCTTTTGGCGCGAACACGGTCATTGTGACAACTAAAAGATAACCACCAATAATCATAAAATGAATGGGCCAGCCTTTAAGGATTCTGATAACACCTAATACAATCGCCAGACCCACTGAAAGCGCAACGGTATAGCGTAATCCAGTTGCGTAGGAATCTCTAGCAGCAACAGACTGTTCAATCATGCCGCCATTAGCCGCCACATTAGCCGCTTCTGCTGCTACCGCAATTAATGCAGGTTCAGCTACTGTGGTGCCAAAACCTAAAGAAAATGCAAAGATAATTAACCAGACTACACTGCCTTTACGCGCAAAGGCATGCGCCATACTTTCACCAATGGGAAATAAACCCATTTCTAAGCCATAGATAAAGAAAGTAAGACCAAGCGTAACGAAAACCAGTCCAATTAAAAGCTCGCCCAGATTGGGCATCGGTTGCCCAAACACACCTAACTGAAAGACAACAACAACCAATATAATAGGCGCAAGATCACGAAGACTGCCCAACATTGATTTTAATAAAGCCCAAAAAGCTGTATTCAAGAATACCCTCTAAATTATTCTATTTTTATTAAGTCTAAACTAATTTTTTAATAAAATTCATAAAGTATATCAACTATCTGTCGATCGACGGTGGAATTGTTTGCCAGACCCCAGTAATGATTCTGCTTTTAAAACTTCCTCTGTCATATTCATCACACTATCTGGATTCAATGAAATTGACGATATCCCCTGTTCAACTAACCAGTGCGTAATTTCTGGAAAATCTGACGGCGCCTGACCACATATACCCACATATTTTTCCTGTTGTTGGCAGGCTTTAATAGCCATAGACATTAACATCTTAACGGCATCATTTCTTTCATCGAAACCTGTTATTAAACCGGAGTCTCTGTCTACACCTAAAGTCAATTGCGTCAGGTCATTTGAGCCGATTGAAAAACCATCAAAATGCTGTAAAAACTGATCTGCTAATAATGCATTAACAGGAATTTCACACATCAAGTAAACACGAAGCCCATCCATACCCCGGCTCAAACCCTGCTGCTTCATAATTTGCAAAACTTTTGTTGCTTCATCAACACTTCTTACAAACGGTACCATCACGTGCACATTATCAAGCCCCATAACCTTACGAACTTGCAAAAGTGCTTTACATTCCATTTCAAAGCATTGACTGAACATATCCGAAGGATACCGAGATGCACCCCTGAAACCAATCATTGGATTTTCTTCCTGTGGCTCGAAAGACTGACCACCTATCAGTGATGCATATTCATTAGATTTAAAATCAGACAGTCTGACGATGACAGGTCGTGGATAAAAGGCTGCAGCAATCGTTCCGATACCTTCAGCTAAACGATCAACATAATATTTTTCGGGAGACTCATAGCCAGATATGATCTTTTTAATCTGCTGCTGCAAATCATCATCAAGTGTATCAAGTTCCAATAATGCTCTGGGATGGACTTTAATGGTGTTATTAATAATAAATTCTAATCGTGCAAGCCCAACACCCTCAACCGGTAAAAATGAAGCTTCAAAAGCACGTTCTGGATTTGCCAGATTCAACATGATATCGGTCTTCGGTTTTTTCAGATTACTGTAGTCAACCTTGTCTTCATTAAATGACAGCTCACCTTCATAGACATAACCGGTGTCACCTTCAGCACAGGAAACCGTTACCGTATTGCCAGTAGAAATTAAGCGCGTGGCATCACCACATCCAACTATCGCAGGAATACCTAATTCGCGAGCAATGATAGCCGCATGACAGGTACGGCCACCCCGGTTAGTGACGATTGCGGAAGCAATTTTCATAACCGGTTCCCAGTCAGGATCGGTAATATCAGTCACCAGCACATCACCCGGTTTCACCTGATACATGTCTGTAGCATCCAGCACAACCCGAGCATGACCACTCGCGATTTTTTTACCTACACTTTTTCCTACTGCCAATACTTCACTGCGTTCATTAAGGCTGTATCGTATTTGTTGGTTTTTTGATTCTAAAGCCTGTACAGTTTCTGGACGAGCCTGAACGATATAAAGCTGGTTATTAAAGCCATCTTTTGCCCACTCAATATCCATGGGGCGACCATAGTGCTCTTCTATTTTTACGGCGTATCTGGCCAGCTGTAAAATATCATCATCAGATAATGAAAATTTTCGACGTTCAGACGGCACAACGTTAACATTATGCGTAGAAAGACCTGCTGTATTGTCTTTTGAATAAACCATCTTCTTGGCTTTCTCACCAAGATAACGTCTCAATATTGGATGATGCCCAGAAACCAGAGTCTTTTTATAGACGTAAAACTCATCCGGATTAACTGCACCCTGCACAACATTTTCACCTAAGCCGTATGCCGAGTTAATAAACACAACGTCACGGAAACCACTCTCTGTATCCAGAGTAAACATCACGCCTGCTGATCCACGGTCCGACCGAATCATTTTTTGAACGCCAATAGATAAAGCGACATCAGAGTGAGAAAAGCCTTTATCTACACGATACGATATTGCACGATCAGTAAATAACGAGGCATAAACTCGCTTGCAGGTTAAAATGAGGTTTTCAACGCCACTAATGTTTAAATAGGTTTCCTGCTGACCAGCAAATGAAGCATCGGGTAAATCTTCTGCAGTAGCTGAGCTGCGAACAGCCACATCAGGATTTAAGCCATAACGGCTTTCCAGTTCTTGGTATGCAGCAGCAATCTCATCTTGTAGCTGAACAGGCATGGAGGCATGCAGAATCATACTACGAATTTGTTTACCCGTTTGAGTCAGGTCTTTGATATTGTGGACATCAAGCTCATCCAGTAACTGATTAATAGCCTTACTGAGATTGTTTTCGCTCAGAAAAAAATAATAAGCCTCTGAGGTTGTTGCAAACCCATAAGGTACATTAATTCCTTCTTCTGAGAGTCCAGTATACATCTCACCCAATGATGCATTCTTTCCACCTACGATAGGCACATCATTTATACCGACTTCTGCAAATGTCTTTATGTATTTCATCAGCTTTCCTGGCTTATGCCTTCTATCTGGCCTGTAGAACTTTATAAAGTAACTATACTCAAACTTTAAGTGATCTATCATTTAAATATATCAACTATATTTGAAATAACCACCATTGAAGAATAATCAATGAATAATAATGATTTATTAACCTCCCCAAACATTAGATGGTATCAATTATTAAGATATCAGATCCCCTTAACCATGTTAATTTTACTGGGACTTCTGGCAAGTATAATTGTATTTACATTAACGTCTGTTAATGCTCGCAAACATGATTACGCCATTTTGAACCTCGCCAGCCAGTTAAGAATAATTTCAACCAGCCTGTTAACTCAAAGCAAGCAGTATCAGGAAAATGCGCCTCGCGATTACCCAACCTATTATCGCGATTTAAAAATGTATGCGAAAACTTTGAACGATCAGGTAATGGCCTATGACAAAATAATTCAGGGCTTAAAAGAAAGAAAACTCGGCGTCGAATTGACCGGACTGGACTCAGAACTGACATGCAACTGGGACAAACAATCAATCAGCCAGCTTGATCTCACTGCTGAAGAATGGTTTAACTTCAAAGCAGGCCTGAAAATAGCACTGGGAAATAACAAGCATGAACCAAAACTGGAACATGCTGCCACTTTTATTCTGAACAATGCAAAATCATTAAAAAACTCAACAGACCTGTTAGCAACCGCATTCAGACAAATGATGCAAATAAAACTCGATACTTTAATCTTAACCATAAAAATATTACTATCAATCTCAGTTATTATATCGGCAGGTCTTATTGCACAATTTTATTTCAGAGTGCAAAAACCATTACAAAGCAGTCTAAAAGGACTCGATCAGATTAGTAATGGTGTTCTCGAATACAGAATAAAGCCAACTACAAATAATGAACTCAGTATACTGGCTAAAGCCATTAATGAAATGGCCTCTTCATTGAATGCTATTTTCAGGCTAACCTCTCAGGTCAATGATGCCGATACAGTTGATGACACACTGCAAACTGTCTTTAAAGAGTTTAATACTATCTCGCCAATAAACTGGACAGGTATTTTCAGTGTTAATGCGACCAGAAGCAAAATAAAACTCGATCGACTCTTTAGTGATTTTGAAAGTCACCTGCAAGAGGGTCAAGAGTTTGATTTCAATGGGTCTTTCATGTCTGAAATGATAGACCGGGGAAAAATCAAAATAATTAATGATTTATCTTCCATAAAAGAACAGCTCCCTGACTCTGCCATCGTAAAGTTACACGAACTTGATAAACTAAATTCCGTATTGTTATTACCTTTAACAACATCTTTCAAAGATGATAGCGTTATCGTTTTTGCTTCACATCACCTTAATGCTTATGACAAAGAAAAAAGCGGACTGATACGCTTTATCGGTAATCAGCTGACCCATAGCTTCGAAAAAAATGTGGTGATGGAAAACCTGGTTATCTCAGCAGTCGAAGGTCTTGCAAAACTGGCTGAAAGCAGAGACCCCGAAACCGGTGATCATTTATTAAGAATGAGCATCTATTCATCCATCATTGCACAACAATTAAAAACTAACAGCCCTTATGCTGATCAGATAGATAATCGATATGTCAGAGACATCCTTCGCTTCTCACCAATGCACGATATAGGAAAAGTAGGCATCGAAGACAGTATTTTATTAAAACCCGGGAAATTAACGAATGAAGAAAGAACCAGTATGCAAATGCACCCGGTTATTGGCGGCGATGTGTTAAGACGTTGTGAATCACAAATGAACCTGGTTGGTCATAGTATTTTTAAAATTGGTATCGAGATAGCTGATGCGCATCATGAGAAATTTGATGGCAGCGGCTATCCCAATCAACTATCTGGCACCGATATCCCCTTAGCAGCCAGAATTGTTGCGCTTGCCGACGTGTTTGATGCATTAACATCAAAGCGGCCCTACAAAGAAGCCTGGCCAGTTGAAAAAGCACTGGACTTACTCGAACAGGAATCTGGAAAACACTTTGATCCTGTCATTATTCAGGCTTTTAATGATGCGTCGACTGAGATTATGGCAACCTACGAAAAACACAAACACGTTTAGTCGTTAATAGAGAAAAACCTAAGACTATTCTTATAAGTATTTTCAGCAATTACCTCATAAGATAAATTATAGCTGTCGGCAACAACCTGACAAATATGAGGAAGATAAACAGGCTCGTTTCGGTTGGATTTAGGTTTTGGTCTAATATCTCTGGGCATCAAATACGGTGCGTCGGTTTCAATCATCAAACGTTCCAGTGGAATATCACTTAACATTGACTTTAATTCCTTCCCTCTCCTTTCATCGCATACCCAGCCTGTGATACCAATGAACAAGCCCATTTCTAAATAGCTATCTAATTCATTTTTATTCCCAGTAAAGCAATGAGCAACTGCTGCTGGAATTTTTTCATTATACTGTGCCAGAATTGATACAAAATCTTCATGCGCATCTCTTTGATGCAAAAATACAGGCCGCTGTTTTTCTACAGCTAGTTTCAACTGTTCTTCAAAACAATATCGCTGTGCTTCAGGTGTAGAAAAATTACGATTGTAATCGAGCCCACACTCTCCCACAGCAACAACAGATTTTTTATCCAGTAACATCGAAAGCTGTTCAAAAGAATCATTATCAAATTCTTTTGCATTATGAGGATGAATACCAGCAGTAGAGTAAAGCACACCATCATAGTTAAGCGTGAGATCCAGCGCCAGCTGAGACTCATTAATATTGGTACCAGTGACAACCATTTTAATAACACCAGAATCCTGCGCTTTTCTAATAACTTCATCCAGATCCTTTTTAAAACGGCCAGATGTTAGATTTACACCAATATCAACCAACAACACATTCTCCACAAATATATTTGAAAAACTAAAAACGGATAGAAATAAACGCTATAATTCTCACACATCTCAAAATACAGAAACTATCAATCATGTTGACCGCCCTTACCGTTTATTGCACAGACAATGACAAACAGCTCCATGCAAAAGCGTTTGCTGAAAAGAACGACTTTAATTTCTCTGATAATTTAGAAATAACTACCCCATTATATCTTAACTTTGACAACGACCTACCCGCTTTAACAGAAACAGATAACCAGTCTTATGTGACGACTGATTTTACAAGCGG
>Ga0316205_10005443_pt1 | contig 10540 bp, 9 predicted proteins | sample 3monthpyrite_MG_FD_204941 | JGI IMG/M metagenome (GOLD analysis project Ga0316205, IMG submission 204941) | Microbial mat bacterial communities from mineral coupon in-situ incubated in ocean water Damariscotta River, Maine, United States -... | ecosystem: Environmental > Aquatic > Marine >...
TCAATAGTGACTCAAGGGTTTCAACCAGGCGAGTTTCTTTTTTCAGCTTAACCCAAATGTTATCTTTTAGAGAATCTGTAATTTCTATGGTTTGTTTAATGTTATCTTCAGCTTTGCGCTGATAGTTTTTTAATTCCGGATCCAACAGAAAAACATTGAGGGAGATATAGGCTTCCAACAAATGCACACGCAGACGACTGGTTTGTTCCAGTAGCGCGTTTCGTGTTTCAAGATTGACTGTGGTTTTCTGCCGTGTTTCTCTGACGTTCTGGTTCCCGAGAAAAGCGCTGACCAGCATCAGTAGCGCTAAAACAGCAGCAAACAACAGGTATCTCATCTTTAGACTAGATGTGAGACTATTCAAGGATCTGCCTGTTTTTATTAATCAGTTTTATTCTATTAGAATCTTATATCGACTATTTGTCAAAAATAATAAGGCCTTATATTACTTTTCTAAGATCATTCTTTCAACCGGTACCCGGAACGGAACATCCACCACACCAGAGTCAGACAAATGCCGAGAAAGAGCAGGATCATGGTCAGACTTAGACCCACGCTGACATCAGCGACTTCGAAAAAACTCCAACGAAACCCGCTAATTAGGTAAACTACGGGATTAAATAACGTAACGGTTTGCCAAATGGGTGGCAACATGTCGACCGAATAAAAGCTGCCACCTAAAAATACGAGTGGGGTTATGACAAGTAGCGGTATCAGTTGTAATTTTTCAAAATTCGTTGCCCAGAGACCAATAATAAATCCAAAAAGACTGAAGGTTATACAGGTTAATACCAGGAATGTGGTCATCCAGACGGGATGGGCTATTTCGAGTGGTACAAAAAACCCGGCTGTAATCAAGATGATAATACCGATAATGAATGATTTGGTGGCTGCTGCACCCACATAACCGATAATAATTTCTATAAATGAGATTGGCGCAGACATGACTTCATAAATGGTGCCGGTAAATTTGGGAAAGTAGATACCAAAAGAGGCATTGGAGATACTTTGGGTCAACAAAGCCAACATCATTAAACCTGGAACGATGAATGCACCATAACTGACCCCCTCAATATTCTCGATTCGCGACCCAATAGCAGAACCAAAAACGACAAAATACAATGCTGTGGAGATAACGGGCGAAGCAAAACTCTGCAGTAAGGTCTCCCATGCTCTTAACATTTCATATTTATAAATCACTTTGATCGCGTAAAAATTCATTTTGCTGGATTCACCATGGAAACAAATATCTCTTCCAGAGAACTTTTTGTGGTTTGAATGTCTTTCAATGGCATGCCGGCATCTCTGAAAGCCTGCAAAAGATCATCGATACCTGTCGTAGCGCGGTGTGGGTCATAGGTATATGTCAGGTGCTTACCCTCTTCCGACAACTCCAGGTTCCAGGAAAACAAGCTCTCGGGAATGCTAAGGATCTTTTCCTCCAGCTCAACAATGAGTTGGCGTTTGCCGAGTTTGTGCATGAGTGCTTTTTTGTCATCAACAACGAGCAGCTGTCCTTGATTGATGACCCCGACTCGATCGGCGATCTCCTCCGCTTCTTCTATATAATGTGTGGTTAGTATAATAGTGACGCCAGATTCCCGTAACTTTCTGACCAATTGCCACATATCACGGCGTAGCTCGACATCAACGCCAGCAGTCGGCTCGTCCAGGAACAGTATTCTGGGTTCATGAACCAGTGCCTTGCCAATCAAAACGCGTCGCTTCATCCCACCAGACAATGACATTAATTCACTGTCTTTTTTATCCCACAAGGACAAGTCTTTAAGGGTTTGTTCAATAAAGGCTGGATTGGGTTCTTTACCAAATAAACCCCGGCTGAAACAGAGGGTATTCCACACGGTTTCAAAAGCACCCAGAGTGAGCTCCTGAGGAACCAAACCAATCTGACTTCGGGTATAGCGAAAATCCCTGACAATATCGTGACCATGAACGGTCACACTGCCCTGGCTGGCATTGACAATACCGCAAACAATCGAAATTAACGTGGTTTTACCCGCGCCATTCGGACCGAGTAAGGCCAGTATTTCGCCGTCAAGTATATCCAGATTTATTGTGTCTAATGCGCGATAGCCGTTGTTATAAATCTTCGATAAATTTGAAATAGATACAACAGCTTGCATTAGTTTTATCCAATTTACTTTAAATATTATACGTTTATTTAAACCCATAAAGAAGGGCAAAGCAACCACTGGCTGACCGATACGGCGTTGTTTGCCACCCGGCATGATTAGAACGGAGATTATTGCCGCTTTCTCAGTTTGCGGCTAATCATTTTTTAAAATATTCAATAGTTACAGGACCTTATTCTTTGACATCTAACTGGAACAGTTATTGCAATTTCAAAGCAGATACTTCCACTAATCATAGGGTGCGTTATGAATAGATTGTTCAAACATTTTAACCAATCCACCACCATTGGATTGTTTGGCGGCATGTTCCTGATTATTGTCATGATGCTAATGGCACCTGAGCACATTAGCGCATTTTTTAATATACCTGGTTTGTTAGTCGTAATCGGTGGCACCATTGCGGCCACCATCGTTAGCCGCCCAATCGCTGAAGTGAAACGGGTCATAAAGCAGCTGCCGGCATTATTGGAAGATGAGAGAAGTGACGCAAGCCGGGAGTTGAATCAGCTATTGCAATTTGCCGATGTTTATCGTCGTGGATCTGTCAGACTGGCAGAGGAACAAATCAATCAAATTCATCATCCATTACTCATCACTGGATTGCATCACATCGCAGACGGCGGTACCAAACAGAGCCTATTAAAATTACTACGTAACCATATTCATACCATTCGTCATCGCGGCGAATCAGAAGTTCAGATTTTGCGTACTATGTCGGTCTTTGCCCCTGCCTTCGGCATGCTTGGAACTTTATTTGGTTTGATTCATATGCTTCATGGACTAGGAGCCAGTGGTATTGCTGAAATTGGTACAGCCATGGGTTTTGCGATGATTACGACCTTATATGGCATTGTCGCTGCCAACCTGTTCCTGAAACCATTGGCCATGAAACTTGAACGTCGTCACCAACAACAGGTATCGATTTATCAGATGCTGTGCGAGGGGATGATGATGATTCAGGAACGCACTCATCCTCAGCTTATTCTGGAGTCACTGGATGCTCTGGGTAGTCATCGTATAGAAACAGCTCCACAATCTGTACGCCCAGTGATGGCCAGCGCTGCGTAAGCATTAGTTATGCAGGCTTCAATCATCCCATTCAGATCTATGCAGGCTCATGCCAGTAATGGCAACGATGAACTTAATAGTTTTTCAGCAGCCTTCCACACAGATCATGTGGACAGCTCGTCCAGTCAATTCCAGGATGGATGGATTATCAGTTATGTGGATATACTAACATTGTTATTGACATTGTTTGTTATTCTCTTAGCTATGTCGCATTTTTCGGATCAGGAGTCTGACATCCCGAAAAATAAGGCACAACACAAATCAACAGTATTGCATGCAAGTACAAAGACCATTCCCGCAGTTAATAATGAACCCAAAAAAGTTCTGATCAATAGTATTCAGAAAGCACTTAAAAAACCTGAGCAAAATAAGCCAAGCGAACAACCTGTTAACAACGCTGCCATCGCCATCGCGACTGCCAAACAAAGAAGTGCAGAGGCTGTAACAACGCCTACACCAAAACTACAACTGAACACCCTGCCCGCTTCAATGATCGATGCTTTGACTGCTATCATGCCTGCCCAATTAGCTCTGTCTACATTCGAGCAAAGTCATAATCTGGTACTACGCCCTGATTCTATTCAGGCGCTTTCAGATGAGGCCAAAGATTCATTCACAACTGTCACAGTCGCTAACGCCGGACAACTCGATCCAAATGAGGTAAGTTTATCTGCGCCTACTGTCAGATCAAATTATGACAATATACTGGATAAACTGAAGCAGGCCACTTCTGGAACCAGCCTGGAGATTCTACAAACGCAAGGTGATGTGAATATCACGATTAGTGATGACATGTTATTCCCTTCAGGTAGCGAGACATTAAAACCTGATGGTATTGAATCACTCACTACACTAGCTAAAATCATTAATGACTCAGGCTTACAAGTGTCAGTTGAAGGTCACACTGACAACACGCCTATCAATAATCAGCAATTTAAATCTAATTGGGAGCTATCTTCAGCGCGGGCTACGATGGTGACTCGGTTACTGATTGAACAACAGGTCAATCCTGCAAATATAAGAGCAATAGGATATGCAGATACGCGCCCTCGTGCCAATAACAGCACCGAGGAAGGTCGAAACAGAAACAGGCGCGTCACCATTATTCTTCACATGCCTCTGTCAGAGAGTCACGAACAAACTGCCGCATTGTAAGCTAATGGACAACTGACATTTAGACACATCAATGTCTTGTTTAATTGAGTGGTTTGTTCTTACAGATCGGACAGAAACATTCAGCTTTATTTCAAAGCCTTGGCATGAAACCTTATATGTTCACCAATGAATGTCGACACGAAATGATAGCTATGATCATAGCCAGACTGATATCTTAAATCGAGTAATTGATCAGCTTGCTCGCAAGCCTGTTTGAAATTTTCAGTTAATAACTGACCTTGTTCATAAAACTCATCGGAAGTTCCTTGATCAATAAGAATTGTATTGCCTGATCTTGCTCCATCGATAACCAAATTAGTGGCATCATAGACCTGCCAATCTGCCTGCTTGTCCCCTAGATACAAACCGAAAGCGCCAATGCCCCAGTCGCAATTCATTGGATTACAGATGGGTGAAAACGCCGATACGGATTGGTAGCGATCAGGGTTTGTTAGCGCACAAATTAAAGCACCATGTCCACCCATCGAGTGACCACTAATCGAGATTTGATCAGGTATAACAGGGAAATTCTGATTAATCAGCGCCGGGAGCTCCTCAGTAACATAGGTATACATTTGATAATGTTTAACCCAGGGCTGTACGGTTGCATTAACGTAAAAACCAGCGGCTTTACCCAGATCATAACGATCAGCCACATCCGGCACTTCGTCACCTCTAGGGCTGGTATCAGGAAATACAATGGCTATCCCTTCTTCAACAGCATAGCGCTGCATGCCTGCTTTCGTGCGCGCATTGTCATCGCTGCAAGTCAAACCAGATAACCAGTACAATACTGGCACTTTTTTTTCAGTGGCTTGCGGTGGAAGATAAACAGAAAACGTCATCTTACAATGACAGCACTCAGAATCATGCTCATAGCGGTTCAGAAAACCGGAAAATTCTTTAATAGATTCGATTTGTTTAACCATCAGAACAATATCACCGAACGAATACTTTCACCTCGATGCATCAGATCAAAGGCTTTATTGATATCTTCCAGTGGCATGGTGTGAGTGACCATGGTATCTAACTCAATTTCACCATTCATATAACGATCCACATAGCCCGGTAGCTCAGTGCGGCCTTTAACACCTCCAAACGCTGTGCCTTTCCAGGTTCGACCCACGACCAGATTGAAAGGTCGGGTTTCGATGGTCTGTCCAGCTCCTGCAACACCTATGACAGTAGAAACACCCCAGCCCATGTGCGTGCATTCGAGTGCGTCACGCATCACATCCGTGTTGCCAATGCATTCAAATGTATAATCAGGGCCGCCATCATAGGTATCCTGCATGTATTCAACAAAGGATCCATTAATGTCCTTTGGGTTAACACATTCAGTAGCACCTAACTGTAACGCAAAGGCAAATTTATCAGGATTAATATCAATCGCAATAATCCTTTCCGCACCTGCCATCACAGCACCTTGAATACAAGATAGACCAATGCCACCCAATCCAAACACAGCGACAGTAGAACCCGCTTCCACTTTAGCAGTATTTATTACTGCACCAATTCCTGTGGTCACCCCACAACCTAGTAAGCAGACTTTATCGAGTGGTGCTAGCGGGTTGATTTTAGCTAATGCGATTTCGGGAACAACGGTGTACTCAGAAAATGTGGAACACCCCATATAATGAAAAATATCTTTACCATTTTTTGAAAATCGTCGTGTTCCATCAGGCATATATCCAGTCCAAACTGTAGAGGCTATTGACTGACACAGGTTTGTTTTTGTGGACCGACAGTATTCACATTCACCACATTCGGGAATATAAAGTGGAATAACGTGATCACCAACCGCAAGATTTTTAACGCCCGCTCCGAGTTCAACAACTTCACAACCGCCTTCATGACCTAATACACAAGGAAACGCACCTTCAGGGTCATCACCGGACAATGTAAAAGCATCTGTATGACAAACACCCGATGCCACCGTTTTAAGAAGTACTTCCCCTTCTCTCGGGCCCATGACTTCAATTTCTTCAATGACCAGAGGTTTTTTAGGTTCCCATGCGACAGCGGCTCGTGCTTTCATAGTTAATCCTGTTATTTAATGGGGTAAAGTTAATGGGCAGAAACATACTTTTAGATGTATCAGTCTTACACATAAGACCTTATAAGCAAAATGCCCAAAACCTAGAATATAAAGAGCGCCAGGTTTCTTTACAAGATTCCGTGGGTTGGCATGGATAAAATAAATACCTGACTAGCAACAAGTTAATGGCACGCTGCTAAATGATTCATGGTCTTATTAACTGAACTGGCTAATCCGAATATAACCGCTCATCCATCCGGCCCTGCAAAGGTCATAGGCATAAAAAAAGCCCTACTGTATTAGGGCTTTACTATTATGGCGGAGGGCGTGAGATTCATCAGCGCCGTCCTGGCGCTGACCCTTCGGGCAGCACTACGTGCTGTGTTAATCGCCTGTCCATGGCGATTAATCGAACTGGCTGATTTAAACGTGAGTTCTCATCTCACGCTACCAGACAAAGATCACAGGCATAAAAAAAGCCCTACTATATTAGGGCTTTACTATTATGGCGGAGGGCGTGAGATTCGAACTCACGGTAGGCTACAAACCTACGCTGGTTTTCAAGACCAGTGCATTCAACCGCTCTGCCAGCCCTCCGTAAATAAACTCAGATAACAGAAACTTAGCTATAGTGATGAAACTTATCAACGTTAATTCTGTCTATCTGTAAGCGTTCGTCTAATACCAGTTTGGCGTCAAAACGAGCGCATAGGATACCAGAATTATGACGAAATACTAGTCGCAAAATTTAAATTAAAGGCTTGAAATCTGTACAATTAAGCCTTACGTTATAGTTATTCGAACGGATATATTTATTTAAATTAAAGAGGGTTTAGAGATGGAAAATTACGGACAAGTCGTTAGAGGTCGCGAATCAGCGCTTTCAACTAACAAAGTCCTGCGTAATACCTACACATTATTGTCAATGTCGCTATTATTCAGCGCATTGATGGCCGGTGTATCTATGGCAGTTGGAATCTCCCAGGGGATGGCACTCGGAGCTATGATTGCCGCCATTGTGCTGGTCTGGTTTGTTTTGCCTAAATTTGAAAACTCCGCAGGCGGCATTGCTGTGGTTTTTGCATTCACCGGTTTAATGGGTCTGAGCCTTGGACCAATGCTATCTTATTACCTGGCCATTCCTGGCGGCGGTAATCTGGTGATGACAGCACTGGGTGGAACCGGAATTATCTTTCTGGGTCTCTCAGGTTATGCCTTAACCACCAAGAAAGACTTCAGCTTCATGGGTGGCTTCCTGTTTGTCGGCCTGATGGTCGTGTTCGGTGCCGCATTGCTGAATATCTTCCTGTCAATCCCTGCCCTGTCTCTGGCAGTATCAGGCGGTGTCATTCTGTTAATGAGTGGACTGATTTTGTTTGATACCAGTCGCATCGTTAATGGAGGTGAAACCAACTACATTCGTGCCACTGTCAGTCTCTATCTAAATATACATAATCTGTTTGTGCATCTCTTGCATTTACTGAGTGTCTTCGCAGGCGGCGATGACTAAAACATCCTGATAAGCAAGCCACGGAATCCGTGGCTTGCTTTTTTTATGTCTGGAGATCTGTATGGACTTGTGGCTCAAAATAGGAACAGCAGCGATTCTGCTTTTTATGCTATGGCGTTTATGGCCAGTGGCAAACCATTGGATGAAACATGGTCCTAAAGGCACAAAAAAGGACTGGCAAACTGCCATTATTGCGCTGGCAGCTGTGGTCGGCTTCGTCATTTTATTAATTATGATGGTACGCTAAGTGTAACGTTAAGACCTACTCCGCTGTTTTATTTGCCAGCAGAATCTGCTTTAGTTCCGGAATACATGAACCACAATTAGTCCCTGCTTTGAGTTGCATACCTATCAGTTCAACGCTATTCAATTTATCGTCATGGATAGCTTGTTCAATTTCATTTAAGCCTACATTGAAACATGCACAAATAATTTTCCCGCGATCCTTCTTGGCCTGTGCAGCACTGGAACTTAACAACATTGACCTGTCTTCATACGATAACTGTTGTTGTTGAAAATAATCCGTCATCTTTTGTCGGATAGGCAAGCCAATATCAGGACCGACAACCAGGCTACTCTCAAGGCGATCATCTAACACCCTAGCTGCCCGATAACGCTTTGCGGCTTTATCATAATATTCAACCCATTCGCCTGGCTTTTCAGAAACACATAATAATTGACGAGCAAATTCACCCCAGTGTTCTGGAATCTGGTCGTCTGCCAGGTCATACATCCAGCAGTCATCACCTTTGCTGACTGACCAGTACTGTGATTGTTCAACGGGTAATCTGCGCCTGGAAATCAGGTAGCCATACCAGTTGAATGTACAAGCTGTTATGTTGACCGGTGTATGCTTAAATTCCGGCTGGCCAGAAAACGGATCAACCGCACTATTAACCAGTGCATCCACAGTTGCAGAACTGGCAAATTGTCGGTTCCAGTGAATCGGAATGAAGACACTCCCTGCTGGCTGCGCAGAAGAAACATTGACGCGCACCAGCGCTTCACCCCAAACACTACTGACACGTGCTAACGAGCCATCCTGCAGGCGATAGGTCTGAGCATCTACAGGGTTAATGTCAACAAAAGGTTCTGATAAATGCACAGACAGACGCGCTGAACGACCAGTGCGTGTCATGGTGTGCCATTGATCACGAATCCTGCCTGTATTCAACGCCAATGGAAATTCTTCACTGACCGCGACCGCAGGCGTAATCGACTTGAGACTTATGAATCGCGCTCTTGATGACGGTGTATAAAAGTGACCATCGCTGAATAAACGACTCAGACCGTCAGGATATCGCTTATTAATTGGCCATTGCCTGGGTGTGAGCTGTTCATACTCATGAACGGATAATTGCCCATAGGCGCTTATGTCAAAGTCTCTGTCACCATTGTTTTGATAGCCCGACAGATTAGCGAACTCGGTTAATATGTCTACCGGATGTTGATAGTTAAAGGCTTCACTAAAACCCATTTTTCTGGCAACTTCTGACACAATCCACCAGTCAGGCCTGGCTTGTCCAGGCACCGGAAGAAAAGCGCGTTGACGGGAAATTCGTCTTTCAGAATTAGTAACAGTCCCATCCTTTTCTCCCCAGGTCAGCGCAGGTAATAAGATATCTGCAAATTCAGTAGTATCTGTATGCTGCACACAGTCTGAAACAATGACCAATTCACAATTCATTAAGGCTGTACGTATCTTATTGACTTCAGGCATGCTCACAGCGGGATTCGTTGCCATAATCCAAACAGCCTTAATATCACCACGATGGATAGCATCGAATAAATCCACTGCTTTTAATCCTTCCTGGCAGGCAATTGATGGCGATTGCCAAAATTCCTGCACAAGTTGCTGGTGCTGCTCATTATTGAGCTCCATGTGTGCGGTTAATTGGTTGGCAAGTCCGCCGACTTCCCTGCCCCCCATCGCGTTGGGCTGCCCGGTGATAGAAAATGGCCCCATACCCGGACGACCAATTCTTCCTGTATAGAGGTGGCAGTTAATGATGCTGTTAACTTTATCAGTACCATTGCTGTGTTGATTAATACCTTGAGAGAAAAGCGTCACAACGCGGTCACTGCGCGCAAATAAGCGGTAAAAAGATTCCAGTTCAGTTTCTGACAAACCACAATGATTAGCCACAGTTGCGAGATCAGGTGCGACCTGAGTCGCTGTCTTCATAGCCTGTTCCAGGCCTTCTGTAGAGTGATCAATAAAACTTTGTAAACCTTCTTCATGTTGCTCTAAATAGACTAACAAGCCACTGAATAAAACAGCATCACTGGCAGGCTTAATCGCCAGATGGACATCGGCAATTTCGGTAGTAGCAGTTTTGCGTGGATCAATGACCACAACCATTAAATCAGGATTGTCTTTTTTGGCTTTGACGATGCGTTGATAGATAACAGGGTGACACCAGGCAGTATTTGAACCGGTTAATACAATCAGCTTGGCGCGTTCCAGATCCTCATAACAACCTGGAACACTATCTGAACCAAATGCCCGTTTGTACCCAGCTACGGCAGAAGCCATACATAAGCGGGAATTGGTATCGATATTCGCGGTACCGATATAGCCTTTCATGAATTTATTGGCAACATAATAGTCCTCAG
>Ga0316205_10005444_pt1 | contig 10540 bp, 7 predicted proteins | sample 3monthpyrite_MG_FD_204941 | JGI IMG/M metagenome (GOLD analysis project Ga0316205, IMG submission 204941) | Microbial mat bacterial communities from mineral coupon in-situ incubated in ocean water Damariscotta River, Maine, United States -... | ecosystem: Environmental > Aquatic > Marine >...
CTAAAAACTGCAATAATTGAAGCTCCACTCTCTTTAATAAAGCTTCGACACGCTTCATTAAAGTGGATGGGGATCTACAGTTTATCTGGCATCATTATTTTTAGTCTATTTATTTGGTTGATGTTATCCAATCAAGAGTTTATAAAAAATGCGTTTCTTGATTATTTTTTCCCACAATCCTGGCATGAAATATCAGAAACCTTAGCCGATTTTTTATTTGAATCACAAACCAAAACCGTGGTTGGCAATATGATTCTTGCTGGCTCTTTAGTCATGGCTTCAATTTTTTTGTTTCCGATCAAAGAAAAATATTCTGCCGAATTTGAGAAAGATGCAAAATATCAAAACGGCAAAGTGGAGGAGTTTTCACTCATTTATCAAGCATGGGAAGAAAGCAAATTATTTTTGGTTTATTTAACTGCACAATCTTTGATTTTATGGATTGGATATTATCCTTACCAATGGACAACTTGGCTCTCGATCGGATTAAGCTATTTATTTTTATTTTTTACCTTCGGCTTAGATTTGATCTCTCCAACTTTACAAAGGCATCGAACTGATTATTCAGTTATTTTAAAAGTATTTTTCAAAAAACCTATTTTGCCAGTAATGTTTGGTTTGATATTTAGTATCCCTGTCATTTTACTAAGTAAATTAGTGTTTAGTTATGAAGAATTAACCTTGATAGAAGTGGCAAGTATTTTATTTTTAACCAACATTATTTTCTTAACTATAGCGATACCCTGCGGCACTCTGATTGCTTCGCGTTTGCTTCCAATCATCCTGCAAACATTACCGCCGAAAAGAAAATCTGTTATTTGGGGCTACTCAATTATGTCCGCCACCTTAATATTCTTTTTAACTTTGCATACTCAATTAATCGTTAGTTTGCATCACAAAAGCCAGCTTCTAAAAGCAGAATACGATATTGATTGGTCGTCTATGGATTTTAAACTTCCATCATTATCACAACTAACAAACGGAAAGGCATTAAGTAATATATCTTTCGACATAGTGATCAATAATCCGACCGAATTCGATATTATTATTGAAGACTCGCAAATTTTCGTAGAGCAAAAAGACGCGACCATTGCAGTTATTGATTTAAATGGATTTGAATTACCAACCGGGGAAAATAGGCGTATTACTATTAACTTGGACTCTAACTCAGATCTTAGCAAAGTCAGTAAATTTACAGAGCTACTCGATGATTGGCGAGTGGATATACATTTACAAGTCTGGCCTGGAATTCCTTTTGTTTTTAATATTGTGGAGCCGTGAGTTTTTTTGACTCAAATTTCAACCTCATAAAAAACAACCTCATTATCACCTAAAGGATCTTTATGAATATCTTTTTTGATAAATTTCATCCCTAATTTCTTCATGATATTAACAGAAGCACTATTTTCTTCTATAGCGATTGCGGTTAATTTTATAACCTCATCACAATTCATAAATGCTTGTTTAAATTGCTGAGCAGCTTCCGTTGCATAACCATTACCCCAAAATTTTCGAAAAAACCGCCAACCTATTTCGATATTATCAAACTGAGGTGAATCGCTAAAAAAATCCATCGGTCTAATTATAATCCAGCCAAGATAACAACCATCCGTTTTTGACGACACTTTCCAAATTCCCCAGCCTTTATCTCGATTAGTGTAACTTTGCATTCGTGGGACCAAAACTTCATCAATTTGTTGTTGGCTACTGATCTGCCCAACTCCCACATAACGCATCACCTCGGGATCTTGATCCAATTCAAACAAAAGATCGGAGTCTGCGGCTGTCATTATACGAAATTGAAGACGTTCTGAATCATTAATTTTCATTTTTATTTCCTTTATTTCTAAGCAACCACTGTGATACAAAAACCAATAAACTTATTCCTAATAAAAGATAAATCCCGATCAATCCAAAACGTCGATAGAGGGTATTATAGCTGGTTAACGGAACTTCATATCGCAGTGTACCTTGAGTGTAACGATCTAATTTCTTGACCAAATTCCCGCGAGAATCTACCACCGCAGTTAACCCATCGTTGGTTGAACGAACTAATGGTATTCCTGATTCTAAAGCTCTCATCCTGGCAATTTCCATGTGCTGATAAGGTCCAAAAGAATCTCCAAACCAAGCATCGTTACTGACGGTGACTAACAGCTTTGCTTTATCCGATTGGTTGTCTGCTTTAGCAATTAACTGGTGCACAATATTGGGATAAGTTATCTCATAGCAAATCGCAGGGATTACTTGATAATCCTTAAATTCCATTGCCAATTGTTCACTGGTTGCGGGAGAAAAATCGGACATAGGTAAATTAAAAAATTCCATAAAGCCTCTTAAGGTATTTCCAAGGGGCATATATTCACCAAAAGGAACTAACACTTGTTTATGGTAATTTTGTTGATAGTTTCCCAAAGATATAAATGACGCGTAACTGATCTGCTCATTCGGATGGTAAATAGGCAAGCCTAACAATACATCAGTATTTGAGCGTTTGGCGCGCAGATTTAAGTCGAGTATTATATCTTCAACTTGATGCTTGTACGCAGGGATCGCTCCTTCCGGCCAAACGAGCAAGTCGACATCCCAATGATTTGTGCTTTGTTGATAAAGTACATCGATGATCTGAGAGAAATACCGTCTATCCCATTTTTTTTCCTGAGCTATGTTAGGCTGAACGAGTGCAACATTAATCGATTCCTTGTTAGGAGTATTTATCTGTTGTGGCACCAAAGATGACAATGCAGGCACACTGATTAAAACCAATAAAATATATGCATAGGTATTAAGAATGATTTGTTTTATAGACGATTTTTTCGCATCTAAATAATGTCGCAACAAGAATACCAAACAGCTACCGATCGCTAAGATAAACCAACTAACACCATAAACACCAATCCAGGTTGAGAGCATCCATAAAGGACCGTCAATTTGCGTATAACCCGCAAACAACCAAGGAAAACCACTAAACAAAACTGTTTGCACAAATTCTGAAATAACCCAAGCGAATGGGATGATCAGTATCAATAAATCTTTTCCAAACCACTCAACCATTTTACCAATTAAGTAAAAACCGCCTGCTTTCATCAGTGAAAGCGTCAGCACAAATAACATACTGATCGCAATTGCGCCAGCCACTGGCGCATGACCAAATTCATGAATGCTCACGTAAACCCAGCTAACGCCAACACCAAAAGCGCCGAATCCCCAATACAACCCCATTGAAAAAAGTGACAGGTTGGTTTTATTTCGTTCTGACGTATTCTTTTCTGCTGAATCATTCTGCTGTTCAAAACATTTGGCGACCACTTCATTAATTAGCAATAAAACAGAAAGTAAACTGAACACCCACAATCCAAATGGCGCAAAACCTAATGGGTAAATAGCGCCCACAACGACCAATGACAATCTTTGAGCCCATAGAGACTGCATTTTAGGTAGTTGTTTTATCGAAAATTTAAGTTCAGATTGGTTTAACATTAACTTGCTAAATTCCGTAGCGATCAATTGGCGAATGTTACCATGATATTCGCTTTATAATCAGCACGATGCGAGGTAAAATCGGCATCTTTCAATCTAAGAATCTAATTTAGGAAGAGTCAATCATGGTTATTAAACCAAAAGTTCGAGGTTTTATCTGTACCAATGCTCACCCAACGGGCTGCGCAGTGAGCGTAGAAGAGCAAATCACTTATGTTAAAAGCCATGGCGAATTATCGACTAAACCCAAAAATGTGTTAGTGATCGGTTGTTCAACGGGCTACGGATTAGGCTCGCGGATCACTGCGGCTTTTGGGGCTGGCGCTAAAACTCTCGGAGTTTGCTTTGAAAAACCGCCTTCAGAAAAAAGAACCGGAACGGCCGGTTGGTATAATACTGCAGCTTTTCACCAACAAGCAAAAAATGCGGACTTATACGCTAAAACAATTAATGGCGACGCTTTTTCTCATGAGATTAAAGCCCAGACTATCGAAACCATTCAGCAAGATATAGGTAAGATTGATTTAGTCGTTTATAGTCTGGCTTCTCCGCGACGAACTGATCCAGATTCTGGTATTCTTTACTCATCGACCCTAAAACCAGTGGGCGAATCTGTGACCTCTAAAACCTTTGATACCAACAAAAAAGTGGTACACGAAATATCGTTGCAACCGGCTAATCAAGAAGAAATCGATAATACCGTCAAAGTGATGGGTGGCGAAGATTGGGAGCTTTGGATCAAAGCTCTAAACGATGCAGGGGTTTTAGCCGATAATTGTGTGACTACCTCCTATACTTACATAGGAAAAGAACTCACCCAACCAATCTACGGGCGTGCAACCATTGGTAAAGCAAAAGAAGATCTTGACCGAGCATCAGCGGCTTTAAAACATGATTACTCGTCAATTGGTCTAAAAGCTTATGTTACCTCATTAAAAGCCGTGGTAACTCAATCTAGTTCTGCGATTCCTGTTATGCCATTGTATATTTCGCTGATGTATCAGGTAATGAAAGATGAAGGATGTCACGAAGGCGTTATCGAACAGGTTTATGGTTTGTTTGATAAGCTTTTATTGGCTGAAAATCCACCGATGGATGAAGTCAATCGTCTCCGAATGGATGGCGTTGAAACTAATGATCATATTCAGGGAAAAATTGAAGCGCTGTGGCCAGACGTAACGACTGAAAACTTTCCTGAACTGGGAGATTATCAAGGTTATAATCAAGATTTCCTAAAACTCTTCGGCTTCGGGTTTGAACAAGTCGATTATGATCAGGACGTTAATCCACTCGCGGATTGGTAATTAAATGACTAATAAATTGGCAGTTTATCAAAAGTAATCCTCCTCGTTCAGCTAAAGTTAAGCTGACAAGGCTGATAATAGGGCATAGGTTGGCAAATATGCCTGAGTAAGCAGAAAAAGGTGGTTATCATGAGAATATTTAAACAATTAACATTATCGATCTTATTGGTATTTTCGTCGCTGATCCTGCAAGCAGAAGATGCGGTAGAAGAAATAGAACCCTTCAGCGAAGCGGAATTAGAGCAAATTCTGGCTCCTATCGCTCTTTATCCTGATACTGTTTTATCTCATATTCTTATCGCCGCAACTTATCCACTTGAAGTGGTTCAAGCTGAGCGTTGGACTATCGACAATCCAGATTATGAAGGCTCCGATGCGGTTGAAGCAGTTAACGACAAGGATTGGGACCCGAGCGTAAAAGCACTGGCTGCATTTCCTCAGTTACTCAAACGTTTAAGTGAAAATCTTGAATGGACGCAAAAATTAGGTGATGCCTTCTTACAGGATGAAGAAAAACTTCTAGCAAGTGTGCAATCACTTCGCCAACGAGCATATGAAGCAGGCAATTTAGATAAGATGGATAAAGTATCTATCACTCATGAAGATGACAATTCAATCGTTATCGAGCCTGTTGAAAAAGAAATCGTGTATGTTCCTTATTATGATACTCGTGTTATCTATGGCTCATGGTATTGGTCTCACTATCCTCCGGTTTATTGGCATGTACCACATTATGCAACCCGTTATTATGATCACCATACTCCGTTTTATTGGGGACCTCGCATCCATGTTTCCTTTGGATTCTTTTTTAGCTCTTTTCATTGGCACAACCATCACTTGATCCGCATCCATCGTGATCATTATCGTCCGCGTCACTATTATACTCGCCACCAGATTGTTAATCATCAACATGTAAGACGTTGGTCGCATAATCCAACCCACAGACGTGGTGTATCCTATCGAAGTGTAACCGTGCGTAATCGCTATAGCAGTGATCGATTGAGCCAAACTGAAATACGTTCACACCGCAAGGATGGTAAAGGTTCGATCCGCAACTCTAATCGGATCAATGATTCTCGGGTCACTACTTCGCGAACCAAAGACGGACGTACTGGTAAAAACCGCACCAATACCAGTAATACTCGAATAGCAACACCGGATAGAATACGTGAAGAGCTCAAAGATGGAAGGATCAGCGTAAAAGAAAGAAATGCTCGCCCAACCAATCGAGAAACTTCCAATCAAAACAGAAACAGTCGAGACGTCAAAGGAAATAAGACACCTCGAACGAATCGAACGGAAACTAGTTCATCCAATAGAAATAAAAACCCAAAGTCTTCCACTCGCACCACGCCACCAGTGAGAAATGATTCAAGTGGTCGTTCGAATAGAAGTAAAGAGCGAGCAGCACCGTCTAAACAGCCTGCTGCCCCAAGAAAAGACAATAGCTCAAAGTCACCGTCAAGATCGGCTGAGCCTAGATCTTCTCAAACTAGATCTTCTCAACCTAGCTCTTCTCAACCTAGGTCTTCACAACCGAAGCCTTCACAACCAAGCACTTCACAACCCAGATATTCAGAACCTAAATCTTCATCTAGCAGCTCATCTAGAAACAGTTCTTCACGAAGCAGTTCGTCTAGAAGCTCTTCAGGTAGCCGCTCTTCAGGTTCAAGTAACAATGGTCGCTCAAGCGGAAGCCGAAGTAAAAAACATTAATCGGTTTAACTTGAAATATTTAATTTAGGTTTAAGCCTCGGCTTCTGGAGGCTTAGGCGCTTCCATCGGTTGCAAGCTCAACCCACCAGTCGATAATCCTGATGGTTGAGCTTTTTCTTTTGGTGTTTCTTCCAATAATACCGGCTCTGGTGCTTTGTTTTGATTGCCATTGCTAGTTGCAGCGCTATTACCAGTTTGTTTGCCTTGGGATTGTTGCTCGTTTTGGGCTGACGTTGCAGAAAGATTTGCCTTAGGCGCTGGCGCTTTTCCTTGAGACTCTCCAGACAACTTAATTCTCAGTGCTAGATTATTTTTTGAATCAGCATTTTTTAGCGCTTCTTCATAAGTAATCTGCCCTGACTCATATAAATTTAGCAGCGCAGTATCGAATGTTTTCATGCCCTGAGACTCAGACTTTAACATTACCTCTTTTATTTCATCAATTGCACCTTTTTTAATCAAGTCGCAAACGCGCGGTGTACCTAACAGTATTTCAATTGCCGCGCAACGTTTACCATCAACGGTAGGAATAAGCCGCTGAGAAATAAACGCTTGAAGATTGAGCGAAAGATCTAAGAAAAGCTGTTTGTGTCTTTCCTCTGGGAAAAAGTTGATCACTCTGTCGAGTGCTTGGTTGGCATTGTTTGCATGCAGGGTTGAAATACATAAATGCCCCGTCTCGGCAAAAGCTAGCGCGTGTTCCATAGTTTCATGATCGCGAATTTCTCCAATTAAAATAACATCAGGTGCTTGTCGCAAAGTATTTTTTAATGCGTCTTCATAAGTATCCGTATCGACTCCAACTTCTCGCTGATTAACAATCGATTTTTTATGTTTATGTACAAATTCAACTGGATCTTCGATAGTAATGATATGCCCCGCCGAGTTTGAATTTCGGTAGTCAATCAATGACGCAAGCGAGGTTGATTTACCTGAACCGGTGCCACCAACAAACAATATAAGACCGCGTTTTTGCATCACCAATTTAGGCAAAATATCTGGAAGATTCAGCGAACGCCAATTAGGAATATCAACGGTGATGGCACGAATAACCATTGCCACTTGATTACGCTGTTTAAAAATATTAACCCTAAATCGCCCAACACTAGGCATAGAAATAGCTAAGTTCATCTCTGGTTTTTTGGCAAATTCTGATTTTTGCTCATCATCCATAATTTCATTAGCAATCGCCTCCACCTCTCCGGGTTTCAAAACGTGGCTATCAATCGCCGTTAGCTTACCGTGAAATTTAGCACTGGCTGGTGCTCCAGTGGATAAGAATAGATCAGAACCATCATTGTCCGTGAGGATCTTTAAGTAATCATTGAATTCCATCGAGCTGTCTCTATTAATCTAGGTTTTAGCATTAGATTTAATTATAGACAGTAATAGCAAGTCGGCAGGAATAAATTGAGGCTTACTGAAGGAGACCGTTGAATCTGAGGTATATCCATTAGCAATTAAAAACTAAGTCATTGATCCTGCGTAAAAATACAACATAAAGATTAGGAGACACAAAACCCCTGTAAACATAAAAAGTCGTTTCATTGGACTGGATTCTTTCTTTTTTTCTAATTGCATCGCCAACTGCTGAGTAGCAATCATTGCTTGAGCTTTTAAGATCCGTGCCTTCATATCTTCATCATATTCAGATTGAGCGGACGTTTGAGCATCAGCTTGAGTGTTAGTCGGAGTGTTGATCTGAGTGTTCTTTTGAGCTTGTTGTTCCTTATTTACGACTTGCGAAGGTTTGTCCACTATCGGGCTTAACTCAAAATTGGCACTAGATGCGGCAATTGCTAGTTGAGGGTCAGCACAGGGAACCATCGCGGTTTCTGCGCCAATTGCTAATAGTTTTTGTTGCCATAATTCGGCTTTATTCTTATCGAGCGACTTTTTTAACGTCATCATTTTACCGCTGAAAAGTTTATCGACCTTGTCATGAGGTATTTTCAGCTGGGAGACAAAGTTTGCCTTAACTTGCTCTTTCTTAAAACCTAATTGAACAGCGCCCGCGTATACGAGATTGTATGTTTGCTCACTCAAAATTAAAACGCCCGCTTTCTAAAATAATCCTGCTTGATGTGTATATTATAACGTTCAATATCAAATAATAGACGTTTTTTACTGATTTTTTAATATTTGAGACATAATTAACTGATAGTGTGACGGGGCTAAATTTCCTGACCTCTAAATCAGAAACTTGAGGTTTGTGAAAATTACCATTTTTATAGCTAAGCATATTAATTATAACGCCTTCAATGTATAGTGCGTGGGACTTTTAACTGAGGATATCTATATGAATTATAAAAACAACATTGCAGCGATCCTATTGGCTTTATTAGGCATGGCGGCAAGCTCTAATACCTTTGCCGAAATCGCAAACGGTGACTTCGAATCTTGGACTGGTGGCACCCCTGATAGCTGGACAACCATTGATTCTGGCATCAGTGTTAACCAAAATACCAGCATTGTTAAAACCAGCAGCAGTTCAGCTGCTATTACAGTCAACACTGGTACTCAAGGCTCTACTGATTTCCGACAAAACATCGACGTTGTCAGCGGTCAAACTTACGACTTTTCAACGTGGGTTTATCATACTGAAGGTGGGATAAAAGTTCGCCTTTATATCAATGGTTACCTAAACTACTCCAATCCTAGCCTTATCAACCAATGGCAGCAGATTTCATACAGCTACACAGCAGCAACGACAGGAAGTATCCCAGTTGGCTTACGTTTTTATGATGTTTCTGGATTTGACGGTTCAGAAGTCGTTTATATCGATGATTATCAGCCTACCACCACTTCAGGCGGTGGCGGTGGAGGAACACCTCCTCCAACAGGTTGCCAAGATACTGAAGCAACGCTTACTCTGCTTACCGACAACTATGCAAGTGAAACTAGCTGGAAAGTTACCGACAGCAGCCAAGCAAATATTGCGACTGGTAGTAATTTAACTAATAACACAACTTATACCGAAGTCTTCTGTTTAGTAGATGGTGATTATACCTTTACTATTGATGATAGCTACGGCGACGGGATCTGTTGTGGATATGGCAGCGGTTCTTACGATATTTCAGTCGCTGGAACATCAGTTGCTTCTGGTGGTTCATTCGCATCAACTGAAAGCAAAACATTCACCATCGGAACTGGCGGCGGAACACCTCCACCTCCACCACCTCCTGGCGGCGGAGATGCTGGCACCTACTACGACTCAATTACTACGCAAACCGGTTATGCTTTAAAAACCGCTTTGTATAACATTATTAACAACCATACTTCACAAGGTTACGGTGCACTTTGGGATTTTTATTCTAGCCACGCACTGGATAACTACTACGAAAATGATGGAACCATTTTAGACGTTTATTCAGAAAATCCGCTTGGTTCTGATCCTTACAATTACACCAAAGTAACTAACCAATGTGGAACTTACAATAGCGAAGCAGATTGCTACAACCGTGAACACACCTTCCCAAGAAGCTGGTTCGGTGGTCAAGTAGAACCAATGAACTCTGATGTTCATCATATCTTTGCCAGTGACGGTTATGTTAATTCTAAGCGCAGCAGCTTTCCTTATGGTGTAGTAGGTTCAGCAACTTATACCTCCGGAAACAACAGCAAACTAGGTTCATCAGTCACAGTTGGCTTTAGTGGAACAGTATTTGAACCAATCGATGAATTCAAAGGTGATATTGCTCGTGCTTATTTTTACATGGCGACACGTTATGAAAATGCGATTGGCTCGTGGCAAGGTAATAGCTCTTCTGCCAATGCAGTTTTAAATGGCACAAGCACTCAAGTTTTCGAAACTTGGCAGCTGAACATGTTAAAAAGCTGGCACAATAGTGATCCAGTAAGCCAATATGAAATTGAGCGAAATAATGCAGCGCATCCCTATCAAGGAAATCGAAATCCATTTATCGATCATCCTGAGTATGTAGAAATGATTTGGGGTCTTTAATCCTTAAAAATAACTCTTCATCCAACCTCCTCTCCTTGTAAGGAGAGGCTTGGAGAGAGGTCGAAAGCCATCAGAT
>Ga0316205_10005445_pt1 | contig 10537 bp, 7 predicted proteins | sample 3monthpyrite_MG_FD_204941 | JGI IMG/M metagenome (GOLD analysis project Ga0316205, IMG submission 204941) | Microbial mat bacterial communities from mineral coupon in-situ incubated in ocean water Damariscotta River, Maine, United States -... | ecosystem: Environmental > Aquatic > Marine >...
TCGCCCTTGGCCTGTCATATCCGGCCACTCAAACGCCCGCAAAGCGGTTGACGCGCAGAGGCCGCGGGCAAATCAGGCCACTCGGCTGTTGGCCTTGATCGGGCAGAGGCACCTGTCTAACGTTCTGTTCAAAGCAATTTTCAAGGATGGAAGGATCATTTTCCATGACACCAGATGTGGAAGAGGCGCGGCGTATCGCTCTGGACCATTGTGCTGCCTGGACAAAGCGGGACCCGGACGTCGTTGCCGATCGATATGCGGAACAGGCAACCATGATCATGAACGGTGGCGATCCAATGACCAGCCGCGCCCAGATTGGCAACATGGCCGCGGGTTTCATGGCTGACTTTCCAGACCTCGTTCTGAGTCTCGATACGGTTTTTGTCGCCGATCATCATATGATCTATGCGTGGACATTCGAAGGCCACCACAAAGAAACCGGAAACCATGTTCTTTTTTCCGGTTGGGAGGAATGGGATTTGGATGACACCCTGAAAGTGACAAAGTCGCTCGGCTGGTATGATGGCATGGATTACGAGCGCCAGGTCGCCGGATGATGGCCAAGCCGCTTACCGGGACCCGCGTCATCGTTTATGGCGTCGGCACCATGGGCGTGATCGTCACCCGCCTTCTTGTGGAAAAGGGGGCCGAGATCGTGGGCGCCGTTGGACGAAGCCCCGCCAAAGTTGGTCGTGACCTCGGCGATGTTGCTGGTCTTGGAATATCCCTGGGCGTCACGGTTGAAGGCGATGCCGGGCGGGTATTGGCGCGCGGCGCCGATATCGCGGTTCTTTGCGTCAGCAGCTACCTGGATGCCATGCACCAGCATTTTGCGACATGCCTTGAAAGCGACGTCAATGTCATAACGATCGAAGAAGAAACGGTGTTTCCCTGGACCACGGCACCCGAGCATGCGAATGCCCTGGATGCGCTGGCCAGGAAGAATGGTGTAACCCTTGCCGCCTCGGGGGCGCAGGACGTGTTCTGGCTTCATCTTGTCACCACTCTGTTGGGCGCGTCCCACAGGATCGACAAGGTCATCGGACATTGCACATGGAACGTGGACGATTATGGGCCTGAAGTGGCCGGTCACCTGCATATCGGCCAAACGAAAGAAGAATTCGATCACTTTGTTGCCACCTCAGGCTGGCCGGAATTCGTAGCACGCCAAACGCTGGAGGCGCTCGTGTCGAAGCTCGGCCTTACGGTGAAAACGATCTTGTCTGGCGTAACACCTGTCACGCTGGAGGAACCGATCCAGTGCCGCAGCCTTGGACGTGAGGTTCCCCTTGGTTCCGTAATTGGCACGATCGACCGCACGACTCTTTTGACGATCGAAGGGCCAGAGTTCGTATTCGACATGGAGGGGCGTCTTTACCGTGATGGAGAAAGCGACAGCAACCGTTGGCAGGTTAAGGGTGAGCCCGATCTGGAACTCAGTTGCCGCGACGCAAACTACCGTTTCACCACCTGTTCGACGCTCGTCAATCGCATCCCGGATGTTATCGCCGCAGAACCCGGGCTTTGTTCCCTCGATAAGTTGGGCCCTCCTGTTTATCGGCATGGCTGATGAATGAAAGCCTGCGCCCGGTGGTGCCCATGGGCGAACTGGCGCAAGCGGGGGCTCACTCTTTCGTGGCAACTGGCTGGCGGAATTGATATTTGAATGCAGCGTATCCACGTTTGGGCGCACCTTTGCGCGCCGCCGTGCGGATGTTCTTCAGGCCAGCGCCGACAAAACCACGCAGCGCGCTGCAAATGGCTGCGCACCGCGAGCCAGCCGCAAAAATGCGCGGCTGGCCGTAGCGATGAGATGTTTTGCCAACTGCGTGATCCTGGATACGAAGATAGGTTTTCGGGTCGATGTGGGGGTAAGACATGTGATGCACCTTTCGGATAGCGTTTCATTAGACATGCATTCGGTATGCAGATCTGCTGTGGTGCGATCGTTGTGCTCAGCGTGAACAAAGCGTAAAAAATGCATGTGGGGGTAAAATGAGTGCGGAAATGACGGCACAGGGCAAATCCGAACCGCTCCAGTTGCGCTTGCTTGGTGGGTTTTCGATTGTCACGCCCCCCAATATGGTGGTCAGCTTGCCCACCCAAAAGGCCAAGGCCCTATTGACGATGATCGTTTTGGCTGGCGCGAACGGTATTGACAGGTCAATCGCTGCGTCATGGCTTTGGAGCCGTGGAAGTGACACTCAGGCGCGCGCCAATCTGCGGCAAACCTTGGCTGGTATCCGCAAGGCTTTGCCCGGAGACGTCGACTGCATCGAAAGCAGCGGCACAACTCTTCGGGTCGTCGCGGGCACAATGAAAGCGGATATTGACGCCCTCAAGCACGGGGAATTCGAAACGCTTTGGGCCAATCTTGATGGTCTGGGCCCACTGCTGGATGGAATTCAGGTGAATGAGCCGGATTTTCAGGATTGGCTGGGCAATACGCGCGCATCCGTGCAAAACCAAATGTCCGCAGCCCTTTTCACAATGGTTGAGTCAAAACATGCCAAGGGCGATCATGACGACGCATTGCGCGCGAACACCAAATTGCTGTCCTTTGATGAATTTGATGAGGGCGTGCACCGGCAAGCGATGCGCATCTACGCATCCATGGGGGCACCTGCAAAAGCACTGCGTCACTTCGACAGCCTAAGTGAAACCCTGAAATCAGAGCTTGGCATTGTGCCAAGCAGCGCAACGCAGGACCTGATGGAGACGATCAAGCGTTCGGCGCGTGCGTCCCGATCAAGGCAGGCTCAACCTCTGCCGATGCCGGAAACTGCCTTAGAGCAGAACGCAAACGCACCGAATATGACGACCATCGCGGTCCACCCGTTCTTGATGCGCGGGGACCCAAGTGAAAGCACGCTTGGAGCAGAGATGGCCGAAGAAATCGCGTTGGAACTTGGTCGATTTGCGACATTGAAGGTGTCGATCGGCGAGGCAATGCAACCCGCGCACGACCGAAACGAGGCGGACAACCACCTGAACTATGTGCTTGAAGGAAGCGTCCGGCAATCGGAGGGTGGCGTGCGGGTGACAGTGCAGCTTCTTGATGCGTCAAAGCGCAATCTCATCTGGGCAGAGCGCTACGACAGGCTGGCGCAGGATACGATCGCATTGCTCGACGACATTTCCGACAGTGTCGCGGCCGCTCTGCCCGGCCGGGTTCAGGCTGATGTCGCCGAACGTTCAGGGCACCAAAGCCAGTTCCCTCTGAGTGCGCACGAACTTATGCTGCGTGGAAAACAGCTGCGCGACAAACTTGCCGCGGGCGCCATGTTGGAAGCGCGGGGCGTTCTGGTACAGGCCATCAAGCGCGACCCGCAAAATGCACGGGCGCAAATGTATCTATCCGACACCTATGTGATTGACGGCTGGCTCGGTTTGAACGACGCCGATGGTGCGCGGCGCGCTCTTGCTCACGCACGGTTGGCCGTTGCCGCCGATCCCAGGGATGTGTTTGTGCAGGATCACCTGGGCTTTGCCTTTCTCAGTAACGGGATGTGGCAAGACGGGCAGGCACAGATCGACAGTACTTTAAGAAAAATAGGCAATGAAATCGAATCCAATGCCTGGTGTGGCTTTGCCCTATCGATTCTTGGCGATCACAAACGCGCCGAAATCGAAGTGCTCAGATCGACGATACGCGATCCTTTGCCACCTGCGACATTTGGGTGGATTCGGGGTCAGGTCTTTTCCCTCAATGGGCGTTTCGAGGAATCCATCGGTGAGCTGATGGGCGCGGCTGCGCTGAATTCGCTTTCCAAGGCATTCCTGGCAGGTGCCTATGCAAGGGTGGGGCGCAAAGCCGACGCATCTTTGGCATTGGAAGACTACATCGAAACACGTCGGGCGGAGTTTGCGTGCCGCCAAATGGCCATCCCTGAGGTGACTGTTCAAGGCCTGGCCGGGGGCTACCGTGCGATGTGGAAACGACAGCAGGATTGGGATCATATTGCCTTGGGGCTCAGCCAGGCTGGCTTGGCGATGGCATAGCCGGTCTATAGGCGTTCACGAATTCACGGCCCGGCAAACGGAAAATTGAGGCGTGCGCCTGCCGTTAGTCCCAAAACCTCGTCGTACCATTGCACCATCTGATCCAATTGACAGGTGCGAAGGTTCACGTGATCGAGTTTGCTGATCCTCACTTCTTGCCCTCATTCGACTTCAGGAATTTTCTGGCTTGATGCGCTGTTTCAAAGATATGCATGCGGTCATCGTGAAAAGCCTCGCTTAGTTTCATGCGCATGAAGGCTGAGCCTGCGTAGCGCGACACGTTCCGGTAAAACCGCTTTTCAAGCCCTGCCACCATCGCCGCCCAAGAGCTGACGACATCATCGTCAATCCGGCAATCATCGTAGTTCACAACGACATCGACCTTTTGATCAAGCGGTCCACAAACGTTTTCAACCGCCTGTTTCACCAGTTCGACATCTGTCCCGTTCCGAATACGCATCTTTTCAAAGTTCAGAAACAAAGTGCCTGTTTTTGAGTCCAGTGCCACCCGCATCGGCAGGTCCAGATGAAGCAGGTCAACAACCAGTTCCATCTTGGCGTCAACAAAGATGCGGCTGTCCATTTCGCGCACGTCTTCGACGAATGGGCGGGTCTCCATCTGTGATAGAATATCGCGTTCAATATCGATGCCCGGCGCTGTTTCAATCAGCTTCAGGCCTTTGGTTGTCAGTTCAAACACGCAGCGCTCGGTTACGTAGATCACCGATTGCGCAAGGCGCGCGGCGCGGCGTCCGGAAAAGGTCACCTGCTCTACTTGTTTGATAAACTTTGCTTCCATACCTTCCTTGACGATCCGCAATTTGCCGTCTTGAACCGCCGTTTCAAGCCCACGGGCCGTGAAAGTTCCTGCAAAAACGAGGGCGCGGGCATTCTGTGAAATGTTGATGAACCCGCCAGCCCCCGCTAACCGCTGGCCGAAGCGCGATACGTTCACGTTCCCAAGTTGGTCTGCCTGCGCCAAACCGAGGCAAGCCATATCCAGGCCCCCCCCATCATAGAAATCGAATTGATTGTTCTGAGGGATCACGGCGTCCACATTCACCGCAGCCCCAAAATCAAGACCAGAGGCCGGTTGCCCGCCGATGACACCCGGCTCTGCTGTCAGTGTCAGGTGTTCCAGCAACCCTTCTTCTGCGGCAACCGCTGCGACACCCTCGGGCATGCCGATGCCAAGGTTCACGACACCGTTGATCGGAAGTTCAAATGCGCACCTGCGGGCGATGATCTTGCGGGCATCCAATGGCATCGCGGGCATGTCCCCGCCTGGTGATCGGATGCGGTTTGTAAAGGCGTGACTGAACGGAGTGCGGTAGGTCTGGAGATGGTTTTCGGGTTTCGCGACGACCACCGCGTCAACCAGAATGCCCGGGATCTGCACCTCGCGCGGTGGCAGCGATTTGGCAAGCGCAATCCGTTCCACCTGCACAATGACAATACCGCCTGAAGCCTTCACGGCCATCGCCTGCGCCAGACTGTCAAGCGTCAGCGCCTCGCGCTCCATCGTGATGTTGCCAGCCTCGTCTGCCGTTGTCCCGCGCAGCAGAGCCACCGTCAGACGGCGCGATGGATAGAACAGATATTCTTCGCCAGCAATTTCTGTCAACTCAACCTGTGGCGTCGTGCTGATGCCGTTGATCGCACCTCCGCCATTTCGGGGATCGACAAATGTCTCAAGCCCCACCTTGGTAAGCATCCCAGGTTTGCTGGCCGCGATGTCACGGTATAGCTGGCTGATGCAGCCTTGCGGCAGGTTCCATCCTTCGATCTTGCCTGCAACGGCAAGCGCGGCAACTTTTGGGATCAGCCCCCAGTGACCACCGATAACCCGTTTCAACAATCCTTCATGGCCAAGACGGTTGAGACCGCGCTCTTTTCCGTCGCCCTGCCCCGCGGCAAAAAACAACGTCAGGTTGCGGGGCAATGCGCTTTCCAGAAACCGGTTCTCGATCGCGCATAGCAATTCATCCGGGACGCCGATCCCGACAAAGCCGGATGTGGTGATAACATCCTCATCCTTGATCAAAGCCGCGGCTTCGGATGCTGAGACGACTTTGTTACGCATCAGGCTGTTGCTCGCGTTGTCTTATATAGAAAGAAATATCCGTCCCCTCCGAGCGCCGTTTGGACATATATCATTTGAATATACCAACAGGTTCGGCGTTTTCCCAATCAATAAGACCTGTCTGGTCGCCTGGGCGCTGACATCAGAGGCGAAACCGCCAACCCGATCAGAACTTGCCGACAATATTGAGGAAGACCCCCTGCCCGTCATAATCCAGATCGGTTTCGTCGTCTGACACGCTGCCCCACTCGTAGCCGACACCAACTTTCACGTTGTCGTTGATATGCCGGTAGACGGCCGCCATTGCCCCCGTCTCGGTCGTGCCGGTCTGATCGGTGTAGAGCACGCGACCCTCGCCGAAAACATCCCATTTATCAACGACATGCCAGTCAGCCTGTCCGACCAGCAACGTCGCGCTATTGGCGTTGAAATCATCGCTTCCGCGATCTGCCACTTCGCTGTTGCGATAGCCAAGCTTGCCACCGACGGTCAGCTGTCGACTAAGATCATAGTTCGCCGAGACCGAAACGACCTGGCTGCGCTGCTGCGGGCCATCGGCATTGCCATTTGCATCGACCTGGTCCTCGCCGGGCAAATCACGCAGGGCGGTCAGACGAAACAAGACGTTAAGCCTCTCATTGTCGATCGGGCGATAGGCATAGCCAAGGCTTGCGCGCAGGTATTCCCCATCGCGGAAGGACGAGTCTGCGCTGTCGGAATACAGCGCCTCGACATTGCCAAGCAGGCGCCAGTCCGGTGCAACCTGGTTGGCGTAACCACCCGAAAAACCGAATGTGTCGCGATCCTGCGCGATGCCCGCGCCGTCCTCGGTGCGATACTCCAACCGCGCGCGCATCGAAAGATCATCGTCACGCTGATAAGCCGCGCCCAGCGACAAGGCCGTGCGGTCGAAATCACCTGCCGCGCTATCGCGCACGCGCCCTGTTTCAATCCCGATGCCATAGCTCCACAAGTCGCTTGGCGTATAGGTCAGACCATAGGCTTGGGTCAGCGAGCGTTGATCGCCAGGCATGTCAAAGATGTTCTCTGCATAGCTCGCGACAGTTTCGGAGTAGCGATAGCGGCCCCCTAGAACGACCCGCCCATTGTCGGCCAGATCACTGCCCGCACCAGAGCGTGTCGGGTCCAGCGTATAGCCCAGATAGACTTCGTTTGCAGCCGTGGGGCTATATCCGGCACGCAGCTTTCCCGCGACCCCGGTGTCGCCGTCAGAGACCTCGGCCGCCAATTCAGCGCCATTCGCGAAAGTGGCGGCAATACCCGCCCCGATGCGATTGTCATCTGACAGATCGCCCTCTGTTTCGATCGTGGCCTGGCCAAAGACATAGAGCGACAGAGCATCATTGGGTGCATAGGTCAGGCGCGCGCCAAGATCGTTGCGTGTGCCCGTCTCACCACCACCCGATGCGACCTGATCCAGCGACTGTAGCCCGATCTCTGCCGACCAGATATCGCTGAAGGCATAGGCCACCGAAACCTCGCCTTCGGTTCGTTCGTCGCCTGCGTCGGAGTCAAATCTCTCAACGTCGAACCGAAGGCTGGTTCGGTCGGTCACGCCAATGTCGCCATCAATGCCGATCAGCATTTGATCGTCGGTGATATCTTCGTTCAGGGTGCTAAAACCGGCATCCTTGTTTTCAAAGCGCAGCCCAAGCTGGCCGGATGTGGCAAACCCCAATTCCTGCAGATCAAGTTGCGATGTAAACCGGACGGCCTGTGCGGCATCTGACGTAGCACCCCCCGAAGAGGCGATCGTCAACCCGCCATCTGTCGAGATGGAGCGCGCAAAACCCGGCCCTTCGGTGCGGGCGATCTCCAGTTCTGCATAGCTGATCTCGCCCAGACGATAGCGCAGGTCGACAGCGCCGATCCGTTGGTCGGCGGCATTTTGTGTTCTTTCGGACATCAGGCTTGCACCAAACCGCAAAGCATCGGTGGCCCAAACCTCGCCCCGACCGCCAAAGGCACTAGCATCGCCAAGACCGTCGAGCGGCGTATACTCGTATTGCACGACCAGATTGACGTCGAAAGACCCGATCCCGTCGTTGACCAATCCGCCGTCACCAGCGCTTGATGACAAGGGGGCTGTCAGCAGGATCACACCCTGAAGGTGATCAATGGTATAGTCGACCCCCTCAGTCAGAAGCTTGTTTTCAATGACAAATCCCGTGTCAGGATCAATGACCTGAACGGTGACCGTGGCAGAACCGCCGGTAATGTCTTGCCGCGAAAGGAAGTAGACCGAACCACCGGTGCCACGCAGAATATCCCGCTGGGGGGCGGTCTCTAGCTGTGCGGCATAACCCATCGCGGTGATCCGGGGATCACCGTTTTCTGTCACGTTGGGCGACTGGTAGGCCAGTTCGACGCCATAAAGATCACGCGCATTGTTGATCAGACCGGGGCCTGCAATTCCTGTGCGAAAATCGCCCAAGGTAAAGCGCAATGTCTCGCTCTCGGCGCGCAGGTATATGGCACCTGATGTTGGCGTGTCGTCGAATGCGGTGCTGCTGTCGCCATAAGTCGGATAAAGGTCTGTGCCGTCCTCACGCAGGCGGTCAAGCACCCGCCGTGGGTCCTTGTCATCAAGGCGGCTGAACATATCCTCGATGGGCCCGTTGCGGGTATCGGCAGACGCGGTGATCGTCCATCCGCTGGCGGTTGTCCCTTTGGTATAGAACGCCGCGCGACCATTGTTGTAGGTGTCCCAATCCGCGTCGTCTGACCCGCCTTCGCGCATGCCGAACGTCAAATCGACAATGCCGACATAAAACCACTCGGACCGGGGGATTTCCACGTCCCTCACATAGTCGCGGCCATTGATGTTCACGGTCACGATCCGATCACCCGCTGGCACCACCCGGCTTACTGCAAAGCGGCCATTGCCGTCGACGGGAACCGTTTCACCCATGACATTGACCGTTCCGCCCGGCGTCGCGACGCCGGAAGTCGTGATGACACCGCCCCGCACTGGAATCGCGCGGCGGGCCGTGTTGTTCTCGCCTTCTCCGACAGCCGCGAAGGGGGCAGCGCCCACGTTGTTAGCACCGTCACCGACAGACGCCCGGGTTATCGCAAGCGGGCGGGTTTCGTCATAGCGTCCTTGGGCATCATAAACGCGCAGCGTATAGGATAAATCACCATCGCCCTCGCCGGGCATCGCAAAGGAGGCCGTGCCATTAGGATCAATCGGAACCGTGGCCACAACCGGCGCGCCGCGGCGATTGCGGTCTCTGATCTGCACTTCCGCGCGCGCAAGATAGGCGGGGTAATTTGTTGATGCGCGGAACGTAATCGTCTCACCCGCCCGATAGGCGTTGCGCTGGTCGGTGGTGGCGACGTTGAGAAAACGCCTTGTATCAAGCCCGTCAAAGCGCACATCAACTTCAGCGGCATCATTGCGCAAATCATCAAAGCGTTGGCGCACGCGCGGGGCGGGCGCGCCAGCGATGGTTTTATTGTCGATAGAAATTGAGAAACCAGCGGCTCCAAAGCCGCCGACAGGCACCGTATCCGCCACTTCCACGTTGGGCTGGACCGGGACAGCAACCGTCAGCCCTGCGTTTGACGCGCCGCACCCAACCGGAAGCGGCACAGCCGTCGGATCGCAAACCTGCGCCACCGCAGGGGTAGAACCCAAGCCAAGTGCAGCAACAGTTGCCAAAGCCGATGACCGCAACAGCACAGCGCGCGCAGACGGACCGATGAATGATGTATTCTTTTTCATTTTCCTGCCCCTTACTGGCTTGCACGCACGACGGATTGCTCAATACGCAACCTCACGCGGCCAATATCACGCCAGTCGCGGCGAACCTGATCTTCAACGGTGTCGAGTAAACGCCGCGCGTTTGCGACATCATCTGCATCTGCGGATTGTGGCAGATAGAACGACAACACCATGTTGCTGGGGGTGCCGGCGATGTCTTGCAGAACACCCGTCAAACCTGCCCGCAGTGCGGGCGACGGTACTGCCCCTTCGGCGGTCTGCACAAAAGATGCCGCCGTCAGATCCACACGCACAACCGGCAATGTCACTGCTGCGCCAAAGTTCACTTCGGTCATGGTGCCGGGTGTGATGCGCGTCACTCTGGGGTTTTCTGTCGTCATTCGGTAGCCGGCGGGCAGTGAACGGTCATCAACCTTGAGGATGAAGTTTTCGCCACCTGTCGCTGGCAATGCCGCGCATGGCACCGAGAACAGTCCATTTTCGTCTGTTGTGATGATCGTGCCGTCAACCGTCGCAAGGCGGACGCCGGGCAGACCAGCTTCATCGCGGTTTTCGATGATCTCCGCCAGTTTGCCTTTGCTGCCATCATAGCTCTGGTCGGTAATCTGGCCACGGCCGACGGTTCCGGGGGCATCCTGATAGCCATTGCCGTTGACGTCGTTAAAGACCCGGCCAACGATGTCGCTACACTCAAAGACAGCCTC
>Ga0316205_10005446_pt1 | contig 10537 bp, 8 predicted proteins | sample 3monthpyrite_MG_FD_204941 | JGI IMG/M metagenome (GOLD analysis project Ga0316205, IMG submission 204941) | Microbial mat bacterial communities from mineral coupon in-situ incubated in ocean water Damariscotta River, Maine, United States -... | ecosystem: Environmental > Aquatic > Marine >...
ACCATTGCAGAAAATATTTTTTGAGGTAATGGTATATCCATCTTCCTGGTTTACCTGATAACGCTCATATAAGTCATCTCGGGCTTGCTCCCATGGGATGTTTGCATCGTATTTGCCTTTCACGAAGTCGTACATTTTAGCAGCATATGATTCATTGGGAAGATGCTCTCTGGCCTGCAGGGCCATCCATGCTATTTGTTCTTTCTGACTCAGGCTTTTATCAACTTCTGAGGCTAAGGAATACATGATGACATAAAATTCAGAGATCCATTGAGCGTTTTCCCGGGCTGTTGTCTGTATCGGTAAATTTGCCATCTTAAGAGCAATATCGGGCCGGGTAGGCGCGAAAAGGCCAAATATCTCTGTAGTCAGCTGGGCATCAATCATCTCATGGTAATTATCATAGATACTGTCTTTAGTAATTTGTGGGTCACTTGTTTCAGGGGGTACCGCACCATTGAGCATCATATCAAGTGCTTTTTGATTTGAGACCCATAAGAAGTTTTCTTCTTCATGTTTTATATGCTTCAGCCATCCTTCCTTAATTTGCTTTCCGCTTAACATACTGGTCTTATTTGTATACAACAAATGCTGATACATATATTCAATATCTGTATCATCATCTGCACCCCAAATTTCATCTTCGCCCCGGAATACAAAGTCTATGTTTTCGGATAATTCACTTGGCAGACCCTCACCCCAAATACTTGGCTGGTCTGGCTTTCCCCAATCTTCCCTGGTGTAGAAGGGCCCTGTTTTTATTTCACCAATATTTCCAATTTTATCCATTTCGGTTACTAGTCCGGTCCAATTGGCAATGCACTGACCCAACCAAAAACCATATAGTTTGTTTGAATAGTCTGCACGAGAAATAACCATGTCGGTTGCTTCTGGAGTATAGGCGCTATATTCAAGACCAGGATCGGTCAAGGCATTTTCGACCTGTTTTACCTCTTCCTTACTGGTATCCTTGCAAGACAAAACCAATAGAACAAATACGAGCGTAGTTCCCGTTAAACATAGAGTTTTAAGTACGTTATTCATTTTAAACTGTGTTTTATTAGTGTACAAATTTAAGTAAGTACATTTTAATAAAAGTCTTCAACTTTTAACTGTTTTTCAAGCCAGTATTCATCATCTCTGAATTCATAGGCTGTGGGGTTAAAATCACCAACAAGTTCTACATCTGCCTTTTCCGGAACAGACATATCCAAACTCCAGAATACGCTATTAACTAATAACCTTCGTGTGCCTTCGTTCAACATATCACTTGCAGAACCTATAGTAGATGTAAATGCTTTACCTTTTTTTCCATCTGGAATTTGATAGCTTTTGGTCCACGCTATGGGCATCAGAATATTATTAACCTTAACCCCTTTGTCATTCTCTGTTGCTGCTATACTATCTGTGGGCCTCATTCCATAAAAAAGATCTTCTTCATTAAAGGCTCCTTCGCGTTCCATGACTTCCCCTAAAATTATGGGTTGTGAATCGCCCGGAAGCGGTAACCTAACTCCATAAACATCTGTGGGCCCCCAGATATCACCATCTTTAATCCCGTTAGTGATAGGGTGATTTTTGCCAGTTTCAGCTACAATTCCCCTGGTACTTTGATGCTTGTGGTGCCCGTGATGGGAAATCCATTTCTCCCCTAAAACCAGGCGCCCAAAACCGTCTGCCCATTCTTTATTGTCACCGGCATACCCATTGCTGTAATGTTTGAAATTAGACTTGGATTCCGAATCAAAATTAAAGGCATGGGTAGCTGTTCGGATACCAATGACCGGCCTGCCACTTTTCAAATAATTATCTATGATTTGCATTTGTTCATCCGGGAGTGCCCTAAATCTGGTAAAGATCACCATCATATCTGCTGTATTCAATGCTTCCAGACCTGGGATATTTTTGACATAATTTGCATTGATGATTCCTGGTTTGGAAGGATCCTGGGCAAAAAGTACGGTACATTTGAATCCATGTCTTTTAGACAAGATTTTGGCCAGCTGCGGTAAAGCCTCCTCAGATCGGTATTCCTCATCTCCTGAAATTAATACGACATGTTTGGCCTCGTTGGCTTCCGCATTAAATGTGAGCCATTCTTTAGGACCTGGTTCTGACTCTTCTGAAGTTTTTTTATCTGTTTTTTGCCCGCAAGCAGTTATCAGCAGACAACCAATAAATAGGACTAATACTTTTTTCATGTGTAAGGTTTAATTGCGAGCTAATTATCAGAGTTCCATACCTTTTTTTATAAAAGCATATCCCTTGGTGTACACTTCCTCCATTGGGGAATAATCGCGCCAGACATTAATGGCATTGGCAAATTCAGGAATACTAGTACTAAAAGCCTCAATAGTAAGCCAGCCCTTATAATCGATTTCCTTTAAGGTCCTGAATACGTCATCCCAGTTCACTTGTCCGCTTCCGGGGGTACCCCGGTCATTCTCACTAATATGTACATGCTTTAAATAGGGAGCGATTGCTTTAATTGCTTCGGCCTGACTTTTCTCTTCAATGTTCCCGTGGTGTGTATCGTACATGGCACCAAGACTCGGATGATTTACTTGCTCGGCTAAAGTCTTTAAATCGGCCATGGTATTATAGAGGTAACATTCAAACCTGTTTAATGCCTCAGGGGCAAGAATAATGTTGGCCTCCCTGGCAAGTTCAGCCGCTTTTTGCAACATTTCAATACTCCATTGCCTTTCTTCCTCTTTAGGGGGCTGACGTGTAAAATACGCAAAGCTGGAATGGAATGGACCACAAATTACCTCAGCATTTAGAGCCGCTCCCATATCAATAGACCATTTTAGTTTCTCTAAGCCAGCCAGGCGGGTATTTTTATCAGGACTGGCAATATTTTCTTCCGGGGCCAGAGAGGCAACGCAAGTTACTCCCATTGCTATATCGGAGAAATGCCTGCCAAGCCTGGAATAGTGTTGTTCATTACCTTCACCTAAAAATAATTCAATTCCGTCGTATCCGGTTTGTTTTAAGGTATCTACAATGCCATAGTGCTGTTCCGTAACATGATTGGTCCAGAGCAACATATTCATTCCAATTTTCATTTCAAAAAATTTATAGGTGCAAACCAGAAAGAAAACCACAGTCATTTCATATGACTGCAGTTCACTTTATACTTTATCAACATTTTTGAGACTATGCAACCACAGGTTCCGTCTTTCGATTTTTAATCCAGAACCAGAGAATAATAAACAGTACAATTAAGATGGAGGGGAATAGCACCATAGTTCCAAGGGTTTCCTGTCCGGCCACCAATTCCAGTTCATCTCCCGTAAGCCCCATGGCAGCTGCTTCGGCTTTGTCAGAATCAATCCATTTACCTATAATAGGTTGAAATATGGAAGTTGAAAACATGCCAACAGCGCCAATAACAGACATACCCAGTGCTCCACTTTTCGGAATTTTGTCTGCAGTAAAACCAATCATGTTGGGCCAGAAATAAGCGATTCCCAGGGCAAATATTACGGCTGCTACATAAGCCATTCCGCCGGTTTGCGTACTAAAAAGATAGATACCGATAGTGGCCAAAATTGATGATCCCAGCAATACCCCGGTCTGATCAAATTTTTTCACCACAACGCCACCAAAATATCGTGCAACAGCCATTAAACCTGTTACCAGTGCTAAAATTAACATAGGCTGTGCACCACTTTTGGACAAAATAAGACCAACCCATTGTTGTGGGCCGAACTCTGTTATTGCCGTTAAAGCCATACAAACCATCATAAATATAAATAATGGAGAGAACATCGATTTAAAGTTGCTTCCAATTGAAGCCGCTTCCTCAATTTTTGCCTTAGGCCAGGGTTGTCCAAAAAACATATAAGCATATATCAAAGTGGGTACCAAAATCACCCATATTTGGGATTCCCATCCAAACCCGGCATCTGTCATAAATTTGGAAACCAGACTTCCAATAACTATACCTCCTGGAAACCACATATGGAATCTGTTCAACATTTTGCTCATCCTGTTGCCCTGGTAAGCATCGGCAATCATCGGGTTACAGGCAGCCTCTGTACAGCCGTTACCCAAGCCTATAAGTAAAGTTGAAATCAGTAACCCTACATAACTACCTGAATAAATAGTCATAATAATACCAACTGCATGCGCGAAAAAAGCGAATTGCATAATTCTTTTACCACCAACTGTGTGATATATCAATCCGCCAATTACCATTGAAATGGGAAAGCCTAAGAACCACATGGAGTTAATAAAACCTAATTGTTCTGCAGATAGACTAAGTTCTTCTCCCAGTTGCGGCAGAATACCGGCCCGTATACTAAAAGATAAAGCGGTAGTGATTAAGGCAAAACAACTACCATAAAAAAGTCGTTGAGAATTAATTTGGGGGGCGTTTGTTGTGTTTTCCATTTGTTTAGTTTTGGTTGATATACAAACTCATATTAGCGAAAAAGAGTTATTTTGAATATATAAGATTAATGTCTTTTTTGCTAAAATCATAATTAATTTGCAATTGTCCTATCTCATCTATGATAAATCCTTTAAATTTTTGTTCAACTGATAAATTTTATTGATAATTGATTTTTAGCTAATTTAGAACAAAATACGGACGACCGCAGTTAAGAATGCCGAAATCACACAAAGAACAAATAAGCAGAAGTATGCAACAAAACAACTATCCAAAATTACATAACGCATCCTGGCCGGGAGTAGTAGGTAAAGGTCCGGATTCTGAACCCCCTATCTCTATTGATACAATGATAGACCTTACTGCCAATGCAGAGGTAGATGGAATTAAATTTGACGGATTTGATCTTTTTCTCTTTGATCCGCATATGAATATTGACGCATCGGATGATGAAATAAAAGCAATGGCAGATAAAGCCTTTGCAAAAAACCTGGAAATAGGCAGTTTGGTTGCGCCCGTCTGGACTCCCACAGGCGGAGGCTCAGCAATGGGCACTAAAGAAGAAAGAGCTCAATTCGTGACGCAAGTGCGAAAGTCCTGTATAATTGGACAAAAACTGAGAGAGATTGGAGTTAGACCTAATGGAATTATTAGAATCGATTCATCCATTGATCCGGAGACATGGGAATCAGATCCTGTAGGCAACACAAAACTAATTGCTCAGACGTTCCGCGAGGCATGCGATATTGCTGCAGACTATGGGGAATCTCTTGCCGCAGAAGGTGAGATTTGCTGGGGTGGAATGCATGGCTGGAAATCTATGTTAAATACTCTGGAGGCTGTGAACAGGCCTAATATTGGATTTCAGGCAGATATGGCGCATACTCTTTTATATCTTTTAGGATATAATAAACCCGATGAAAGAATTTTACCCAAGGACTTTAAATGGGAAGACAGAGATACTTTAACGCAAGGTCTTAAAACACTGACGGCTGCCCTCAGACCCTGGACCATAGATTTTCATGTTGCACAAAATGATGGTACTGTTTTTGGTGCCGGCTCCCATGATAAAACCGGTAGGCATTGTCAGGCTTCTGATCCAAATGGGAAATTAAATATTCCTGTTGATGCCGGACATTGGTTGAGAAATGAAGATGGGAGTTTAACCAAAAAAATCAGACATATATGCTGGGACGGTTGCATGTTTCCCAATGAGGTAATGATGCAGCCTAAAACATGGAATGATGTTTTGGCAGCTATGATTAAGGTTCGCGAACAGCATGGCTGGTATGAATCTGCATAATTGATAATCAAAACCACATTAGTAATAATGGGAAGTAAAAAACAAATCAGAATAGGATTAATCGGTTACGGATTTATGGGAAGAACCCACTCCAATGCCTATAAAAGAGTAGGGGACTTCTTTCCGGACTTAGAATATCGTCCTGTTCTCAAAGCCGTTTGTGCCCGCAATAAAGAGCGCGTAAAAGTATTTGCTGAACAATGGGGGTACGAATCTTTCGAAACAGATTGGAAAACTTTAATTGCGAGGGATGATATTGATGCTGTGGATATCTGCACGCCAAACAATATGCATGCCCAAATTGCTATAGCCGCTGCAGAGGCAGGAAAGATGGTGCTATGTGAAAAGCCACTGGCGAGAACAGTGGCAGAGGCACAACCCATGGTGGATGCTGTTGAAAAAGCTGGGGTCAACAATACAGTTTGGTATAATTACCGTCGGATTCCGGCTGTAACTCTGGCCAAGCAATTTATTGATGCAGGTAAACTGGGCAAAATATTTCATTATCGGGCTAATTTCCTGCAGGACTGGACCATCAGTCCGGAACTACCTCAGGGAGGAGAAGGCCTATGGCGCTTAGATAATGATGCCGCGGGTTCCGGAGTAACTGGCGACCTTTTGGCCCATTGTATTGACACTGCGATGTGGTTGAATGGCGGAATAAAAGACGTTTCTGCGGTAACCGAGACATTTATTAAGGAAAGAGTACATACTGCCTCCGGGGAGGTGCAAAAAGTAGATATCGATGATGCTTGTATTTTCCATTGTCATTTTGATAATGGTTCCCTCGGCCTTTTTGAATCCACTCGATACGCGAGGGGCCATAAAGCACTTTACACCTTCGAGATAAACGGGGAGCACGCTTCAATAAAATGGAATCTTCATGATCTGAATCGTTTGGAATATTTTGATCACCGGGACGAATCAATAGAGCGTGGTTGGCGTTCCATACATGTTACGGACGGGGATCAGCCCTATATGGATAAATGGTGGGTGCCCGGATTGTCTATAGGATATGAACATAGCTTTGTGCATCAGGTCGCAGATTTTTTTAAAAGTTTAGAAAATGGAACTCCCTGCTCACCAACTTTCAGGGAAGCTCAGGAAACGCAGAAGGTATGTGAGGCTGTTCTCGAGTCTGCAAAATCAAAAAGCTGGAAAGATACCAATGTCTCCTGGTGAGCAGTTAATACAATTTAAATGATCAGATAAAATGAGTAAATCAATAAAGGGATTTTGCCTGCATGGAAGAGAAAAGATTTTGCCCAATTCTGGCGTTACAGTGACAAGCAATACCTCTGTAGTAGATGTGGAAATACCTGAGTTAAAGGAAGGAGAAATTCTGGCCAGGACTTTATATACGGGTATTTGTGGTTCTGATAATAGCGCTGCCTTAGGTAAGCCAAACTTTGATTGGGTAGAACGACCAAGAATTATTGGTCATGAGTTTAGTGCAGAAGTACTGGAGTTAGGACCCGGAGACCACGGTGATGTCAAGGTAGGAGATGTGTTCACACCTTTGGCTATGTTGGGTTGTCAGGATGAAGATTGCCCGGCGTGCAGCGTTGCTAAATGGAATTTATGTCCCTCAAAACAAATCATCGGATTTCATAGAAATGGGGGCTTTGGGCAACAGGTCATTCTGGAATCAGATCGTGTCGTACCTTTAATGGAGGGATTAACCAGGGAGCAAGGTGCATTAGTTGAACCCTTGTCAGTTATAGTGAATGCACTCCATAATAAATGCAATATAAAACCCGGACAGGACGTGGTAGTTACAGGATGCGGTATTATTGGTTTGATGTCAGCCGAGTTAGCCAGGGCAGCGGGAGCCAGGGTGGCAATAACAGGGATAGAACATGATGTGAACATCCGTTTAAAAAAAGCTGCTGAACGAGGATTTATTACCATAGTTGTTTCTCCAGAGAATTCATTAAATACTCAATTAGCAAAAGGAATAACCGACAATAAGGGGATTCCTTTTGGGGTTAACGGGAAAGTAGATTTGCTTATTGAGTGCTCGGGGGTACCACAAGTACTTACAGAAGCTATTTCGGTGGTCAGGCCGGAAGGGGATATTTGTGTAATTGCTACTTACCCGAAGGATGTGGAGATCAATGCTACACATCTCACCCGCACCTCTTTGAATATGAGGGGCTCAATGGGTTCCTGCAGGGATGATTATATGGTGGCACAAAAGCTAATGGTAACAGGGATATTTCCTTCAGAGCATTATATTAATCATTATGAATTTAAGGATATAAGTCAGGCTTTTGAAGATTCCATTTTGGCGAATAATGTGAAAGCGGTAATAAAAATGAATTGATTTAAATAGTAATAGCGTTTTAGTTCAACAAATTGGAAAATAATATATGCATACAATTTTCATAACCGGGGGTACAGGTTGCATTGGTTCGGTAACTATTTATAAACTGTTACAATCGGAAAAAGTTGGGAAAATTGTAGTTGCTGCCAGAACTGGTAATCTGGCGACTTTGAAATTATGGCTGGGTGATGAACTCGATGCCCGTTTGGAGTTTGTTACCCTGGATGTAGCTGATTATAAAGCAATATCTGAAATACTAACAAAGGTTAACCCAACACATATTATACATTTAGGTGCTTATCAGAGCCCGGACTGTTCCAAAGCTCATATTCGTGGAATGGAAATAAATACAGGAGGCACCATGGCCCTTTTTGACGCCGCAGAAAAGTTGCCTAACCTCAAAAAATTTGTATTTGCAAGTTCCGCAGCCGTCTACGGGATGAGATCCATGTACCCGGAACCAACTATTACTGAAGACGCCCAGCTGATGCCACCTAATCACTATGGGATATGGAAGCTGGCCGGGGAACATCTGGCTCGTTTGTTTTATGACAATACGCAGGTGCCCACCGTATGCCTGAGAATTAATACAACCTATGGAAAAGGACGGGATAAGGGAAAAACCTCAGCACCTACAAATGCCTTAAAGGCTATTGCCATAGGATCAGTTACCGGGAAATTAGTACCTTTTAAAATGCCTTATGACGGAAGGGAGAATTACCATTTTGTAGAAGATGTTGGAGCCCATTTTGCCGAAAGCACCTTACAGGATTTTGACGGTTTTGGTGCATTCAATGTAAAAGGAAAAACTATTGCTGTTGAAGAGTTTTTAGACATTGTAACGGAACAGGCAAATATTATGGGAATAGGTCAGTATGCCGAACTTTCCGTAGCTGATGGGGCAACGCCTAATTTGTTTGTTTCCGATTTAAGTCATAAGAAAATTGAAAAGACATTTAATAATTTGCCTTTGACCTCAATTGCCAAAGGGGTTCGGATTTCTCTTGAGGAATTCCAGAAGATGGCGCGTAAAGGAGTTTTGAAATATTCAGTAGAAAGCACATGAACACATTAAGAATAGGGTTAATTGGAGCAGGTGATATTGCCGATCTGCATGCTGAGGCCGTTAACGGCCTTCAGGGTGCCGAGCTTGCCGGGCTATGGAACAGAACTCCCGAAAAAGGTAAAATAAAAGCCAAACAATACAATTGCAAGGTCTATTCCTCTGTTGAGGATTTGCTTAATGATCCGAAAATAGATGCAGTTTTCATCCTTACCAATATGGAAACACATTGTGAATATACCATAAAGGCAGCCAGGGCAGGGAAACATATATTGGTTGAAAAACCAGCCGCATCAAATATTGAGGAGTTGGAAAAAATGCAAAAAGCTGTACTGGAGGCTGGGGTAAAATGTATGCCGGTACATAATTACATATATGAATCAGGGATCTTAAGAACCAAATCCATGATTGAGAATGGTAGCCTTGGAGATATCACCCAATTTTATATGATGTATAATATTCACCATTCAGATAATATCAGGGCACGTTATCCAGGGGTAATCAGGCAGATATTAACACATCACTGTTATACCATGTTGTATCTGGCGGGAAAACCCAAAACCATATCTTGTATGAAGCATACCGTAGACAGCACAATTGCCCCGCAGGAAAATGTGGCCATGGCGAATATTCAAATGGAGAACGGCACACTAAGCCATTTATCTGCAAGTTTTGCAAATGACGACCATGCCGGGGATCCCTGGACATGCATTATCAAGGTAATTGGAACAAAAGGAAGTACCAGATATAGCTATCGTGATTGGGTTATCAACGAACGAAAAGGGGCGCATTCTCAGACGTATTACAGCTATCCTGAATCCATTAAAAATACGGCTACACATTTTATTAATAAGGTATTGCGCTCAGGAGAGGAACCTCTTTCAACATTGGAAGATGCCATTAGTTGTCAACGAATTATAGAAGCTTGTGAACGCTCTGAAAAAGAAGGGATTCATGTGGAATTTTAATAAAAGAACATTTCAATTTTTATATAGAATTATTATGAGTGCTAAGAATAAAATGGATATATCAAAATTATACTTAATGCTCATTTTAGCATTTGTTCTGGTATCATGTAGTAAAAAGGGTAATACCCTGACGCTAGAAAAGGGGAATCATATTGTACTTATTGGCAATAACCTGGGTTCCCGGATGATTAATTTTGGTCATTTTGAAACAGAAATGCAGTTGCGCTATCCGGATAGTTTACTATTCATTCGCAATATGTGTGATGGAGGTAACACTCCCGGATTCAGGCCCCACTCGGCTAGAAATTCACCCTGGGCATTTCCTGGCGCTGAAAAATTCCAGACAGAATATGCCCAGAAATCAGGAAGTATCGGGCATTATGAAACACCCGATGAATGGCTAAGCAGGCTTAACGCAGACATTATCATAGCATTTTTTGGCTATAACGAATCCTTTCAGGGTAAGGAAGGTTTGGAGAAT
>Ga0316205_10005447_pt1 | contig 10536 bp, 11 predicted proteins | sample 3monthpyrite_MG_FD_204941 | JGI IMG/M metagenome (GOLD analysis project Ga0316205, IMG submission 204941) | Microbial mat bacterial communities from mineral coupon in-situ incubated in ocean water Damariscotta River, Maine, United States -... | ecosystem: Environmental > Aquatic > Marine >...
CGCCGAGGTCACCAAGATCCAGCGTAGCGTCTCAAAGGTGTCTTCGGCGAATTCCCCCAAAGGCAGTAGCGCCAACGCGATCGGGAAGACCACGATGCCCGAAAGCGCGATGAGTGACATCGCGATCAGACAAACGGTCAGCAGCAATGCCGCAAAGGCGCGTTTGAACCCTGTGCGATGGGGTGCCGAATACACGGCGTTCAATCCGCGGATCAATGCCGACACCCCTGCGCGCGTCGACCAGAGAGCGGCCCCCAACGAGATCAGCGTGGTGTAGCCCAATGTCGAGTCGTTTGCGTTGATCAACGCGTCAACTTGCGCCTCAAACAGCGTGAACGCATCGCCCGGAATGACCCTGCGCAGCAGCGTCACCTGATCGTCGATCAGCGCAGGGTCAGAAAATACGCCCCACAAAGCTATGACCGCAGCTAAGGCCGGAAAGATCGCCAGCATTGCGTAGAAGGCCACACCGGCTGAAATCAGGCTCAGATTGCGCGCATCCATGGCCGTCAGCAGGTCGCTGACAAATTTGTAAGCCAACACGAGGTAGCGCAGTGCCTTCACAATCAGCGTGTCGGTTTCGGACCTGCGAAGTACCAGATCAAGAGGCCGATTACTGGCAGGAACAAGACCAGAGCGATCCAAAGCACTTTCTGCGCCGTCTCGGTTTTTGAGTTGAAAATTGATGCGATAGCCCAAATGTCGAGCCCGAAAATTATGAGGGCAAACAGTGAATTAAGGCCCATTGGAAACTCCTTTAGCGAAATATGGCTTCCTCAAAGGTAAGCGCCCATGCCCTGAATACCAAGCGCCACGTTGCGCTCAGCCCTCGTATCCTTTCCGCCCAATGGACGCGTAGGCGGCAAAACCCGCGCGTTTGGCATCTTTGGCCGAATAGATATTGCGAAAATCGGCCATCCGGGGGTTCGCCATTTTCTTTGCCATTTTCTTGAGATCTAGGGCACGGAACTCGTTCCACTCCGTCAAAATCACCACGGCATCGGCGTTTTGCGCGGCCTTGTACGGATCTTCGACCCATTGCACTCCTGGCAGCAGAGCCTCGCCTTCACGCGCACCTTGCGGATCAACCACACGAACTTTAGCACCGCCGCCGACCAAAGCCGGCACAATGGTTAAGGACGGTGCGTCGCGCATGTCGTCGGTATTTGGCTTAAAGGTGACGCCAAGCACTGCAACGGTCTTGCCGTTAAATGTGCCCTCGCAAAGGTCGCGTAGCTTTTCAATCATGCGGGCTTTGACACCGTCATTAACCCGCATGACCGTTTCGGTGATTTGCATCGGAACGGCATGTTCCTGCCCGATCCGTGCCAGCGCGGATGTATCTTTGGGGAAGCATGACCCGCCATATCCCGGACCAGCGTGCAGGAACTTATTGCCAATCCTGCCATCCATGCCCATGCCACGGGACACCTGTTTGACGTCTGCACCGGTTTTTTCGCACAAGGCCGCAATCTCATTGATGAAGGTGATCTTGGTCGCGAGAAACGCGTTCGCGGCGTACTTGATCATCTCCGCGCTTTCCAAATCGGTCGTGATGATCGGGAAGTCGCGCAGATAAAGCGGGCGGTAGACCTCGGCCATGACCTCCGCAGCGCGGTCACTTTGTACGCCGACGACCACGCGGTCTGGCTTCATGAAGTCGTCAATGGCCGCGCCTTCGCGCAGGAATTCGGGATTCGAGGCCACGTCAAACTCGAGATCTGGGGCGGCTTTGCGAACCACATGTTTGACGTGACGGTTGGTGCCCAACGGCACCGTCGATTTGGTCACGATCACAGTGTAGGGATTGCCGGCGGCGGCACAGGCTTTCGCAATGTCTTCCGCAGCGGCATAAACGAACGACAGGTCGGCATGTCCATCACCACGCCGCGTCGGTGTGCCAACGGCAATAAACACCGCCTCGGCATCCTTCACACCCGCGCTCAAATCGGTGGTAAACGAAAGGCGCCCTGCTTCCACGTTCTTTGCCATCAAATCACCAAGACCCGGTTCATAGATAGGGACTTGGCCGTTGTTCAGCATTTCAATTTTGGATGGATCGCGGTCAACGCAGACCACATCATGCCCGAAATCCGAGAAACACACACCGGACACTAACCCGACATAGCCCGTACCAATCATTGTAATCTTCATAGAACCCTCTTGAACCAATTAACTGCGGGATGCGAAATCCTTGACCAACTGTCAACGAAACGCTCGCGTTGGCAACCCGTCCTTGCGTGAATTGCGACGTTTGTGCGCCACCCTGCACTCCGGGTCAAAAGATAGTTTTCATCATAATCCAAGCATCCATGCATAGGTTCCGCTCTCGTTGATAGATCAGATCCAGCTTCGCCTTTCGGGGAATGCAACGTCTGGCATATACGGTGTCAGTTTCAGTTGGCGTTTCACAAGTCGCCAGCAAATTTTCTTCGTGCCGATGGTACGCGATTGACGCCAGGCCTGTAATCCCCGGTCGACTCTGCAAAACATTCCGGTAGGTGTCTGGGAAGCGCTCAACATATTCCCGAAGCGGAGGGCGCGGCCCGACAAAGCTGATATCGCCGCGCAGGACATTCCAAAGCTGCGGAATTTCATCAAGGTGCAACCGGCGCAACGTTGCCCCCGTTCGTGTGACGCGGTGCGCTTTGTTTCCGCCAGATACACCTTCATCCACATCCGTTACGGTCATTGTACGAAACTTCACCAAGCGAAACCCCTGCGTCGGGGTTTTCATTCGCTCAGCCATGTAGAAAACGGGACGCCCGTCGAAGACTGCAACTATCAGCGCAGTAATCAAAAGCACCGGAAGCAGGATGGTGCCAAGCAATAGCAGCGCCAAAAGGTCAAACAGTCGTTTTGAGATGGTCAACGCAAGGCCCCCAGATTTCGTAGTTCGGCTACCATACTGTCGGGCGATGCGGCAATGCTTGCCGCGCCGATCGTTTGCGCCAACAACGTGCAATCTAGGGTTATGCGCTGCGTCGCAAAACTCCCTTCTGGCGCAGGCACCCATGCCCAAGGCAAGCCTGCGGCTTGAACCAGATCTGCCATCTCAACAGGCGGCTCTGCCGCACAATTCAGAACGGGTGGTAAGGGGCTGTTATGTGCGATCAATAACTCCAGGCACCGCGCCAGATGCGACGGGCCGATATAGGAGCGACATGGACCTTTGATATCGGGAAACTGATCCAACTTGATCGGGTCACTGTCCGACACAGTGTTGGCACGCCCAACAAGCGCGTCAGCGCCAGCCACGTTTCCGATCCGGAGGCAGCAAACCTCAACTCCCGCGTTGGAAGTCACAACGGTGCGTTCCATGTCGAACTTCGCCTGACCGTATGGGCTTGTCGGAGCGGCCACATCACTTTCGGACTTGCCTTCCCCTAAAGCGTAAACCGCTGATGATGACGCAAGTAAAACTCTTGGAATACCTGCCTTGGCTGCGGCACTAACCACCGTGGCCGCGAGCACGGCAGTCTCGGACATATCCCCTGCGGTAGACGGTGTATTGCCAATCATCGCGACGATCGCCTGAAGCCCCCCTTCGGCCTCGTTAAAACGCAACAAGGGATCAGGGCCATCCTCAAGAGGTGACCAATGGAGGTCATAACCGTCGGTGCGCGACTGGGTTCGTACCGAAAAGGGCGGCGGCACGGCTTGCCAATGGGCCAACAGCAGTCGGCTGACCCGCCCCGTGGCCCCCATCAGCAGAAATGGTTTTTCTTGCACGAAAGTGTTCAATTGAGGCCTTACGGACGTCAGACGACGTCATCCAGACCAGTTTCAGCCGCGTGAAACCCGTCCACGTTGGCTTCAATTACCGCACGTAGTGCGACTGGATCATGTGCAGCAATTGCCGCCCGTACTTGCTTGAGAATGCGCGCCATCTCAATCTGAGACAACCGACCTTCCTCGGCTCTCATGATTTTCTCGTGAGGAGTGGGTAGCATATTGTTCCCGATCAACAACTCTTCATAGAGCTTTTCACCTGGGCGCAGGCCGACCGTTTTGATGTCAATGTCGCCTTGGGGGTTGTGCTCGTCTCGCACTGTCAGCCCTGTCAGTTCAACCATACGCCGTGCTAAGTCACAAATGTTTACAGGCGCACCCATGTCCAAAACAAACACATCGCCACCGGTTGCATAAGCACCGGCCAGAAGCACCAATCGGGCCGCTTCCGAGATCGTCATAAAATAGCGCGTAATTTTGTCATGGGTCAGGGTGATCGGGCCACCAGCTGCAATCTGGCTTTGGAACAGGGGAATGACCGACCCTGACGAACCCAACACATTGCCAAACCGCACCATCGCAAATTTCGTAAGCTCGGAACGCGTTTGCAAATCCTGAATGGCCAACTCTGCCAGGCGTTTACTTGCGCCCATGACGTTGGTTGGCCGGACGGCTTTGTCCGTCGAGACGAGAATAAAGCGCTCTACACCCGCCCGCTGTGCAGCCTCAGCGGTTGTCAGCGTGCCGAATAGGTTGTTCCGCAAGCCTTCAATCTCATTCTCTTCTACAAGCGGCACATGCTTGTAGGCGGCGGCAAACAGAACGATGTCGATTTCGGATTCTGCCATGATATGGGACATTCGATCCCGGTCACAGACCGATCCAAGCCTCGTTAACAGTTCGACGCCATGCATAGCTGCAAGGGGGACCAATTCGCGGGAAATCGTATAGAGCGCGTATTCCGAGTGGTCCAGCAAAGTCACGCGTTGTGGTCCGCGCAAGATGATCTGTCGGCAAAGCTCCGAGCCGATAGAACCACCGGCACCAGTGATGAGAACGCGACGTCCTGCATAGGCGCGCGCGACTTCCGGCGTTTCCAAGTCCACCTTGTCGCGCCCCAAAAGGCGATCAGGTGTAACGGGACGAAGGTTCGATGCAAGCCCTGTTCCTTCAACCAACTCGCTGTAGGTTGGCAGCGCGTGGACTTCGCATCCAAGTTCTGACAGCTCTTGCGTCATGCGACGCATTTTTGGCTCGCTTACTGACGGCATCGCCAGCAAAACACGCTTGATCCTGCCACTCTGCGCTATCGCCTCGAGGCGCGCCCGTGAACATACCTGCATTCCAGATACCGTCATGGATTGAAGCGTGACATTGTCATCCACGAAGGTAACCGGACGCATCTGCAAGTCCTGACGCAGCGCGGCCAAGAGTTGGACGCCTGCGGACCCAGCGCCGTAGATGGCAACTGGAATTCGGCCGCGTCCGCCAGTAAGCCTGTGCACAAGCAAATTTCTGCCAAGAGTTCGAATGCCCAAGTGTAAAAGAAAAAAAACTGGACCAGTCAGGATTGCAAGGGCACGCGGAATTTCCGGGCTAAAAAAGTAGGCCGCTACGCCGGTCAAAAGCGTCACCGAAAGCGCTGCAACAGCACCGCGACGCATATCATGTACCTCGAACGCCACCAATTTAATGCGGTTCAAACCAATGCGTAGAAACACTGGTGTAGCAAGAATTGGAGTGATCAGGAAAAGAGGCAAAGCCGCCCACATAATTTCCCTTGGCGACCCTGTATCAAAAAGCAAGATGAGCGCGATCAGCAGGCTCAATGGCACAAGAAAACCGTCAACAAAAAGAAGGATATGTCGTTTGATTGGTCGCGGCAGTGTTACGAGATACTCAAGCATGTATAATATCGCTCCTTGCCCCACAGCTTTCCGAAACCAAGATAGGCAAGTAGGATTAGCTCCAATCTGACTGAGTCCGCAACAGACATTGCCGCAACATTGGGGGAAAGCAGCGACTTCTCGCCACATATTTGATCATTCTCAGTACTTTGGCACATATTCAGTCCAGTATGTAGGCAGCTGTTTGGCGATCCAGTCCACACGGAAGTCACCTTTCAAGGGCCAAGTGAATCTAAAAAACATTGTCACCGGAGGCCCAATCAACAAAAAAATTTCATGAGAATATTTGGTACCTTCCCTCTAACGGGCGAAATTTTCTCCCCATTCGCGCAACGCACCTATCACATCACGCAGTCGCTTACCTTTATTCGTCAGGCTGTACTCAACCCGTGGTGGCACAACTGCATAAACTTTTCGATGGACGATTCCATCTGCCTCAAGTTCCCGAAGTTGTTTCGTCAAGCTTCGCTGCGTGACGTTGCCAATGCGGCGTGACAACTCGTTAAACCGAAGCGTGCCCTCCAGAAGTTGATATATGATTAATCCCTTCCACTTTCCCGCGATCTGCTCAAGCGCTGCCTCTACAGGACATCCCTCATTGCATTCGTAATTCTTGAAACGCTGTGCCGATGAGAGGGTCTTATCTACAGTATCCATATTGTACCTATATGCTCAAAACGTGCGTACTTGCACATTATCTCCCATGGCAGCATATGCGCTATCAGTGAATACTTGTCAAAAGGAGACGATGAAATGGCCTTGACCATACTCGCACAGATTACCGCCGCGGCTGGCAGGGGGGCCCTTGTTCGGGGCGAGCTGGAGAAACTCGTGACCCCGACACGGGCAGAAAACGGCTGCCTGCAATACGACCTGCACATCGACAGCGACAACCCGGAGTTCTTTGTGTTCTACGAGAACTGGGAAAGCCGTGATCTGTGGCAAACTCACATGGATGCTCCACATCTGAAGGCCTACCTTGAGGCCACAGAGGGTGCCATCGAGAGCTTTGTTCTCAATGAAATGACACACATCGCCTAAGCAAGGCACACACGGAGAAATATAATGAAAGCTGTTGGATACAAGACCGCTGGTCAACTCAACCGCGACGACGCCCTGATCGACATTGAGATCGAAAAGCCGACACCGACTGGTCGCGACTTGCTGGTTTGCGTGCAAGCAGTTTCGGTCAACCCTGTTGATTGCAAAATTCGCCAAAATCGCCCGCCCGAAGGCGACGAATATGCCATCCTCGGCTGGGACGCGGTCGGTGAGGTCGTCGATACCGGCGATGACACATCTATGTTCAAGGTCGGCGATGCCGTCTGGTACGCTGGCGCTATCAACCGCCCCGGCACCAACTCGGAGTACCATCTGGTCGACGAGCGTATCGTGGGCCGCAGGCCAAACTCGGTGACAGCAGCCGAGGCCGCATCCCTGCCGCTGACCGCGTTGACAGCCTATGAGATGCTGTTCGACCGTCTGCGTGTGACTGACCCTGTGCCGGGTGCGGCCCCCGCCGTGGTCATCATCGGCGGCTCTGGTGGTGTTGGCTCCATCGCCATCCAGCTTTTGCGCGCCCGCACCGATCTGACAGTTATCGCCACCGCATCACGCCCAGAAACGCAGAACTGGGTAAAGGAGCTTGGCGCGCACCATGTGATTGACCATTCCAAGCCATTGACCCCGCAGATCGAAGCGCTTGGAATTGGTCAGCCCGGATATGTGTTCTCCACGACGCATACCCACCAATACATCGAGCAGATCGCCGAGTTCATTGTCCCCCAAGGCCGCTTTGGCCTGATTGATGATCCCGAAACGCTGAACATCATGCCGTTCAAGGTAAAGGCCGTATCGACCCATTGGGAACTGATGTTCACTCGTTCGCTATTTGAAACCGCAGACATCACGCGGCAGCACGACATCCTGTCGGAAGTGGCTGATCTTCTGGATGCAGGTAAGATTCGCTCTACCGCCACGGAAACGCTTGGCAAGATTGATGCCAAGACGCTGAAGCGGGCGCATGGGATTCTTGAGAGCAACACGGCCAAAGGTAAGCTGGTACTAGAAGGCTTCTAATACATTTGGGCGGCGCGGGAATATCCGCGCCGCCTGTTTTATGCGGCGGTTTGTTCTGGCTTTCCGATCAGAACCACTTGAAGCGCAAACCAGTTTTCGAGTCAGAATTTGCCATTCTCATGCGCCATTTCGGCTGGAATATCTGAGATCACATCCCAGTGCTCGACGATCTTACCGCTCTCTACACGGAACAGGTCGAAAAACGCGGTCGGCGCGCCACCAAGCGTGCCTTGCGATCCGGTAAACACAAAGTTTCCCTCTGCCACGACAAGATTCAGGTCAGTGTAGACCATCGTAACGCCTTGCTCGGCCATTGCAGCAAGTGCTGCCCCCAGCCCATCAAGGCCATCTGCGATGTTGCTGTTATGCTGAATGTAGGTTTGGGTCGAAATGAAATCAGTGATCCGATCGACTTCGCCCTTCATCAAGACGGTCTCAACAAAGTCGCTCACCAGCGCCTTGTTCTTAGCTGTCAGCTCGCGGTCCACAATCTCGGTCGGGCCGTCCACTTGTGTGCGACCGGATGGGTTGGGCGCTGCTACCGGGCTAAGGTTGTCCCAATGCTCTGCAACGCGACCGTCTTCGACGCGAAACACATCAAAGCCGACGAGGGTCTCTGCGCCAAAAGCTTGTGCGTTGTTGTAGGTATTGTGCATCACCACCAAATCGCCTTCGGAAATGGTGCGATGGGTCGTGACTTCAATCCCGCTTTGCTTAAGTCCCGGAATGAATCCAAGGATTGGGGCGGCCCCGGTTGGGACGGCTGGATTGTGCTGAATATAGTTGGGCGCAAGCAACTCCTCGGCGGCTTGAGGATCGAAGGTTGTGAAGATGGCCGCAAAGGCGGCGGTAACGATTTCAACGGGAGACATGTCGTGTCCTTTCGACTCAGTTTGCAATTCGGTGGTGAAGTGGTATCAAATCTGCACCAAGTATCAATTACGCACTATTAAGGAACCAAGTATGCTTCAGGTAACCGCCCTCTCGAAAGAAGACGCCGCGCATTGCCCGATCCGGCAGGTTTTGTCGAAGGTCACGGGCAAGTGGCAAATTCTAATCGTGCTCGCGCTGGAGGACGGGGCGCTCCGCTTTGGCGCGCTCAGGCGAACCATCGGCGACGTCACACAACGCGTCCTGACCGAAAACCTTCGCAGCCTGGAGCGCGACGGTTACCTCACACGCAGGGTCGAGCCGGGCCCACCTGTAGAAGTGCATTACGAATTGACGAGTGTCGGACGGGAGCTGAACGAGCGGCTTACGTCGCTTGTCATGTGGGCAGCTTCGGCGCACGATTCAGTGACGACCGCGCGCAACAAATATGACGAAAAGCTCTAGGCGTTCAGCTCAACCATGTTCGATAATCGCTGACCAGCAAATGGGTAGGGGCCACATCTTCCTCAACATTTGCAAACCGCCCGATGGGTTCACGGAAGATGTTATCCGTTTCGTCGTCGTTGACTGTAGAAACCTCACCGATCAACACATCGCCGCCCTCGCCCCAAAAGGCGTGCCAGTCGCCGGGCATCAGCGTGACGCTTTCACCCGGTGCCAGCTTCAGCTTTTCGCCAGCTGAGAAGTCTCGGCGGATACCGTCACAGTACACTGTGCCGCCCCTATCTTCTGCGAATTGGCCCCTGTCGTCAGACCCGAACAACTCGACAATCAAAGTAGCGCCGCCACGGTTAATGATGTCTTCGGCCTTGATCACATGCGTATGCATCGGCGACATCTGATCCTGCTTTGAAATCAACAGCTTTTCAGCATAGCACATGCCGCCCCCGCGTTGCAGATCAGCCAAGCGGCCATTGCGCAGCGTGAACAGGAACAGGCCCATCTCATCATAGCGACCAGCACCGTAATCCGTGATGTCCCAACCGCAGCGCGCGTCGATGACGTTTTGGGCGCGGTTTTTGTTGCTCACAAATTCCTCAGGCGTCCAAAAGGCAAAAGGCGGCAGAACAAAGCCATAGTGGCGGATCATCTCACCCGCCTCGGCCATAATCACGTTAATTTCTGAGCGCTTCATGTCAGGCTTTCACTGGCTGTTGAAAGGATTTCATAACCACACCTGCGGCCCATGTAAAATTTGTTTACGACTCTCGGTGGGTAATAGCGTCAACCGCAGCACGGGCGCCATTTTCACTAAGCATCTCATAAGCCGCTGTGACAGCAGCTCGGAATACTTTGTTTTCCGCAAGCGCAGGGTCGAAAACTGCGTCGATTGCTAAGAGGTTCGCGACTTTCTCGGAAGGCTCACTACCCGCGTCCGAGGCATCTTTCAGTATCTTTGCAAGCGGATCACGAACATCAATCGCGCCGCCGCCTTCATCCACGCCACCGACATAACGCATCCATGCCGCCACCACGAGGGCGAGCCCCGCAATCGGGCGGCCCGCATCGAGGTTGTTCGCCACAGTTCCAAGCAATCGCTGAGGCAACTTCTGCGACCCGTCCATTGCGATTTGCCACGTGCGGTGGCGAATGGATGGGTTTTGGTAACGCGCCAGTAAGGCGGCGCAGTAGGTCGGCAAATCCTCGCCTTGTGGCTGGGTTACCGTTGGGATGATCTCATCAGCCCAAAGCTTTTGGCAAAATTCGGCAAATTCTGGGTCCGCGACTGTCTGTGCAATCGTCTCATACCCTGCAAGATATCCAAGATAGGCCAACGCAGAATGTGTGCCATTCAGGCATCGCAGTTTCATCGTCTCGTGATCTTCTACATCTGCCACAAACTGCGCACCGCCGGCCTCCCAATGCGGGCGATCCGCGTCAACAAACTTGTCTTCTATCACCCATTGCCGAAACGGCTCGTGCTGGA
>Ga0316205_10005450_pt1 | contig 10529 bp, 10 predicted proteins | sample 3monthpyrite_MG_FD_204941 | JGI IMG/M metagenome (GOLD analysis project Ga0316205, IMG submission 204941) | Microbial mat bacterial communities from mineral coupon in-situ incubated in ocean water Damariscotta River, Maine, United States -... | ecosystem: Environmental > Aquatic > Marine >...
TATATCACGAATACCAACAAAACAACCCACGAGATTATTCAAGGTGGGATGGATCGTTCCCCGTTATTTACTGGTGAAATTGAAGGGGTTGGTCCTCGATATTGCCCTTCTATTGAAGATAAAGTGATTCGTTTTGCTGAGCGAGACAGTCATCAGATTTTTATTGAGCCAGAAGGGTTAAATACTTTCGAAGTGTATCCCAATGGGATTTCAACTAGCCTGCCCTTTGATGTGCAGCTTGCTTTAGTTCGTTCTATTAAAGGCTTTGAAAAAGCGCATATCACCAGACCTGGTTATGCGATAGAGTATGATTATTTTGATCCAAGGGAGCTAAAAAGTTCTTTAGAAACCAAATATATTGAAAACTTATTCTTCGCGGGTCAAATTAATGGAACCACAGGTTATGAAGAAGCCGCTGCTCAAGGTTTAATCGCTGGACTAAATGCTGCGCTCAAAACACAAAACAAACCAGCTTGGTCGCCAGGCAGAGAAGAATCCTATATAGGTGTAATGATTGATGATTTGATCACTCGCGGAACACAAGAGCCATACAGAATGTTTACTTCTCGCGCCGAATACCGCTTGATGTTACGAGAAGACAATGCGGATTTACGTTTATCAGAACAAGCCCATCAACTTGGATTGATAGATAATATTCGATGGCAATTCACTGCTGAAAAGAGAAATTCAATAGAAAAAGAGCTTCAAAGGCTTAAGTCTAGTTGGATTCAACCTAACTCGGACATAGCTAACAACTTATCTGATTTATTAAGCAAACCTCTGTCACGAGAGTACAACCAACTGGATTTGTTAAAACGTCCAGAGCTAACCTATACCAAAATGAGTGAACATATTGATGGTTTTGGTGATGATCTGCTTGATTCAGTCAAACAACAAGTTGAAATACAAGCCAAATATGCTGGTTATATCGATCGTCAAAAAGATGAGATCGAAAGAAATAAGAAACAACAAAATGTAGCCTTACCGAAAGATATGGATTTTTCAGCTATTGGAGGTTTATCGAGTGAAATTATACAAAAACTCAACACGGTTAAACCCGAAACTATAGGTCAAGCAAGCCGTATTTCAGGCGTGACACCTGCGGCGATATCGTTATTATTGATTACAATCAAAAAGAAAAATTATAAAAAAGGCAATCAACCTGCAGTTAAGGTTGGTAATTCTTAGTGGAATTTGATGTATCAGATCGACAAGTTGGGGATCTTACTGAGAAACTTAGTGACGGTATCAAGCAACTAGAGTTAAATGCGACTCGCGTACAACAAAAAAAGTTGATGAGTTTGCTTGAACAACTGGTTAAATGGAATAAAACCTACAACCTGACAGCAATTAAAAGTCCTATGGAAGGACTTACCTTGCATTTATTAGATAGTCTGGCAGTAGTTCCTTTTATTAGACATAATAATTTATTAGATGTAGGCACAGGTGCGGGTTTTCCCGGGTTGCCTTTGGCTATCATGTTACCAAAAGTAAAATTTACTCTCTTGGACAGTAACAGTAAGAAAATTCGATTTATTCGTCAACAAATCCATACTTTGAAATTAGATAATGTTGAAGTAGTCCATTCTCGAGTAGAACAACTACAAAATATAAAGTTTGATGCGATTATTTCGAGAGCTTTTGCTTCTCTGCTGGATATGGTTAATTTGACCGAGCACCTGTTAGTTGCAAAGGGCAGTTGGTTTGCTATGAAAGGTCGTTATTTAAAAGAAGAAATCCAACAGGCTTCAATTAAAGCGCAAGAGGTAGCTCATCACCCTTTGAGTATTCCGAGATTAGATGCAGAAAGGAGTTTGATCGAGTTAAAGTTTCGATCTTAGCGATGTTTTGTATTTAAGGCTATTTATTAAATAGCTCAGATATTAATCATCTTGTTATTGATCATCTACAAGATCAACCTATAATGGATAGTTCGCCTAAATAGAGCGTCGGCTAGTTTTGAAAATGGCTTGAATGGTTGGCTAAAATAGAAGAAAAACAGCTTGAAAACAAAGAGATAGATATTTTTAGATGTTGATTTTTAGAAAAATTAAGCAAAACTAGGCAATATTCAGATCTAAAAATATAAGTAATGAGGTATTTGTGGGTAAAATCATAGCAGTAACAAACCAAAAAGGTGGGGTTGGTAAAACAACCAGTAGCATTAATATTGCTGCTTCTCTTGCTGCGACCAAGAGAAAAGTTTTGTTAGTCGATCTTGATCCGCAAGGTAACGCGACGAGTGGTTGTGGTATCGATAAAGACGATATTGAGCACCATATTTTAGATGTGTTACTCGGTGACAAGTCAGCAAAAGACTGTTTAATCAATGCCGAGCAGTCAGGATTTTATATTCTACCGACTAATTCAGATTTGGCCGCAGCTGAAGCTCACCTCTTAACGGAGGAAAATAAAGAAAGCCGTTTAAAAACGGCATTAGCCGATCTAAAGGATGAGTTTGACTATATTTTTATAGATTGCCCCCCGTCATTAAGTATTTTAACAGTGAATGCACTGGTTGCCGCCAACAGTGTCATGATTCCCATGCAGTGTGAGTTTTACGCGCTTGAAGGGTTAAAAGCACTATTGAGCACTATCGAACAAATTACAGAGTACGTTAATCCAGAATTACATATCGAAGGCTTGCTCAGAACCATGTACGATCCAAGAAATCGTTTAGCGGTAGAAGTGTCTAACCAGTTACATGAGCATTTTGGTGACAAAGTTTATCGAACAGCAATTCCTAGAAATGTTCGGTTAGCTGAAGCGCCAAGTTATGGAATGCCTGCATTAATGTATGATCGACTTTCTCGTGGTGCAAAGGCATATTTAGGTCTTGCGGGTGAAATGATCCGGCGTGAAGAGTCATTGCAAGAAATGACTCACTGATCGACCATTCCTATTCTTAAATAGCAAAACAAATATAAGAAAGATCAAATAGATCATTAAGAGAAACAAATATGAAGAAAAAACTAGGTCGGTCGCCATTAGATGCGTTTTTAAGCAAACCTAAAAAGACCTCAACCGATAACCAACCAGCTTCTCAAAAAATAGAAATCCAAGGTGAGTTGCGCAAGCTTCCGGTTGAGTTTATGCAACCAGGGCAGTATCAACCGCGCAAGATAATGACCGATGATGCGTTAGAAGAATTAGCAAGTTCAATCAAAGCCCAAGGAATTATTCAACCAATAGTTGTTCGGGAGATCGGTAAAGACAAATATGAAATTATCGCAGGTGAGCGCCGTTGGCGAGCATCACAAATGGCTGAACTTGATGTAATTCCTTGTTTAGTTAAGGATATTCCAGACGAAGCAGCAATAGCGATGGCTTTGATTGAAAATATTCAAAGAGAAGATCTTAACGCCATGGAAGAAGCTGTAGCTCTTCAACGGTTAATGCAAGAATTTGAATTGACCCACCAACAAACAGCAGACGCAGTTGGTAAAAGCCGAACAACCGTGACTAATTTGTTGAGATTATTATCATTGACAGAAGTATGTCGAACCATGCTTGAAAGGGGTGATATGGAAATGGGTCATGCGAGAGCGCTATTATCTCTAACAAGTGATCAACAAACATCCATCGCGCGAACGGTGGTTGCCAAAGGGCTAACAGTAAGAGATACCGAGAAGCTGGTTAGAAACTTAGGTTCACCGGTAGCGGTAAAAGCAAAAACGAAAGAAGACCCTCACCTCGACCAATTAGAGAGACAAATATCCGATAAGATCGGTGCACCTATAAAGATCCAACACGGGTCAAAAGGCAAGGGAAAACTGGTTATTCAATATAACAGTTTGGATGAGTTAGATGGCGTATTGAAACACATGGGCATCGAACAGCTCTAACTTGTAACCACTTTCTAAATTACCGCTTATTAGGTTTAAAGTAAATTATTAGTATGTCAGTATTTAATCTATCTCAGTTGCAATCGACCCCCTCTTGGTCAAGTCGCAAAACCCCTGTTGTTTGTATTAACGTTATTCAGGAAACGCCGGATGTGAAAACATTCCAATTTCAAGCGCTAGACTCACAACTTTTTCACTTTAAACCGGGTCAATTTATCGGAATGCAGTTAGATATTGATGGTGAAAAACATAACCGCTCTTACACTATCGCTTCAACCCCAAGTCGCCCCCATATTCTGGAGTTAACCATAAAAAAAGAAACTGGTGGTGCAGTGTCCCCATGGTTGCATGAGAATATTTCGGTTGATTCAGAATTAGAGCTTCGAGGGCCTGCAGGACGATTTAATTGTTTCGATATTGATTCAGAAAAGGTATTACTTATTTCAGCAGGTTCTGGTGTTACTCCCATGATGTCAATTTCTCGATTCTGGGCAGACACACAACCAAGTAAAAACATTCGCTTTTTAAACTGGGTAAAATCAGCCGAAGATATTATTTTTAGGCGCGAGATTTCACTTCTAGACCATAAAAACGAACACTTTAACCCTGAAGTCATTTGTACCCGACCAAGTTTAACTGAAAATTGGCTGGGTAAAAGAGGCAGGATCAATCATACCAATCTAAGTGATATGGTTGGCGATCTTCATGATCGAGTGATATTTTGCTGTGGTCCAGATGGTTTTATGCAATCGGTTAAAACCAGCTTAGAAAAGCTAGGTTTTAATATGGATAATTACCACGACGAAACCTTTGATCCAGGCGGCAAGAAAAAAGCTAAGTTAGCGGCACAACCTAACAATGTTATTAAAACAGAAAGTAAACCACTTGGTCCATTTAATCTGACACTCAAAAAATCAGGTAAAACGATTGTAATTGAAGACAATGAAATTTTATTAAAAAAACTAGAAGCCGAAGGTGTCGATGTTGACTCCGCCTGCCGAGCAGGCAACTGTGGCGCTTGCCAAGTCAAAAAGTTATCGGGTGATACAACCACTCAAAATGAAGCGGGTTTGCAAGGTGAACAAAGAAAAGAAGGTTTTATTTTGACTTGTACTACGCATGTTGAATCTGATCTTGAATTGGATATTTAACCACTAACAGCTATAAAAAAGCCACCCTAGAGGAGTGGCTTAGATAAAAGCTTGTTCAACTGAGTTTTCTAGGTTCAAATATTACTGACCGATAATTTCCCCACCAACAACTCGAGGTGAATCTGTTATCACTGGCTTATCAGCGAGTGTAAAGGGTACAGAACTGACATCGGTTTCAGTTGGTAATGCGATCTCAAGTGCACCGGTCAGAGCAAGTGGCTCAACTCCTTCTGTACAATTACCAATCTCTAAATCTCGCATGCGTTTTTCAATTTCTGTGGCTTTTACTACAAAATCTCCACCGCTGTTGGTAAGGGTGGTCGCATCAGCCAATGAGAACGACCGTTGGTAGCGACCATCTTCTGATTGAGAGTCAGGGAAACCCCATAGGTTGCCTGGACCGCCGTACTCTAGTCGATAGACTTGACCATCATATTCGCTGGTTTCACCATCAAGTAAGTTACGATCATTTGCATCAACGTGATTGTAAATAAACTGAATTGGTCGATCGAACTGAATAAATTCAGATGCTCCTGTTAGACTAACATGGGTCATTTGGTTCCAATCATTTGGTCCAGTTTCCCACTGGTATGAGACTTCTTGATTCCATGTATCCCAAACATTGGTAAGTGTTGTCCCTTCTAATACCATGAGACCTGTTTGAATACCCCAATCATAAAATCCGCCATTTGCTGCTTGTTGATCAGCTGCCATTCCGATTGCATTACCCTCCGCATCACGAAGTGTTAAATCAGTTAAGCTGTACGTATACAGCGCAGCCGGTACTGTTGGATCTTCAGAGTTAGCTAAAAATGGAGTGTCGTTATTAAGTTCCAGTTGAGCTGTGGTAATTCCAGCTTTTAGGCAATCTTGGTAGCAAGCAAAAGTGACTTGAGTCGCTGACCCGAATAAGTCGCCACCATTTCCGGAAACAAACTCTTGCTGAAACGCAATAACGTTGTTTGGATCGGCAATTCTATCGTATGCAATAGAGCCGTTTAGAACTTCAGAATAAAACTGTAGAAAATCAACGTCTAACAAGACTGGCGTAATAGGGGTGGTTTCTCTTCCGCTACTTCCAAACTGAATGGTCGCTATTTGGTAGAACCCAGCCGCATTGACTCCAACACCATTATTAAGAACATTGTCAGATGTGTATTCGACTAAGTATTCTAAATCAGCCCAATAATTAAAGCTACTTCCTTCCATATCTGCTAGAGCAATAGTTGATTTAGTTCTTTTTACCAAACGACCAGGGCTGTGAGTGACGTCATATGTGGTGTTGGTACCTTGATCTGAAAAGTCTTGCTCGGTGATACTGGTGATAGATGATTTATCTATACCTCCAGGTAACCACATGCCCCAATAACTCATATATCCATCAAGTTGTTGTCCGCCAACACTAGCAACAAATGGGAAACCGCTGTTTAACTCTACTCTAGCACCATCAGCTTGACCATATAGATTGTAGCGCCAAACATTTTCTAGTAAATCAGTTCGGTCATTACAGCTTTGAGAATCTACCGCACCATCATTGTTTGTGTCGTTACCTCTCAAGAATCTAGTAGGATCATAAGCTACCGAGAATTCAGAGTGGAATTCAAAATTAGGATCAACGCGATGAGTTGCTGTTTTACCTATACCTGTGGTTCCGTCAGCGTCATCTAAAATAACGTTAGCAGCTTCAGTAAAACTAAAGTCTGGTGTATCAGCACTATTGAAAAATATGAACTGCAATTTGCCATCTTGATTTTCAACGGTTTTTATCGTGCCAGCCATGGTTGGTTCTTCATTGCCACCCACTTCGACAACACCTTGCCAGTTCATATCAAAATCGCCGAAGGGAAGTAAATCGTTTGGTGATGAATTAATGGTAACTTGAACCAAAATGTTTTGTTGATCGAGGGTTTCGTTTCCCTCTGGATCTTCTGAAGGCACCCAAATTCGAACAACTTGTGCGGCTGTATCAGACTCTCTCGATGAATCGATGGTCCACAACTGATATTCAGTCTCATTGGCACTAGATGACTGATCGGTAGAATCATCAGATTCGCTTTCGCGTTCACATCGACCGGTATCTACTAGCGCGGTATAGGTCTCGTTGACTAGTTCATCAGCTCGAGTTTGGCTTATGTAGCAAAGAATTTGATTAACTTGTTGCATTGGACCCATGGACTCATCCCATACATAGCTACGAACAAGATCGTCGGTGTAATCTGTGCCAGCGTCATCAAAGGGCTTGCTGGATTTAACGTTGATTGTTTTTGGAGAAGGGTCACCCGGATCAGTGATAATACTAATAATTTCGGGCATTTCTAACCCTTCAACATCACCCATGCCTATAGGCGGGTCGATGATGACAGGTGGATCTTCGTCAGAACTTCCCCCCCCACAAGCGGTTAATATTAATAATGATAGGGCTGCTGCACTCGATGAGATTTTTGCTTTCATTTGGTTGATTCCTCCAGTTGAATTCAGGTCGCTTCCATTAGCTAGATTGACAGATATACAGCTAATGAAAGCCTTACATCCTTCTTTCGGCTAGGATCAGGAAAAGTTAAGAGGTTTTTGCATTAAATCTCAAAACAAGATTTGACTAATAGATAGGCGACTTTACAGGGGCAATCAAGGTTGTTAGGGAAATGACTATTCGAAGATATCGCAAAAATAACTAATATTTCGTTATTATCTGCGCGTTAGGGTTGCTTATAAAGGAGTTGATCACTATAATTTGCGCCGCGTTCGAGTGGTTGATAATAATGGGTCGATATCTTGTTGTTAAGCGAGTGCCCAACGAATTAAAAAAGCTCTGATTAAAGCGAGAAGCAAATGAGCCAAGCCTTAATCAAAAGAGGGTTTCGACAAGCTAAAAAGCTGCTTTTAATACAAGTGATTCTAGTTGTCCTTGTAGCAAGTTTTGGTTTGTTAAAAGAATTTAAGGTAGCAACAGCGTTGTTATCGGGCGGAATGGCAGTGTTTTTGGCAAATAGCTATTTCGTATATAAAGCCTTTTCAAGATCAGGCGCTCAACAAAGCAAAAAGGTTGTTGGAGCGTTTTATTTCGGAGAGGCGGTTAAAATAGCTCTATCCACAGGATTGTTGGTTGTTGGATTTGTTGTTTTACCCAGTTTTGAGATTTATGTTTTAGTTGGATATATAGCGGCGTTGTTAAGCCAATGGCTAGCGCCGGTCATAGTGAAGACCCATTAATTATTTAGGCTAATGAGTTTATGAGCGAGCAAACAAGTTCAGGTTACATAAAGCATCACCTTCAGAATTTGCAGGTGTGCTCTACCCAAGACGGTTGGCAGTTTAATACTGCTGAGAACCCGACTTTGTGTAAAGGTAATTTTAACACTGTTAATGTTGATAGCGTGTTTTTCTCTTTTCTTCTCGGGTTTATTTTTCTTTGGCTGTTTAGACGCGCTGCCAAAAAAGCCACTACCGGCGTTCCAGGAAAATTCCAAGCCTTCGTTGAAGTTGTTATCGACTTTGTTGATTCCAATGTAAAAGATACTTTTCACGGTAAGAACAAGCTTATTGCTCCTCTCGGTTTAACTATTTTTGTTTGGGTTTACATGATGAATCTAATGGATTTGATCCCGGTTGATTGGATCCCTAGTCTTGCTCATATGATGGGTATTCCTTATTTAAAAGTGGTTCCAAGTACTGATGTTAATGTCACTTTTGCGATGTCTTTATCTGTTTTTATTCTTATTATTTTTTATAGCCTTAAAATCAAAGGTATTACCGGTTTTAGTAAAGAGTTGATGCTCAACCCTTTTAACCACTGGTTAGCGATCCCAGTTAATTTGGTTTTAGAAGGTGCAGCATTATTAGCCAAGCCAATCTCTTTATCACTGCGACTTTTCGGAAATATGTACGCAGGCGAGCTAATTTATATTCTTATTGCCATGATGGGTTTATACCAATTACCACTGCATTTTGGTTGGTCTTTATTGCACGTTTTGGTGACTTTTTTACAAGCTTTTATCTTTATGATGTTGACTGTGGTTTATCTCAGCCTTGCGCATGAAGATCATTAATATTTAACTTTTATATTTAACTATTCCTTACTAGGAGAAAATAATGGAAACAGTAATCGGTTTTACCGCAATCGCAGTAGCTATCTTAATCGGTCTTGGCGCACTTGGTGTTGGTATCGGTATGGGGCTTTTAGGTGGTAAGTTCTTAGAAAGCGCAGCGCGTCAACCTGAATTAGCACCAATGTTACAAGTTAAAATGTTTATCGTAGTTGGTTTATTGGATGCGGTAGCGATGATTGGTGTTGGTATTGCATTATTCTTTACTTTTGCGAACCCATTTGTAGAGCAATTTATTGCTGTTACCGCAGGTTAATCACTCTCGAGTCTAAAATTTAACCGACATTTGAGGAGATACCCGTGGATTTTAATTTAACCTTGATAGGCCAAACAATTGCAATGATTGTATTTGTTTGGTTTACCATGAAATACATTTGGCCACTTCTTGATACTGCAATTACTGAGCGTCAGGAAAAAATAGCCGATGGTTTAGCAGCGGCGGATAGAAGCCAGCAAGATTTAGAGCTAGCACAAAAAAGTGCAGCGGAAACCATGCGAGAAGCTAAAGAAAAAGCAGCGGAATTGCTTGATCAAGCTAAAAAACGTCATTCTGAGATTGTTGATTCTGCTAAAGATGATGCAAGAGCTGAGGCAGATAAAATCAAAGCTGGAGCACATGCAGAAATCGAGCAAGAAGTTCACCGCGCTCGTGAAGAGCTACGTAAGCAAGTGTCTGTGTTGGCTGTTGCTGGCGCAGAAAAGATCTTGCAACGTAGTATCGACGCATCTGCTCAAGCAGATATTCTCGATAGCCTAGTAGCTGAACTGTAAGAAACAAGAAGGTACCTATGGCTGAATTAACAACATTAGCAAGACCTTACGCAAAAGCAGCGTTTGAGTATGCAATTGAAGCAAAGCAACTGGTCGAGTGGTCAGAAATGTTAGGTTTTGCAGCTCAAGTTGTTAGTGATGAGGCAATGCAAGAGTTATTAACTAGTCCGCATTTTACCAAAGAAGAACAGAGCGAAGCGATGTTGAAGGTTTGCTCAGATAGGCTTAGCCAGCAATCAATCAATTTTATTAAGCTTTTAGCGCAAAATGGTCGTTTGGTAGCGCTACCGGAAATTGAAGTGTTGTTTAACTTTTTGCGCAGCGAGTTTGAAAAAACTGTTGATGCAAAAATAACTTCAGCTACTTCATTGAATGAACAACAAATAATTCAAATTAAAGAAAAACTAGCGGCTAAATTGGGTCGTCAAGTCGAAACCACTGTAGAAGTTGACGCTGATTTATTGGGTGGTTTAATTATTCAAGCAGAAGATTTAGTGATTGATGGTTCGGTTCGCGGTCAGCTAGCCAAATTGTCAGACACTTTAAACGTATAACTGAACGTAAAAGACTTCTATAAATAAAGGAAATCTGAGCATGAGCATGCAACTGAATCCATCAGAAATTAGTGAATTAATAAGACAGCGGATAAACGACTTTGA
>Ga0316205_10005452_pt1 | contig 10526 bp, 6 predicted proteins | sample 3monthpyrite_MG_FD_204941 | JGI IMG/M metagenome (GOLD analysis project Ga0316205, IMG submission 204941) | Microbial mat bacterial communities from mineral coupon in-situ incubated in ocean water Damariscotta River, Maine, United States -... | ecosystem: Environmental > Aquatic > Marine >...
AAACATTCAATTTTTATTAACTACCAATTAAATAATTGTGGACTGTCCTAAATGTATGTTTGTAAAGTTGAGGTTGGTATCTTCTGGATTATTAATATAATCTTCAATAAAATCTCCAACTTTAGTTGTTGTTACATTGTCGTATTTTGTATTCAAATCTGGAGTTGTAATGTGTAGTTTTAATGATTTTTCTACCGCTTCACGTACCCTTTCAGATTCATTATGTAAATTAAAATGATCTAATAGCATAGCAGCAGATAAAATAGATGCTATAGGGTTGGCAATACCTTTATCTTTAGCTTGTGGAAAAGAACCGTGAATAGGCTCGAACATTGAAAACTTATCACCTATAGAAGCTGAAGCTAATAAACCAATAGAACCACCAATTACACTGGCCTCATCACTTATTATATCGCCAAACATATTTTCAGTAAGAATAACATCAAACTGTTTTGGGTTCAATATCATTTGCATCGCGGCATTATCAACAAATAAGAAATCTAAGCTTACTTCGGGATAATTAGTAGCAATTTCACCCACTACTTTACGCCATAAACGAGAGCTTTCTAAAACATTAGCCTTATCAACCAAGGTCACTTTATTGCTTCTAGCTTGTGCAGCTTTAAAAGCTAAATGGGCTATGCGCTCAATTTCGTAACGTGAGTATTCACAAAGGTCAGAGGCTGTATTGCCGTCTTCGCTCAGTTGTTTTTCACCAAAATAAATACCGCCAGTCAATTCACGATAAATACTAATATCTGTACCTTCAATAATGTTTTTCTTTAACGGAGACTTGTTTAATAACGTTTCATAGGCCTTTACAGGTCTTATGTTGGCATATAAGCCTAATTCTTTACGTAATTTCAATAAACCCTGCTCAGGACGAACTTTTGCAGTCGGATCGTTATCATATTTTGGGTCTCCAATAGCGCCAAACAAAATAGCATCATTGGCTTTACAGATATCTAAGGTGCTTTCTGGCAATGGATTACTTTGTTCGTCAATAGCAATAGCACCAACAGGAGCATAAGTAAAACTAAAAATATGGTTATATTCTGCTGCTATAGCTTTTAAAACTTTAACCGCTTGCATTGTAACTTCTGGGCCAATACCATCACCTGGTAAAACAGCAATGTTTAATTTCATTTGTTCGTTTTTATTGTTTTTTTAATGGTCAAATGGAACATCCTATAATCATTCTTTTTGATTATTAACCTAAGTTATGGGTGTTTCATAACTAATAAGTTTTTTCAGCTTCAAAAGCTTCAATTTGTAGTTTTTTGCTTAATAAATAATCAATGTCGTCATAACCATTGATTATACATGTTTTTTTATAAGGGTCAATTTCAAATCCTTCTGATTTTGCTAATCCACTTATCGAAATAGTTTGCGCTTCTAAATTAACCTCCAATTCTGTTTCAGGGTTACTTTCAATTGTATCAATTAAGGTACTTAAAAATCCTTTAGAAACTTGTATCGGTAATACCCCATTGTTTAAGGCATTTCCTTTAAAAATATCTGCAAAGAAACTGGATACAATAACTTTAAAGCCATAACCCACCAGCGCCCAGGCAGCATGCTCACGACTAGATCCACAACCAAAATTATCTCCAGCAACTAATATACTACCAGAATAATTTGAGTTATTTAAGGTGAAATCTGCATTTGGCTCTCCATTTTTATCAAAACGCCAATCTCTAAATACATTATCTCCAAATCCTTTTTTATCTGTTGCCTTTAAAAAACGTGCAGGAATAATTTGATCGGTATCTACATTTGCAATGTTTAATGGAACCGCTTTAGATGTTAATGTTGTAAACTTTTCCATATTATACCAATTCTAATTGTTCTACTTCTTTAGTAATATCAATAATCTGTCCAGCAACTGCTGTAGCAGCGGCTACAAGCGGGCTTGCTAAGATAGTTCGAGAACCTTGCCCTTGACGGCCTTCAAAGTTTCTGTTAGAAGTAGATACACAATATTCGCCTTGCGGAATTTTGTCATCGTTCATTGCTAAACATGCCGAACAACCTGGTTGGCGTAACTCGAAACCTGCATTATCAAAAATAGTTTTTAAACCTTCTTGAATAATTTGGGCTTCTACTTGCTTACTTCCAGGAACTAACCAAGCGGTAACGTTATTAGCCTTTTGTTTGCCCTTAATATATTTGGCAGCGACTCTAAAATCTTCAATCCTAGAATTGGTACAACTTCCAATAAAAACAAAGTTTATGGGCTTATTGATTAAAGACTCTCCAGCTTCAAAGTTCATGTATTCCAATGATTTATTAAAAGACGCGTCATTTTTTGTTGGAATGTTTTCAGTAATCTTGATACCCATTCCCGGATTGGTACCATAAGTCACCATCGGTTCGATGTCTTCGGCATCAAAAAAGTATTCTTTGTCAAACTGTGCGCCTTCATCGGTTGGTAAAGTTTTCCAATAGGCTACTTTCCTATCAAAATCTTCACCTTGAGGTGCAAATTTTCTATCCTTTACATAATTGAACGTTGTTTCGTCTGGGGCTATCATTCCGCCACGAGCACCCATTTCAATACTCATATTGCACACCGTCATTCGGCCTTCCATGCTCATATTTTCAAATACATCACCAGCATATTCACAGAAATAGCCTGTACCTGAATTGGTTCCCAATTTTGAAATGATATAAAGAATGACATCTTTTGGTAAGACGCCACCCTTTAACTTGCCATTAACCGAAACTCTTAAACGCTTTGGTTTTGCCAACAATAAACATTGACTTGCAAATACTTGTGCGACTTGACTCGTCCCAATACCGAAAGCAATAGCGCCAAAAGCACCATGCGTTGAGGTATGACTATCACCACAAACCATGGTCATTCCAGGTTGTGTGATGCCAAGCTCAGGCGCCATAACATGTACAATACCGTTGTATTTATGACCAAGCTCGTATATGGTAATACCGTTTTTGTTGCAATTTTCAGATAGTTGCTCCAATTGTTTTCGAGACAATTCGTCTTTAATAGGTAAATGCTGATTTAGCGTTGGCGTATTATGATCTGCTGTCGCAACAATTTGATCAGGTCTAAAAACAGGAATGCCGCGATCTTCTAATTCATTAAAAGCTTGCGGACTGGTAACCTCGTGTATTAAATGTTTATCTATATATAAAACTTGGGGTCCATCTTGAACCACATCGACGACATGTGCGTCCCAAACTTTATCGAATAATGTTTTTTTACTCATTTTATTAATTACTAGTTCATCTCACCAGATTTTTGTTTACCAAATGCCCATTATGGGCTTATGCTGAAATAATTTCGTTATAAACTTTACTAGTTTCAATGATTTGATGAATATCATTATCATCAATTTCTTTCTTTTTATCTGCAAAATTTAAAAAATTTGTATAAACCTCGTCTAACTGAAGTTTAGTCAATTCATAACCAACATTCTTTGCTCTATATGCCAATGCAGCACGCCCACTTCTTGCAGTAAGCACAATTGCAGATTCAGTTACACCAACATCTTTTGGGTTAATGATTTCATATGTTTCACGATTTTTAATCACACCATCTTGATGGATACCAGAGCTATGTGCAAAAGCATTTGCACCAACAATAGCTTTATTTGGTTGTGTATATATGCCCATGCTATCTGATACCAATTGACTCATGCCATACAACATTGAAGTGTCAATATTGGTGTCTAGATTTAAATAGGGGTGTTGTTTTAAAATCATAACAACTTCTTCTAGAGCGGTATTACCCGCGCGCTCTCCAATACCGTTAATAGTACACTCAATTTGACGTGCACCATTAATAACTCCTTCAATAGAGTTGGCAGTAGCCAATCCTAAATCGTTATGACAATGGCATGATAAAATTGCTTTCTCAATGCCTTTTACATTTTCTTTCAGATATTTAATTTTTGCACCATATTCATGTGGCAAACAATACCCAGTAGTATCAGGAATATTCAATACTGTTGCTCCAGCTTTTATAGCGGCTTCACAAACACGAGCTAAATAAGCGTTGTCTGTTCGACCTGCATCCTCGGCATAAAACTCCACATCTTCTACAAAAGTTTTAGCATAGCTTACTGCTGCTATGGCGCGTTCTATAATATCTTCCTGTGTAGATTTAAATTTGAATTTTATATGAGAACCTGAAGTACCAATCCCCGTATGGATTCTTGGTTTTTTAGCATAATGTAAGGCTTCGGCAGCAATTTTAATATCGTTTTTTACAGATCTAGTCAGTCCACAAACCGTTGCGTTTTTTACAATTTTTGAAATTTCTTCAACCGATTTAAAATCTCCTGGGCTCGATACAGGGAAACCCGCTTCAATAATATCAACACCGAGATTATCTAATTGTTCAGCAATGATTAATTTTTGCTCTGTATTTAGTTTACAGCCAGGGACTTGCTCGCCATCGCGAAGCGTTGTGTCAAAAATTTGAACTTGTGAATCAGACATTTTTAAAAATATATTTTCTTATTATAGTGCGAAGTTATATTTTGGAGTTGTCAAAGCGCGTATTTGCTATTTGAATTTTACGATGTTTAACACTTATTGGAGTAAATTAAATCGCTGATAAACAATTAATTGAATCAATTTATAAACTATGACTAAAGAGCAAAAAGATAATTTGTTTGTGTTGATAAAGTCGCTGTCTAAGTCGGAAAAAAGACAGTTCAAACTTTATGTTGGTCGTTTGGGTGTAAATGAGGATTCAAAATTCTTGATGCTTTTTAATATTTTAGAAAAATTGTCGGTATATGACGAGGCTGTAATTTTAAAGAATGGCATTGTAAAAAAACAACAACTTTCAAATTTAAAAGCGCATTTGTATAAACAGATTTTAATTAGTTTACGGTTAAATCCTTCACATCAAAATCTTAGAATTCAGATTAGAGAGCAACTTGATTTTGCTACTATTTTATACCATAAAGGTTTGTACAAGCAGAGCCTTAAAATTTTGGATAAGGCGAAAGCTTTAGCTATTAGCAATGAGGAAAAAAATATAGCTTACGAAATTATTGAACTAGAAAAAGTTATAGAGTCACAGTATATCACACGAAGTATTAGTAATCGCGCAGATGAACTTACCGTACAAGCTAAAGAACTTAATAGGCAAAATTTATTAGCAAGTAAGCTGTCAAACTTATCACTACAATTATACGGTTTGTTTTTAAAAACCGGATATGTAAAAAATGATGAAGAATATAATCGAGTTACTACATATTTCAATGACAGGCTTCCAAAATACGATATTAACGAATTGGGTTTTAGAGAAAAACTTTGGCTGTACAAATCGTATTTATGGTACAGTTTTTTGGTTCAAGATTTTTTATCTTGCTATAAGTATTCAAAGAAATGGGTGGATTTGTTTTACGATAATCCGGATATGATTAAACTCAATCCGGTGTTTTTTTTAAGAGGCAATCAGTATTTGTTAGAAGCTTTATTTTTTATAAAACATTATGATAAGTTTAAAGTCGCTTTGACTGACTTTGAGAAGGTAACTCATGAAAAATGGTTTCCAAAAGATGATAATGTAGAGAGTTTAACATTTTTATATTTATATACCAACAAATTCAATTTGCACTTTATGGATGGCACCTTTCATGAAGGATTACCTCTTGTGAATGAAGTTTTAGAAGGCATAAAAAAACATAAAAGTAGAATTGACGAACATCACATCATGGTGTTTTATTATAAGATTGCTAGTTTATATTTTGGGATTGGTGAAAACCGAAAATGTATTGAGTTTTTAAATAAAATCATAAGCAATAAATCGTTGATAATGCGGGAAGATTTGCTCTGTTTTTCAAGAGTTCTAAATTTAGTTGCACATTATGAAGCTGGATTAGATTATAATTTAGACACCTTAATTAAAAGCACTTATAAGTTCTTGATTAAAATGGAGGATCTTTATGAGGTGCAAAAGGAAATGATTAAATTTTTAAGAGCCCTTGGCGATATTTATCCACACGAAATTAAAAATGAGTTTAAAAAACTTCTTGAAAAGCTTAAAGAATTTGAAGATCATCCTTACGAAAGAAGAGCATTTTTGTACTTAGATGTAATTTCTTGGTTAGAAAGTAAAATAGAAAATAAATCTGTAAATTTAATTATTAGAGAAAAATTTAAGTTTTCTAATTCTTAAAAGTAAAATAATCAGAAAAAAATTTGGTTATTACATTTTTATAACTGAATATTTGCACTCACAAAGTTCAAAGACTTATTGAAATGTTATCAAGAAAGGCGGAGGGATTAGACCCTGTGAAGCCTTAGCAACCCTTTATTCGTAAAGAAGGTGCTAAATTCTACTTAATTACTGTTTATTTCAGTATTTGGATAGATAACCAAAAAGACATTACTTTCTGTAATGTGTTACAATTTCTTATAACATTTTTTTATTTAATACATCAGCAATGGTGCATTTGGCTTTTTAGATTAATGTTATTTTGAGAAACGATTTACTACATATAAATATTACCAATTACAATACCGAAAGTGGTGCGTTCTATCCTGAAATCAAATTGAGTTATCAACTTTTTGGAAAATCTATAGGAACTGCTCCTGTTGTGTTAGTAAATCATGCCTTAACTGGTAATAGCAATGTTACTGGTAAAGACGGATGGTGGCAAGAGCTTATTGGTGATTGTAAAGTTATAGACACTAAGTTATATACAATCTTGGCGTTTAATATCCCAGGAAATGGCTTTGATGGTTTTGTAATTGAAAGCTATAAAGATTTTGTGGCTCGGGATATTGCACAGTTGTTTTTAATCGCTTTAGAGCAATTACAAGTTGATAGACTTTTTGCTATTATAGGAGGTTCTTTAGGAGGTGGCATAGCTTGGGAAATAGCGGTATTAAATCCCAACATTACAGAACATTTAATCACTGTAGCAACCGATTGGAAATCTACAGACTGGCTTATAGCCAATTGCCAAATTCAAGAACGATTTTTATTGAATTCCAACAATCCTGTGCACGATGCTAGGATGCATGCCATGTTGTGTTACCGTACACCAGAATCTTTTAAAGAACGTTTTCAGCGCTCAAAAAATGAAGATTTAGAGATTTTTAATGTAGAAAGTTGGTTGCTACATCATGGTAATAAATTACAAGAGCGTTTTCAATTATCAGCCTACAAATTAATGAATCAATTACTTAAAACTATTGATGTAACAAAAGATAGAGGTAATCACTTAAATGTGTTGGATAGTATAAATGCAAATATCCATATTGTCGGCGTTGATTCTGATATGTTTTTTACTGCAGAAGAGAACAGGGATACACATAAACAATTAGCATTAACGCATCCTAATGTGACCTATAATGAAATTAATTCGGTGCATGGTCATGATGCATTTTTAATAGAATACGAACAGTTAGAAACTATAGTTGAAGGCATTTTCAAGCCAGATTCAAAACACAAGAAAATGAAAGTATTAAAGTTTGGAGGAAAGTCGTTAGCCAATGGAAAGGGATTAGAGAAAGTGCTTTCCATCATAGAGAACAAAGTTAATGATGGAGAAAAAATAACCGTTGTAGTTTCTGCTAGGGGAGAATCTACAAACGAGTTAGAAACGATTTTGGATAAAGCGGTTAAAAATGAATCGTTTAAAGAACAGTTGGAAGCCTTTAAAAATTATCAGAACGAGGTCACAAGTAAAGTTGATTTTACTGCTGAGTTTTCAACTTTAGACAAATTGTTTGAAGGCGTAAAATTATTGGGTGATTATAGCAAGAAAACCAAAGATGAGGTTTTGGCTCAAGGTGAATTATTGTCGATAAAAGTGATATCGAGCCTCTTAGAAGAACGTAATATTAAGACAAAAGCCACTGATGCTAGGACGCTTATCAAGACCGATGAAAATTTTGGAGATGCTCAGCCGCTTTTAAAATTATCAAAAGAGAACGTGCTGCAACACTTTAAAAAATATAGCAGTGATACAGTAAATGTAGTGACAGGTTTTATTGCTTCTAACACTAAAAATGAAACCACGACTTTAGGGAGAAATGGGAGTAATTATACAGCATCACTTTTAGCAAATTATTTAGATGCCGAAGAGTTGCAAAATTACACCCATGTTGACGGTATTTATACGGCAAATCCAGATTTGGTGCCTGATGCCAAAAAGATAGAGGAATTATCATATAACGAAGCTAACGAGTTGGCTAATTTCGGAACGACAGTACTACATGCTAAAACCATTATTCCGCTTTTGGAAAAAAACATAGCCTTACGAATTTTAAATACCTTTAACCCTAATGATAAAGGGACTTTAATTACTGCCAGAACAAGTTCTAAAGGCATAAAATCCTTATCAGTTTTAGAGAATGTCGCTCTTATAAATTTTGAAGGTCGTGGTTTACTTCGTAAAGTGGGCGTTGATGCAAGAATTTTTAGAGCTTTGAGCAATCATAATATTAGTGTGAGTATTATTTCTCAAGGCTCGTCCGAAAGAGGTATAGGGTTAATTGTTGATGCCAAAAAAGCATCGCAAGCCGTTATTGCACTAGAACGTGAGTTTGAAAACGATTTTTATTCCAAGGATGTTAATAATATTGAAATCATTGATGATGTTTCTGTAATATCAATAATTGGGCAAGATTTGAGCACATTCCACAAACCCTTTAATACCCTAATAAAGAATCAAATAGTTCCTTTATTATTTAATAATACAGTAAGTGGTAAAAACGTAAGCCTTGTTGTAAAAAAGAAGGAATTACACAAGGCTATTAATGTTATTCATGGTGAGATATTTGGAATCTCAAAAAAGATAAACATTGCTGTTTTTGGCCATGGTTTGGTCGGTGGAGCTTTAATAAATCAGATTGTGTCATCAACTAAGAATATTGAAAAAAGAAAAGGTGTTAAATTGAATGTTTTTGCTATTGCAAACTCAAAACGTGTGCTGTTAAATAAAGATGGCGTAAATGAAAATTGGAAAGACCATATTGTTTCAAACGGCTTAGCATATTCTGTTGAAGATGTTATTCAATATGCAGACAGACATCATCTTGAAAATTTAATAGCCATTGACAATACGGCTAGTCAAGAATTTGTTGGACACTATAATACTTTAGTCGATTATGGTTTTGATTTGGTGTCTTCCAATAAAATTGCCAATACAATTGGTTTAAAATTTTATCATGACTTAAGAGCAAATCTAGATAAACATCAAAAAAGATATCTATATGAAACTAATGTTGGTGCAGGTTTACCTTTAATCGATACCATAAAATTATTACATCTTTCTGGAGAAAATATTACTCGTATTAGAGGTGTGTTTTCAGGGTCATTAAGTTATTTGTTTAATAATTTTTCTAAAGAGGGCCGTCCTTATGCCGAAGTTTTACAAGAGGCTGTTGATAAAGGTTATACAGAACCCGACCCAAGAGAAGATTTAGGAGGTAATGACGTAGCTCGTAAATTATTGATTTTGGCACGTGAGCTTGACCTTCATAATGAAATTGAAGATGTAAAGATTCAGAATTTAATTCCTGAAGGATTGAGAACGGTAGAACATTCAGAGTTTTTAAATTCTTTAGAGACGATGAATCATAAATTTCAAACCATTAAAGAGAACCAAGAGGAAGGACATGTATTGCGATACATAGGTGATTTGCATGGAAATCTTGCTGATAATAACGGCGCAGAACTCGATGTAAAGTTGGTTTCAGTTCTCGAAAATTCTCCTTTAGGAGCCTTAAAAGGTTCAGATTCAATATTCGAAATTTATACAGAATCTTATGGTGAGCAACCGATAGTAATTCAAGGTGCAGGCGCTGGTGCACAAGTTACCGCCAGAGGTGTTTTTGGAGATATTTTAAGAATATCAGAAATTAATAATTAACGTAATAATATTAAGGCCTCGACTGCGCTCGACCTGACATTTTGAAATCTTTTGCCTCATCGAGCGCAGTCGAGAGGTTATTAGAAATGAAAACTTCTATAAAATTAATAAACAAAACAATGAGTAATAAACATTTTGAAACCGAAGCAATAAGAACACAATTAGAGCGCACACAATTTTTGGAGCATACAAGCCCGCTATACTTAACATCAAGTTTTGTATTTGAAGATGCTGAAGAGATGAGGGCGTCATTTTCAGAAGAGAAAGAACGTAACATTTATAGCAGATTTACAAATCCAAATACCTCAGAGTTTGTAGATAAAATATGTAAACTGGAAGGAGCTGAAGACGGTTATGCATTTGCAACAGGTATGGCAGCAGTATTTTCTACATTGGCAGCTTTATTGGACAGTGGGGACCATATTGTGTCGGCACAATCAGTATTTGGGTCAACACATACCTTGTTTACTAAATTCCTACCAAAATGGAATATTACAACCAGTTATTTTAAAGTTGATGAGGTAGATAAAATTGAGAGTTTAATTACACCCAACACCAAGATTTTATATGCTGAATCTCCGACAAATCCAGCCGTCGATATTATAGATTTAGAATTGCTTGGAAGCATTGCCAAAAAGCACAACCTCATATTAGTAATCGATA
>Ga0316205_10005453_pt1 | contig 10525 bp, 9 predicted proteins | sample 3monthpyrite_MG_FD_204941 | JGI IMG/M metagenome (GOLD analysis project Ga0316205, IMG submission 204941) | Microbial mat bacterial communities from mineral coupon in-situ incubated in ocean water Damariscotta River, Maine, United States -... | ecosystem: Environmental > Aquatic > Marine >...
TTGATGTTTTATCTGGGTGCTCAAATCGTGTACGATTACCGTTGTATTGCAAGTTATAATCAGTTTTAGGAAGAGAAACTACAACATCACTGTTCTCTAAAACAAGATTCAAATTATTAAACATATTGGTAATTTTTCCAATTTCTAAATCCCCAAAACTTCCATTTATTATGGCATTCCCGCCTAATTCTCCAACAGATATATTTGAAGAATTAGAAGTTAACATTAATCGTTTAACTTTCTTTAAAACAGCATTATCAACATAATTTAAATTTAATTCGCCTGCATTCCAATTTGTTACTAACACTGGAGTATAAGAGGCATTGATGGAAGTTTTGCTTCCATCAATGGTCTCTGCTAAAAATTTTGAATGTGATAATTTTGCCTTAAGGTTATACACTGTGGCAAATTTAAGTTCACCATGACGCACATCAACTTTTAACTTAGTATCCTTAGGCATTTTTATTTTTATAGTCTTAATAACTTTACTGTTATCATGCTTTTCAAATTTTTTCTCCAATTTCTTGGCTTGCTTCTCTAGACGTTCTTCAAGTTCATTTCCCCTTTTTTCCATTTTGTCTTCCCAGTCTTTACCAAACTTTTCTTCCATTCTAGCTTCAAATTCCTTTCCGAATTTTTCGCCCCAGTCTTCCATATCTTTAGCCCATTGACCGTCAAACTTATCGCCAAATTTCTTTCCCCAGGCTTCCATTTTTGCTTCGAAATCTTTTCCGAAGCCTTTTTCAAATTTTTCACCCCAAGCTTCCATTTTTGCGCCGTAATCATTACCAAACTTTTCTCCCCAGACTTCCATATCCTTAGAATATTTATCCCAATCGGTTTTAGAAAATTTCTTTGCCCAAACCTTCATTTTATCTTTGTATGCTTCACCATACTCATCTTCATACTCTTTACTCCAACTTTCTAAATATGACTCACCTTCTTTTTTATAGCGCTCTACATCAAAATTAATATTATGAACACCTTCTGGTAGTTCTGGTAATTCTGGCATTTCAGGCATCTCTGGCATTTCAAAATCCATTTCGGGCATCTCAGGCATTTCGGGCATTTCGGGCATCTCAAAATCCATTTCTGGTATTTCTGGTATGTCTGGTAAATCTGCCATTACAAATTGTAAGTCTTTAAGTGCATCTAATGCAACGCCATCGAAATCAAAATTGTAATTAAATCGAGTTCCAAATCCGCCACTAGTTTCAATAGAAATATTTTCTCCTGATCCTTCAACATCTACATCCCAAGCTTCTAAAGCTTCTTGAAGCTCTTCTTTAGATAAGTCTCTACTTTCGATATAAGCTTCTACTTGCACTTCGTTTTTATCCCAAGTAGCAATCTCTATATTTGTATAGCTTGTATTCAACTTTAAAGTAACATCTTTATTAGCTTTTACAGATTTTGAAACCTTCTGAAGCTTTTGCTGTGCACTTAAACTGCATACACATAAAAAGGCAACTGCTAATGTTATAAATTTAAACTGTTTCATTTGTTTGATTTTTATTGTTTTTAATCGGTCAAATGTGACCTTTGAGTAATACATTAATTTTCTTTCTTAATTTGATAATTATTGCATTACTGTCGGTTTCATTTCTTTGATTTTTAATAATTAGGCCTGAACTTTTTCTAGACCATTAGTTTCTTTGTTTAATTCGCCTAACTTTTCTTTTAAACGATATAATAGATTTAAACGTAATTTTAAATTGTCAATTAATGCATTAACGGTATGCTCGCTAGGGCCAGACTGTGTTAACTCGTCAGCTAAAACACTATACTCTTTATTTAACTCTGCTAAACGCACTAAATAACCATCAAAAAGTTCTTTGCTATCTGAAGTAACTTTCATCTTAGAAAGCTCTAAATTGATGTTTGCTAAATAATAGTCTTCCACTTTTTTTAACTGTGGCGAAATATCTCCTAAAGAGCTAGTAGATGCCACTTGTTGCGGCGTATCTTCAACTGTAGGCGTATCCATAAATTTGTACGCTCCAAAGCTCATCCCAATTAAAATCACAACACTTGCAGCAATATTTAAAAACGTAAATAAACGTCTTGTAGGTTGTTGCACAGGAAGTTGATTGTCTAGCTTTGCTAAAAACCTTGCTTCATGTCCGTTTGGCATGGTATCCTTAAATACTTTTTGGTCGTTTTTAAACAACTTTCTAATGTCTTGTGCCATCTTGTAAAAGTGTTAATTGTTCTTTTAATTTTGCTTTACCTCTTGATAATTGTGTACGTGACGCGACTTCTGTAATATTTAATATTTCTGATATTTCCTGGTGGTCATAACCTTCTACTAAAAACAACATTACTACGTATCTGTACTTATCTGGTAATTTGTTAATTGCATCTTTTACTTCGTCTAAAGTAATTGCATCATCTACCAACCATTCGTCTTCATAATTTGAATCGACCACTTTAAGGTGCACCTCATCCAATTCGAGCATTTGCTGTTTTTTGGATTTAAGAAAATCAATACTCTTATTAATAACGATACGTTTTAACCATGCACCAAATGTAACTTCCGCCTTATACTGATGTAACTTTGCAAAGGCCTTAATAAAAGCTTCTTGTACGATATCTTCAGCTTCAAAAGAATCTTTTACAAACCGTTTTGCTACTACATACATGCCATTGCAATATTGATTATATAATTGCAATTGCGCCTGGCGGTCGTTTAGTTTACACTTTTCAACAATGTCTATTGTCAATGTACTCACTTACTGGTGTTTTGGTTAGTTCTATTTTGAAAGTTGCAATTTTTACAACTCTCGTTGTAACATAAGATGATAAAATAACATGATTTATTATCTAAGCTACAACCTAAAGACGATACTAAATTTAAGATGTTGCAAAAAGATAACATTTTTTTTAAAGTCGTTAAAACAAACCTAAAGAAATCAACGTTTCATAATTATAGAAAAGGTATAATAATTATCTTTATGCTTTCAATTTTGTGCTATGAATAAATTTTTAAAATGGGTTATTTTATTACTACTATTGGTAACAGCTGTTGTGTTTTTATATGCTTATACCAATGGGAATATTTTCAAAAAACCTCTTAGTCCCAAGGATACCGTTGAGTTTAAATTAAATGATTTAGAACTTGAAGTCTTTTATAATAGACCTTCTAAACGCGACCGTGATATATTTGGTGGCTTAGTTGCCTATAACAAGATATGGCGAACTGGTGCCAACGAAGCTACCACTTTTGAAACAAATCAAACCTTAAAGGTTGGTAATGATGTTCTCCCTGCTGGAATATACACTTTATGGACGATTCCAAGTGCAGATAATTGGCACGTTATCTTTAATTCTAAACAATATGCTTGGGGTGTAAACGATGCGATGCAACCTATGCACGAGGCAACTTTTGATGTCATAAATATTAAAGTACCTGTAGAAACTATTCCAATTACTGTAGAACAGTTTACGATTGCTTTTGATAATTCTACAGATAACTTATCTTTAACCATGGCTTGGGATAATGTTAAGATTGTTGTTCCTCTAAAATAAATCAGCAGTATTCATTTGCAGTTTGCAGTAATTCATTTTAAGCTTACTATACATTTTTAATTTTGAAGCAAAAACAGAACAAATCAGCATTACACGAACAAAAAGGCATTTCTTCTAAAGAAATAACTGATAGTTCTGCGATTTCAAAAATACAAGATAAGCGCAAAAAACAACCTAATACGCAACACTTAGTTGATGATATTTTAAAAGGAAATATTACAGCATTAAGTCGTGCTATTACTTTAGTTGAAAGTAAAAATCCTAAGCATTCAGAAACTGCGAATACAATAATCAAAGCTTGTTTACCTCACGCCAATAATTCTACCCGAATAGGAATTACAGGAGTTCCAGGCGTTGGTAAAAGCACCTTTATTGAGGCTTTTGGTAAGCACCTTACAAGTTTGGGCAAAAAAGTAGCAGTACTTGCTGTTGACCCAAGTAGTTCCCTTACCAAGGGTAGTATTTTAGGTGATAAGACCCGTATGGAAGACTTGGTAAAAGACGTAAATGCTTTTATTCGTCCATCTGCTTCAGGGGATTCTTTAGGAGGCGTTGCACGTAAAACTCGTGAAACCATAATACTTTGTGAAGCCGCTGGTTTTGATACTATTATTATTGAAACCGTTGGTGTTGGTCAAAGTGAAACCACTGTACATAGTATGGTCGATTTCTTTTTGTTGCTAAAACTAGCTGGAGCGGGCGATGAATTACAAGGTATAAAGCGAGGCATTATAGAAATGGCAGATGCCATAGTAATTAATAAAGCTGATGGTGATAATGTAAAACGCGCAAAATTGGCAAAAGTCGAATTTAATAGAGCCTTGCATCTATATCCTGAGAAAATATCACATTGGCAGCCCAAAGTAAATTTATGCAGCGCATTGCACAACGAAGGTATCGTTGATGTTTGGAAAATGATTTGCAACTATAACACCTTAACAAAAAACAATGGCTTTTTTGAACAGAACAGAACATTACAAAATAAATTTTGGTTGCTACAGACGATAGAGGACAATTTAAAATCTGACTTTTTTAACCAACCAAAAATTAAAAAAGAACTTCAAAAACAAATACAACTTATAGAAGACGGAAAAACCACCCCATTTGCCGCTGCAGAAGATTTACTGAATCTTCTTTAATTATATGTTGTTTATATTTCCTCTTATGGTTGTTTATTAGATTATAAATATGTCTTTTAAAGCGTGTTCAATAAATTTATTTGTTCATTTTTTGATTACCTTTCGCTTTTAAAAATTGCTAATAAGTATGATTGAAAAAATTGGCGCTAATAGTAATCTTTGTATAGTAATACCATGTTACAATGAAGAAAAAGGTATTAAAAAACAAGATTACCGTAATTTTATTAAAAAAAACCCTAAGGTCTTACTTTGCTTTGTTGATGATGGCTCTACTGATAGCACATTAAGTATTCTTAATGAATTTAAAGCAACTTACCCAGAGCAAGTGGACATTTTCTCGTGCAAGAAAAATGGAGGTAAAGCTGAAGCCGTTAAGCAGGGAATAAATTATTGCAATGCTAATTATACATACCAATACATAGCTTATCTAGATGCCGATTTAGCAACAACACTTGACGAATGTTATTCATTAACCTCCTATTTTGATGACAACATCAGCTATGTTTTTGGCTCAAGAATATTAAAAGTGGGTTCAACAATAGTGAGAAACAAATTCCGATTTTTAACAGGACGAATTATTGCAACTGCAATTTCAAACATATTAAAACTTCATGTTTACGACACGCAATGTGGTTGTAAGCTTTTTACAAAAGAACTATCAAAGGAAGTTTTTAAAGATAGTTTTATTTCTAAATGGTTGTTTGATGTCGAAATATTTCACAGAATAATGATACATTATGGAAAAGATAAGGCTTCAACAAAAATGCTTGAAGTTCCCTTAAAATCTTGGATTGACAAAGGAGATTCTAAAGTTAAAATGACTTATTTCTTTAAACTATGGGTTGATCTTTATAGAATAAATAAAATCTGTAAAACTAATGCATAGCAAGCTTTCTAAAAGTAGTTCTGTTTATATACTTTACTCAATTATTATAATTCTGATTATACGATTTATATTAACTGGAATTATTCCACTATTAGATAAAACGGAATCGAGATATGCAGAAATTGCTCGCATTATGCAAGAAACTGGAGAATGGGCCGTATTGCAAATTGATTATGGTATCCCGTTTTGGGCAAAACCACCATTATCTACATGGCTTTCAGCTTCAAGTTTTCAACTTTTTGGGGTAAGTGAGCTTACAGCGAGGCTTCCCTTTTTTATACTCTGCATTGTATTATTAATCATCTTAGGGAAGTTTGTAAAAAAAGCAGGGCACTATTTTTACCTACCTGCCTTTATATTATTAACCACTCCTGAATTCTTACTTCATGCAGGTGTTGTTTCAACAGATACTGCTTTGTGTTTTTGCATTACCTTAATCATGATTTCCTTTTGGAAATCCTTTAATACTGAAAAAAAATCATTCTGGAATTATTTATTTTTTATAGGATTAGGGTTAGGGTTACTGTCTAAGGGACCCTTAGTTCTAGTTTTAGTAGGGCCGCCTCTTTTTATTTGGCTTTTAGTTCAAAAAGTAACATTTAAAGACATCTTTACTAAACTTCCTTGGGTATTAGGATTATTAATTACAGGGCTGATTGCTGTGCCTTGGTACATAATCGTTGAAAACAAATCCCCAGGTTTTATCGATTATTTTATTGTTGGCGAACACTTTAATAGATTTTTAGTTTCACGATGGAAAGGAGACCTCTATGGGAGTGGTCATTCGCAGCCTAAAGGTATGATTTGGGTGTTTTTACTAGGCTTTGCATTTCCATGGATACAAGTTGTTTTATTAAAGTTATGGAAAACTAGAAAAACCTTTTTTAAAGATAAATGGGTTTTATTCTTAACGCTCTGGTTATTTTGGACACCTCTATTTTTTACAATGTCTACTAACATTTTACATACGTATATACTTCCTGTAACAATTCCATTAGCATTGCTTGTTGTACATTGGTGGAACGACTTTAAGAGTAAAAAACTTTTATTAAGAATCGGCACAATTTTTCCTATTCTTGTTTTTATAGCTACTGTTATTTTTATTAGTAGCGGCGAAAAATTGGAAAGCTACCTTAATACCGACAAATATATTATTGAAAGTGCCAATAGCTTAGAAAAAGAAGTTCCAATATATTATTGGAAAAATAAAACATATTCTAGCCAATTCTATGCTAAAGGAAAAGTTCAAAACATTACTAATGTAAATGAACTTGATTCAATTTATAAAAAAACTAGTGAGTTTTTAATGATTGTGAAAAATAAAAAATTAAAGGACATCCCTTTGAGGATTACATCAAAAATGATTAAAATTAATTCGAGTAAAAAAGCGACAATTTATCATATTAAAAAATAAAATTTTAAATTATAAAAAATTATTTTCATACCAATTCACTTGTTGTCTTACCCCTTCAATTAAAGTGGTTTGCGGATTGTAATTTAATAACCGCCTTGCTTTATCTATATTGGCCTTTGTACGCAATTGGTCTCCCACTCTTTTAGTAATGGTATTAATTATAATGGTTTTACCTAAAACCGTTTCAACAGCCCTTATGCCTTCTTGAGTAGTATGTTCAATTTCTGTTCCTAAATTAATAATTTCACCATCAACTATAGAAGCTTTATCAACGACACTAACAATACCATCTACAATGTCTCCAACATAAGTAAAACTGCGTAAATGCTTGTCACTGCCTTCAAATAATGGGAAGGCTTCATCATTAAAACCGCAGGCAATAAGCTTAGTGTACATTTTTTCTGGACGTTCTCTAGGCCCAATTACCGAATACAATCTTAAAGAACAGGATTTAAACTGTTTTTCTCTACTCTTTTGAAGCACTAATTGCTCAGCAGCGAGTTTGGTAACGCCATAATGAGATGCCGGTTTTGGTGCAATATTTTCTGGAAATGTAGCTTCTAATCCATAAATTGAAGATGTCCCAATATTAACAAACAATTCTAAATCTGAACACAACAAAGCATAGTCTATTAAATTTTTTGTGGCAATGATATTGTTACTAAAATAATCTTCAAAAGTAGAAGTGGTTGATATTCCTGGTTGTGCTGCAAAGTGAAAGATATAATGAATGTCTGTTGGCAAAACATCACTTAAATTTTCATTACGCAAATCAAAATTAATTATACGAATATCTTTGGCTTCTACAGCATTGGCATTCAAGGTTTTTAAGCTTAAATCATAATAGTCAGAAAAATTATCAATCCCAATAACGTCATGACCCAAATCTTGTAATCTTTCTGCCGTGTGAGAGCCTATAAAACCTGCAATCCCAGTAATTAATATCTTCATTTTTAAAATTTACAGTTGCAATTTAATATCTTTTTTATATTTAAAACATGAAACGATCTAGTTAATCTAAAAAAGAATATTTTTGTAGCATCAAAATCTAAATTTGGATGGATTACAAGTTTACAATTATTGTTCCTGTTTATAATGAAGAGGACAACTTAAAACGCGTAGAGAACGAACTTCTCGCCTATTCTAAAATTGCTATTGTATCTACATGTATTTTGTTTGTAAATGATGGCTCCAAAGACCAGAGTCAAGCATTAATTGAAAACATCTGTAGTCGTAATGCTAACTTTGAATACATTTCCTTTCAAGAAAATAGAGGTCTAAGTGCTGCTATTAAAGCCGGGTTTGATTATGTGTCAACCGAGTTAGTAGGCTATATAGATTCAGATTTACAAACTGCACCATCAGATTTTAATTTACTGCTAGAACATATCAGCACTCACGATTTGGTTACGGGTGTTAGAGCTAATCGCAAAGATTCTTTTGTAAAAAATATGTCTTCAACAATTGCCAACGGCATCAGGCGTGCATTTACCCACGATGGTATGGACGATACAGGTTGCCCTTTAAAAGTTATTAAAACCGATTTTGCTAAACGCATTCCAATGTTTAAAGGCTTACATCGTTTTTTACCAGCCATGATATTATTACAAAACGGTAAAGTAATTCAAATTCCTGTGCAACATTTTCCACGTATAGCTGGTGAAGCAAAATTTGGCTTATGGAATAGATTATTGGGTCCTTTAAGTGACTGTTTTGCTTATTTATGGATGAAAAGAAAGTACATTAATTATACCGTTGCCAAACAAAGTTAATGAGTAGTTGGCTGATATATACCATCGGGTTTGTTGCTCAAATTCTTTTTTCTTCTAGATTGGTAATTCAATGGATTACTTCAGAAAAGCAACGTAAGGTTATAACACCAACACTTTTTTGGACATTGAGTTTAATTGCCTCTTTTCTGCTATTTATTTACGGCTATTTACGTGACGATTTTGCTATTATGTTAGGACAAACACTAACCTATTTTATTTACATCCGTAACTTACAACTACAAAATGAATGGCAAAAATTTCATTGGTCATTAAGACTTGCTTTATACAGCGTTCCTACACTAATCGCAATCTATTATTTTAACAACAATGTTATAGACAGAGATATTTTGTTTAGAAACGAAGCCATTCCTGTTTGGTTATTATGGCTAGGTATTATTTCTCAAGTTGTGTTCACGCTACGTTTTGTATATCAATGGATATATTCCGAGTACAAGAAAACATCATCACTCCCATTAGGTTTTTGGTTATTGAGTTTAGTTGGTTCTATTTTGATTTTAGTATATGCTATTAATAGAAAAGATCCTGTACTACTTATTGGGCATCTTTTAGGATCCATAATTTATATTAGAAATTTAATTTTGCTACATAAACAAGATGCTGAATAGAATTGAAAATAATCCAATTTTAACTATTGTAATAGTTGTTATAGCAATGCTTTGCATCAATATTAGTGATCTTGAAGTGACTATTATGGAGGCTCGTAATTTTATTACCGCTCGTGAAATGCTTACAGATGGCAATTGGCTATTAACTACAATGAATGGTGAACCTCGCTACCAAAAGCCACCATTACCAACATGGTTAGCCGCTTTTTCTGGATTACTATTTGGAATCAAAAATATTTTTGCATTACGATTACCAGGAATTTTGATGGTTATTGTTACAGGAATAGCATCCTACTTATTAAGCAACAAATTATTAAACAATAAAGTACATTCCTTAATAAATGCATTAATTACAATTACTTCATTTTATGTAATTGGAATTATAATTGAAGCCCCATGGGATATTTTTGCTCATGGTTTTACGCTCGTAGCCATTTATCATTTGTTTCAATTATTCGAAAAAGAAAAACAATACTGGAAACACACTTTATTAGCAGGCTTATTATTTGGACTGTCTATTATGAGCAAAGGTCCAGTATCATTTTATGCCTTGCTACTCCCCTTTTTAATTTCTTATGGTTTAACCTTTAAGTTTAAAAAATTCAGAGCTAAATATTTTTCAGTAGTCTCATTTATTATCCTTGCCTTACTTATTGGTGGCTGGTGGTATTTGTACGTTAGAATTGAAGATCCTGAAACTTTTATAAAAATCACAAATAGAGAAACTGGAAATTGGGGAAGCTATAATGTTAAGCCATTTTATTATTATTGGAGTTTCTTCACGCAAAGCGGGCTTTGGACTTTACCTGCTTTTATAGCATTATTATATCCATACATGAAATCTCGCGCAAGCAACTTGAAAGCTTATCAGTTCAGTTTTTTATGGACTATTTTGGCTGTGATTTTGTTATCCCTTATTCCAGAAAAAAAATCAAGATACTTAATGCCAGTTCTAATTCCTATGGCAATAAACACGGGATTTTATATTGAATCCCTCATCAGAAAGTTTGTAGATTTAAAAGACAAAAAGGAAATAATTCCTGTCTATTTTAATTTTGGACTAATTGCATTGATTGGTATTGTTTTCCCTGTTGCTGGCTATCTTTTCCTTAAAGATGGTGTAAATGTAAATTGGATTTTATTCACAATTTCATCACTTG
>Ga0316205_10005454_pt1 | contig 10523 bp, 6 predicted proteins | sample 3monthpyrite_MG_FD_204941 | JGI IMG/M metagenome (GOLD analysis project Ga0316205, IMG submission 204941) | Microbial mat bacterial communities from mineral coupon in-situ incubated in ocean water Damariscotta River, Maine, United States -... | ecosystem: Environmental > Aquatic > Marine >...
AGACGCAGGTCCTTGTTGTCAAACGGCGCGGTGTTGGCGTGCATGATAAACACGTAGTGACCTGCACTGGGTACCGAGTGGACTTCGACCCCGGGCATACGACCGACCAGCGACGCGACTTTCGGGGGCACGCGGGTGCACATGTGAACCTGACCCGATTGCAGGGCAGCGACACGCGCGGTGTCGTCGTTGATAACGGTCAGTTCGATGGTCGAGGCATGGCCAAGGTTGGGATCCCAGTAGTTCGGGTTCTTTTCCGCCACGAAACGAACGCCCATTTCGGCGCTTTTCAGGACATAGGGTCCGGTGCCGATGGCCGCAGAGGGATCGTCCTTGCCGCCGTTGGGCTGAATCATCAGGTGATAGTCGCTCAGCAGGAACGGCAGGTCAGCATTCGGTCCGTCCAGTTCGACAACGAAAGCATTGCCATCGGTCCGCATGTTCTTGATGCCACCCAGAACACCAAGCGCTCCGGATTTGGAATCCTCGCCCGCATGGCGCTCCAGTGTCGCCAACACATCATCGGCTGTCAGGGCCTTTCCGTTGGAAAAGGTCACGCCCTCACGGATTTTGAAAGTCCAGGTCATAGCGTCAGCCGAAGCTTCGACTTCGCTGGCCAGGCGCATCTCCAGCCCGCCCTCGGCATCCAGTTCGACCAGCGGCTCGCCCCACATGCGGTTGACCACCGTGCCGGTCGAGTTCGTCACCAGCGCCGGGTCAAGGCTGTCGGTCGAAGACCCGCCCTCGACTGCGACCTTCAGCGTACCGCCCTTGACCACACCCTGGGCCATGACGGCCGATGACAGCATGGTGCCGGCGGCGGCGGCTGAAAAGCCAAGCGCGCCCGCGCGGCCCAGAAAACTGCGACGGTCAAGGCGCTGGCGGGCCACTTGCTGGCTTAGGAATTTCAGTTCGTCGTTCATTGGTCTCTCCTGTCGGTTTTTTGTTGTCTAGCTCCGGCATACCAGATCGCGCCGGAAACTGTTGGTAAATTCTCGCTCAAAGATACACCGCACGCCTTCAAGCGCTCTGATGTGAACCGTAACAAAATAAGCGTCGCTGTCACTATGCATCTTGGTCACGACCCTGGTCGAGGCGGCAATGTCGCCCCGTGACAGCGAACGATCCCAGACTATTTCGCTGCTGGCCCTGGCTATATCGGATTGGTCGATGGACCAGATTTCGGTGACTTCGCTTGCCGTTCGCAACCCGTGGCCCAGATGTTCGACCTCACCATGATCTGCGTGGATTATCAGTTTCTGCTGCCCGTCCTCGATAACCCAGCGTTTGTCTTCCTGCCCGGTCCGCGTGGTTTTGGTGACCGGCGTGGTTTCTCGTATCCTCGCAGGACAGGACCATTCCGGACCTTCACCGGTGCGCAGAACCGGAAGTTCCAGCACCCCTTGCGATATGGTCAGAACACTGTCCCCGCGTTCGGGCCACACAAACGGCCAGTAGGACGGTGAAATCGACAGGCGCAGGCGATGCCCCTTGGGAACCTGGTAAGCGGCCTGATCCAGATCGAGCGCAACAGCATAGGCTTGTCCCGGTTCAAGCGCCTTTGCGGTTTCAAATCCGTCCCGGAACTGCAAGTTCAAAAGGCCCAGCGAAATCAGGGTCGAGGCTCCGTCGGGAGCCACATCGCACAGGCGCACGGCGATCTGCCCGTAACTAGTGTCGGCGGATATGTGCAGCCGGACACGCGCTGCCCCGACAATTGCCGTGGCTTCGTGCAAAGGCTCCGTGTCGAAACATGCCGACAGCGCATCGTCGGCGCGCTGATCGTCGGGCAACTCGCCCGGACCGAAGCCAAAGGGAAAATACTCGCCATATCCCGTTCCACAGGCAATGTTGGAGGAGACTGAGACCGAACCTGCCATGGTGGCGGTGCCCAGCGTCCCCTTGCCCAGTGTCAGCGACCGCCGCTCGATTTCAGGCGCGGGCCAGTTGGCCAGACCGATCCAGCGGCCGGGCCGATGGGCGTAGCTGGTTTGCGGTGCAATGCCGTCCATGAGATAGACCCGATAGGCCGGGTCGTCCTCGACCCCCGTCGGAAGTTGCTTCAACCACCGATCCCACCACAGCAGCGCTTCGGCGACGAAATCCATCCGTGGCTCCGGAACCCCGATATGCGGGTATTTGTGGTTCCATGGTCCCACGATCGCCTTGACCGGGCCACTGGTGCCAGCCTCCAGCAATTTGGCGGGCGTGTTGCGGTAGCCGTCATGCCAGCCGCCAAGGATCAGAACCGGCGCTTCGATCCGGGCGAAATCCTCGCAAACCGATCCGTGTTTCCAGTAGTCGTCGCGGCTGGAATGGCTGAGCCACGGGGTCATCATGTCGGGCGTATTCGCCAATCTTTCCAACCAGATGTCCCGCCAGATTTCGCCGACAAGAGCCGGGTCGGGTGGCATGGAAAACCACGATGTCGCCGTGGCCGCCCAGCCGATGTTTTCCATCAGCTGGCAGCCGCCCTTGTAGTGGATGTCATCGGCGAACCGATCGACGGACGAACATGCGCTGATGACGGCTTTCAGCGCTGGCGGTCTGCGGGCCGCGACCTGCAAGCCGTTGAACCCGCCCCAGGAAATCCCCATGATCCCGACCGCGCCCGAACACCAGTGCTGCGCCGCGATCCAGCCGATCACGTCCTCAATGTCGCTGAGTTCCTGTTCGGAGTATTCGTCGTCAAACAAGCCTTCGGACTCGCCGCACCCGCGCAGATCGACCCGCAGGCAAACATAGCCGTAGCACGCAAATTCGGCGTGGGTTGAGGCATCGCGCGCGGCTGTTCCGTCGCGTTTCCGGTAGGGCAGGATTTCAAGGATCGCCGGCAAAGGTGCGCGGTCGACTCCTGCGGGCATCCAGACCCTTGCGGACAGTGTTATCCCGTCACGCACGGGGATGCGCATATCCTCATGCACGGTGGTGCTGGCTTGGGCGCTGGTCTGCATTGATCCCCCGTCGCGTGTAACTTTTACATGATGGCAGAGGCTTGACCACCGGGCAGCGGCGGGAAAATTCGCGTGCCCGCTCGATTGCGAATTCTTACGGCACCGTTGACCGCACCGTGTTTTTCACTCATCCCGAATGCGACGGAAGGGAGTTGGCCATGGTTCTGCGCCGTCTGGTTGTTTCACTCGTGATTGCGGTTTGCGCTTCCAGCGTTACGGCGGCGGAATTGCCCGCGCCTGCCAGTGCGGACCAATTCGGTCCCTTCGACATGGGCGAAGTGCGCCTCGGACAGTTGCTGTTTTACGATCCGATCCTGTCGGGTAATCGCAACATCGCCTGCGCCACCTGTCACCATCCAAAGTTCGCCACCTCTGACGGATTGTCGCTGGGAATGGGCGAGGGCGGTATCGGACTTGGACCCGAACGTACCGCCGATCCGCGCAACCTGCCCGAACAGCGGATACCGCGCAATTCTCCGGCCCTGTTCAATCTTGGCGCGCCCGAATTCGTCGCACTTTTCCATGATGGCAGGATCGAGGCCGATTCGACCCGTCCGGGGGGCCTGCGCACACCGCTGGAAGACGAAATGGTATCCGGGTTCAACTCGGTGCTGTCGGCGCAAACCATGTTTCCGGTGCTCTCGCCCGATGAAATGGCCGGACACTATCAGGAGAACGATGTGTCCAAACTGGTGCGGCAGGGCAGGTTGACCGGCCCGGATGGTGCCTGGGCACTGATCGCGGCGCGGGTCGCGACCCTTGACGGTTACGCCGAGCAATTCGGCGAGGTCTATCCCGAAATCGGCGGTGGGCGTGAGATCCGATTCACCGACATCGCCAACGCAATCGCCGCGTTCGTTGCCTTTGAGTGGCGCTCGACCGACAGCCCGTTCGATCGGTTCCTCTCCGGGCAGGGCGCGTTGGAACCACCCGCGATGCGCGGGCTGGACCTGTTCTACGGCCGCGCCAATTGCGCTGCGTGCCATTCCGGGCCGTTCCAGACCGACCACGCCTTTCACGCCACCGGTCAGCCGCAAATCGGGCCGGGAAAGGCCGAGCGGTTCGAGGCGCATCAGCGCGACATCGGGCGACAGCGCGTGACCGGGCGTGAAAGCGACGCCTATGCTTTCCGCACGCCGTCGCTGCGCAACGTGCTGCAAACCGGGCCATGGGGGCACGCGGGCGCGTTCACCGATCTGACCGCGTTTCTGGCCCAGCATGCCGATCCGGCGGCAGGGTTTGGCGACCTTGATCGGAGCGTCGTGCTGCCGAAGCTGTCCGGGGTTGCGGACGATTGGGCGATCATGGACGACCCCAAAGAACGGGCGGCCATTCTCGCGCGTGTGCAGACCCCGCCCACTCCGCTAACCGGCGCGGAAATATACGATCTGATTGCATTCCTGGCAACGCTTTCGGACCCCGTCGCGTTGAGTGGCCGCCTTGGAATCCCGGACGAAGTGCCCAGCGGATTGCCGGTCGATCGTTAGCGGGTTGGGCGGTCGATCTCGATCCGCCGGTTTGTCTCGACTTCCGTCCAGTCCCCGACCATGCCGTCCGGCCAGATCACCCTGACCTCGACCAGTCCGGTATCGCCCAGACCGAAATGCACCGGGCCGGATTGCCCGCCAGCGTGCCCGCCCCCCACGGTCACTTCGCGCGCCCGGACAGCGTCACCGCTTCGCACTTCGATCCATGCCCCGACAGCGCGAATGTTGGCCCCGTCCTGGCGCAGTGCAATCTGCACCCAGTCTCCGGTTCCTTCGGTCACGTTGCGCCAAATTTCCATCGTCGCGCGGCGGTTCATCACCACGATGTCGAGCCGCCCGTCAAGATCGAGATCGACCAGCGCGGCCCCGCGCGACCTGTCAGTCGTCGCCACGCCCGCAGCGGCAGCCGCTTCCGAAAACGTACCGTCTGCCTGCTGCATCAGCAGGTTGTTGGGGTCACGGATTGCATTGCTGGGCATCTGGTCGACATTGCCCTTGGCGATGAACAGATCAAGCCGCCCATCGTTGTCGATGTCGCCGAATTCGGCGTGCCAGCCGGTCGAGGGCCGCCCGTCATCGCCGACAAATGGCCTGTGCGCCGAGCTTCCGGTCGCAAAGGGCGCGTTGGCGAACCCGGTTCCGTCGTTGAACTGAAGCACCTGATCGCCCATCGAGGTCAGCATGATTTCGGGCAACCCGTCGCCCGTCAGATCCGCGCTGGCAATCCCCATGCCCCAAAGCGAGACCTTGTTCCATCCATCGGCCTCGCTGCGCGGTCCCAGTGGATCGAGCCGCCACATCTCCTCGTACCCGCCCCGGACATAGTAGTGCCGGTCGTTGGAAATCCGCAGTTCCGGTTTGCTGGTGCGCTGCCAGTCCGAAATCAGCATCGACAGGGCGCAATATCCCGGCGACAGGCGGACCCGTGCGCCGTATTTACCGCCCTCGGGCCGATAAAGGTCATTGTCATCGCAGGATCCAAACGGACCGTCGGGATCGTCCCGGTTGACGTAGTTGCCAAATACCAGCGTGGGCCCGTCGCCGCCGGGTTCCCATGTGGCGGCAAAGGCGGTTGTCCAGCGTTCCCGATCCTGCAAGCCCCACTCTACCGTGGCATCCGTGAACGCGCAGTCCGGACCACCCTTCAGCAACCGGTTGGCCCCAACGCGCAGCACTGCGAGATCCGTGTATCCGTCACCGTCTATGTCCAGCGGATAGGCACCGATGACGCCGCGCAGGTCGGGCAGGTCCCCGGCCTTGAAAACGATCTGATCGCCGGGCTGGCCTGTCTTGTTGACGAACAACCGGGCCGGATTTTCGCCCCCCGCCGCGAACAGGTCTGCGAAACCATCGCCGTTGCAGTCAAACACTGCGACACCGCCGCCGACAAAATGCTCCCACCCGCCATCATAGATATGCTCGACGGGAAGTGCAGCGGCGCGGTTCTCGAATTGCGGTGCCGCCAGTGCGACTTGTGGCAACAGGAACAGGATGGCCAGCGCTCTCATGCGGCTTCAGGCTCTGCGTTGAAGGTCGCGCGTGTGGTGGCATCCAGCGCCAGTGCCGCCGCGCCGCGCGCCCACAACAGATCGCCCCAGGCGCGGATTTCCACCGTCGGGGCCGGGCGGCCCTTTTGCAGGATCATGTGTTGCATCTCGGACAGAACCTCCTCGGCATAAAGATAGTCATAGCGCATCCGCTCACCGCTCAGCAGCACCAGCGACGGGTCGAAGATATTGACCACATTGGCAAGCCCCAGCGCCAGAAAGCGACCAGCACGACCAAAGATCGCCCGCGCTGCCTGGTTCCCGGCCTTGGCATGGTCATATAGGCTTTCCAGCAGGATCTGCGGCGATTTCACCCCGCGATTGCCCAGGTTCAGCGCCGTGCGTGCCTCTCGGACCAGGGCGTAATCCGCGACATAGGCCTCCAGACAGCCGCGCTTGCCACAGCGGCACAACGCGCCGTCAAGCTGAACGATGGTATGGCCCAGTTCCATGCCCAGCCCCTTGGCCCCGCGATAAAGCTGGTGGTTCAGCACAAGGCCCATGCCGACGCCCTGTTCGATGGTCACGACCACGAATTCCCGCCGTTTCCGCCCCGCCCCGAACCAGAGTTCGGCCAGGGTGACGAGGTTGGCATCGTTGTCGATCTCGACCGGAACGCCGACTATCGCTGCAAACGCGTCGCGCATCATCAGTTCGCGCTCGTGCAGAAGTGGTGACCAGAACACGGTTCCCGCTTCATTGTCCACGATCCCCGGAATCCCCAGGCCGACCGAAGAAATCTGCGCGCGTGACAGATTGGCGGCCCGCAGCGCGTTGTCCAGAACCTGTTCGGCCTCACGCAGCAAGTCGCTCAGGGCCAGGGCGCCGCCATCGCGTTCCATTCGGGCGCTCGCCACGAGATCGCCGGCAAAATCGACAATGACGGCGCTGTGGGCCAGATCGGACATCTTGATGCCCGCCACGTACAGCGCAGAGCCGCGCACACCAAGCGCGACGGGGGGGCGCCCGCGCGCAAAATCGCCGACCCTCGGTCCGGCGGCCACTTCCTCGATCAGCCCGCTCGCGATCAGTTCGGAAGAGGTCGCCGTGACTGATGCGGGACTGATGCCAAGGCTTCGCGCAAGTTCGATGCGCGGTATGCGACCGGCCGCACGCACTGTTTCAAAGACCTGCTGGCGCAAACTGCGCGAGTCATCGGCGATCTGCCACAGTGGACCGCATCCCAGTGAGCCTGGCTCTCTTTCGGTTGTCGAATCAGTCATTCTTTTCTTTATGTCTGAAAATTATCTTTTGCAGATGTTACGGAATTTTTTGAAATTTTCCAGAAAAATACTGATTTAGTACCACTTTTTTGCACGATTCAACCACCTCGCGCCATTTTTATTTTGCAAAATGAATTAAAGTGACCATAGTGCCGGTCGTTCGGCAAAGCGCCGGATCGCTCCTCACCAAGGGGGGCGTTTGATTGGGAGGATACCAAATGCGCAAGACGCTTATACTCGCCGTGGCGATGGCCGCGGGCATTTCGACTTCGGCACTGGCCCAGACCGTGGGTGTCAGCTGGTCGAATTTCCAGGAAGAACGCTGGAAGACCGATGAAGCCGCGATCAAGGGTGCGCTGGAAGCCGCCGGTGCGACCTATGTTTCGACCGACGCCCAGTCGTCGGCATCCAAGCAGCTTGCCGATGTAGAAAGCCTGATGGCCCAGGGCGTCGATGCGCTGATCGTTCTGGCACAGGACGCCGAGGCAATCATCCCCGCTGTTCAGGCGGCTGTCGACGAGGGCATTCCGGTCATTGCCTATGACCGTCTGATCGAAGATCCCCGCGCCTTTTACCTGACGTTCGACAACGTCGAAGTCGGCCGGATGCAGGCTCGTGCGGTTCTCGCGGCACAGCCCACCGGCAACTACGTGATGATTAAGGGATCTTCTGCCGATCCGAACGCGGATTTCCTGCGCGGTGGCCAGCAAGAGGTTCTGCAGGCCGCGCTTGACGCGGGCGACATCACCATCGTGGGCGAGGCCTATACCGACGGCTGGCTTCCCGCCAACGCCCAGCGCAACATGGAACAGATCCTGACCGCCAATGACAACAATGTCGACGCGGTCGTTGCCTCCAATGACGGCACGGCGGGCGGCGTTGTCGCTGCGCTGACCGCACAGGGCATGGAAGGTATTCCGGTCTCAGGTCAGGATGGTGACCATGCCGCGCTGAACCGTGTCGCGCTTGGCACCCAGACCGTCAGCGTGTGGAAAGACGCGCGTGCGCTGGGCAAGGCAGCTGGTGAGATTGCCGTTGCACTGGCCGGTGGTTCGATGATGGACGGCGTGATGGGTTCGATGATGTTCATGACACCCGGCGGCAACAACATGAACGCCGTGTTCCTGGCCCCGGTTCCGGTCACCAAGGACAACCTGAGCGTCGTCGTCGATGCGGGCTGGATCACCAAAGAGTCGCTCTGCCAGGGCGTATCCAGCGGAATGGCTCCCTGTAACTAAGGGACGCTCGTTTCCAGCAATATTATCCCCGCCCGCACTTTGGGCGGGGATTTAATGTGAACCGGCAATGCCAGACATGCGAGAAACGACATGACCGATTCCAGCGAACCCACCGTCACCAAGCCGCGCAACGTTCTGGCATCTCTTGAACTGGACACCCGGCTTCTGGGCATGATCGGTGCCTTTGTGGTGGTGTGCATCGTGTTCAATACGCTCACCGACGGGCGTTTTCTGACACCGCGCAACGTATTCAACCTGACGATCCAGACCGTTTCGGTCGCGGTCATGGCCACGGGCATGGTTTTCGTAATCGTCACCCGCAATATTGATCTTTCGGTCGGCTCTCTGCTGGCGACCACATCGGCCATCATGGCGATGATGCAGACGCTGGTTTTGCCGGACTGGCTTGGACTGGGTCTTGGGCATCCGCTGATCGCGCCCGTGGCAATTGTGACCGGGTTGGTCGCAGGATTGATAATCGGGGGTCTTCACGGGTGGCTTGTCGGTTATCTGACCATTCCGGCCTTCATCGTCACGCTTGGCGGTCTGTTCGTGTGGCGCAATGTGGCCTGGCACCTGACCGGCGGACAGACCAAGGGTCCGCTTGACGCAAATTTTCAGCTTTTCGGCGGCATCAATGGCACCCTCGGCGTTACCTGGAGCTGGGTGTTTGGCGCACTTGCGGTCGGTGTATCGCTGTATTTTCTAATCGTTTCACGCCGCGCCCGCATCAGCCATGGCTTTCCGGTCAAGCCGGTCTGGGCCGAAATTTCTGTAGGCGCAGTCATTTCTGTCGCCATTCTGGGCTTTATTGCCACCCTGAATGCCTACGAGGTTCCCGTCAGACGACTGGCGCGTGAGTTCGAGGCCCGTGGCGAGATCATGCCCGAGGGCTTCACTACCGGCTATGGCCTGCCAATCTCGGTTCTGATCCTGATCCTTGTCGCCGTCATAATGACGGTCGTCGCCGGTCGAACCCGGCTTGGGCGCTATATCTTCGCCACCGGTGGCAACCCCGAGGCGGCGCAGCTTTCCGGCATCAATACGCGGTTACTGACGGTCAAGGTGTTTGCCATCATGGGCTTGCTTGCCGCCATCTCGGCTGTTGTCGCCAGTTCACGCCAAACCTTCCATTCCAATGACATCGGTACGCTGGACGAGTTGCGCGTCATCGCGGCAGCGGTCATCGGCGGCACCGCGCTGTCGGGCGGGATCGGGACGATCTATGGCGCGATCCTGGGGGCGCTTATCATGCAGTCGCTGCAATCGGGCATGGCGATGGTTGGCGTGGATGCGCCTTACCAGAACATCGTGGTCGGCATCGTTCTGGTGTTCGCCGTTTATGTAGACATCGTTTACCGCAAGCGGACGGGGGCCTGAACCATGGCAAACCAAATTAACCGCACGGGCACACCCCTTGTCGAAATGCGCGACATGCAGAAAGCCTTCGGGGGCATCCGTGCCGTCGATCATGTGACGCTCGATCTCTTTCCGGGCGAGGTCGTGGGCGTTCTGGGCCATAACGGTGCCGGAAAATCGGTGCTGATGAAGATGCTTTCGGGCGCCTTGCCGCGCGATGCGGGCGAGATCTATATCAATGGCGAACTCGCGAATATCAACAATCCGCGCGACGCCCGCACCTTCAATATCGAGACGATTTACCAGTACCTGGCGCTGGCTGATAACCTGGATGCCGCATCCAACCTGTTTCTGGGTCGCGAACTGGTCACGCCTCTTGGCTTTGTGGACGACGCGCAGATGGAGGCCGAGACGCGCAAGATCATGGGGCGGCTCACCCCGAATTTCCGCCGCTACAATACGCCGGTGGCGGGCCTGTCGGGCGGACAAAGGCAATCGGTGGCGATCAGCCGCGCGGTCTATTTCAACGCCAGGATCCTGATAATGGACGAACCGACTGCGGCGCTGGGCGTGGAAGAAACTGCCATGGTGGCCGAACTGATCGACGAGTTGAAAAAGCAGGGCATCGGAATTTTCCTGATCGACCACGATATTCACCAGGTCAAAGAGCTGTGCGACCGGGCCAGCGTGATGAAAAACGGCAAACTCGTGGGCA
>Ga0316205_10005455_pt1 | contig 10522 bp, 6 predicted proteins | sample 3monthpyrite_MG_FD_204941 | JGI IMG/M metagenome (GOLD analysis project Ga0316205, IMG submission 204941) | Microbial mat bacterial communities from mineral coupon in-situ incubated in ocean water Damariscotta River, Maine, United States -... | ecosystem: Environmental > Aquatic > Marine >...
AATAATCTAATGTACCTGCGCAGGTGTATGCTATGAAAATCTTAAAAATTATCACTGTTTGTTTCGCTTTATTTTTTATGCAAGGGGTACGTGCAGATGTTGCAGTACTCGTACATGGTTGGGCAACCAATGCTGATACCTGGTTACAAAGCGGAATTCATTCTGTGTTGTTGAATAATGGATGGCAGGATGCCGGACTGGTGTGGACAACACCGATGGGTGTTTCTTATCAGGGAAACAGTGCGAAAAAGCAAGAGAACAGTATTTACCGTGTATCTTTGCCAGCACAGGCTCCGATGTTGGTACAGGGGCAACACTTACGCTCACAACTGGATTTTATTGCAAAAAGACACGCGGGTGAAAAACTGCATATTGTTGGCCACTCTGCAGGGGGTATTGTGGCACGTCTGGTGCTCATTCAGCCGGATGCTCCAGCAGTCAATAGTCTTATTACTATAGCAACACCTCATCTTGGCAGTCATCGTGCTATAGAGGGACTGGATGTGGCCCATGCTAAACCATTTTTCTGTCCCGGCCCCGGCATTGATGTTATAAAAAATATCGTTGCTGGTGACCGATATCGATACCTGCGTGATTCCAGCCCAGCGTTGGTTGACCTGGTTCCTGCAACCAATGGCAGTATGTTGGGGTGGCTTAATCGTCAGCCTCATCCCGCTATTATTTATCATTCGATTGTGAAACATATACCGGGTAAGAGTGACGATGGCATTGTGCCTGTTTTCAGTCAGGATATGAATCAGGTAGCGGCTATCAGAGGACGTGCAACAACTCATATGTCCGTTTCCGATCATGGTTTGAACCCAGCTGATGGAGCCTTATTGGTATCTATATTAGGGTCGCATTAGGCTTGCTTAAGCTCTACTGAGGGAGTCTTTGCACTACCCAGGCATTAATCAAAGACTCGATACCACTAAAGTTTGTTTTTCACTTGGGTAAAAACCCAGTTTGAGTGATAATAGTGGCGATGATGATCAAACAAATGTCCTCATGACAGAGTCCCTTAAGCCTGAATTTATTGAACGACACCAACTTATCGATGAGATTAAGTCAGGTGTTACAGTAATCACAGGTAATCAACGTTTTGCCCGTGAAATACAAAAATCCTGTGACCTTAACCATGTCGAACAGGGTCATGTGGCCTGGGAAACGCCCGATATTCTACCCTGGGGTGCCTGGTTAGAGCGTACCTTTTCAGAGTATTTGATCACTGAAGACAGTGTTAGTAACCCGTTACTGCTATCAACTGGGCAAGAACTATTGCTGTGGGAGCAAGTGATTATTGAGGCTTCGCAGGATAGAGCCTTATTACAAACGTCTGCAACGGCTCGACAGTGTGCCGTGGCCTGGCGATTAATGCATGAGTGGTGCTTACTGCCAGCAGACTTCTCCCTGATACAAAATGAAGACAGCCATTTTTTTCTCAACTGTTGTCTGTCTTTTAAGAAAAAGTGTGATCTAAAAACGTGGATAAGTCATGCAGAATTACCTGGCTTTCTATCTGAATTAACTCAACAGCAGAAACTTACATTTCCCCATCGTTTAATATTGACGGGTTTTAATGAATTTAACCCAGAACAGCTTGCATTCTTATTACTGGTATCTACTCAGTCTTGTGATGTTAACTGGTTAGAAAAGTCAGCAATAAAATCATCTGTAAGCACACTGAGTATAGAACATGAAAGAGCAGAAATTGATCTGGCTGCTCGTTGGGCTCGGCATTTATTGGAAAAGGATCGTTCAAACAGAGTGGGCATAGTTGTTCCGGAGTTATCTGAAAAAAGAGACTTGATACAAAGTCAGTTTGATCGTGTATTCACAGCAGATTCCATTGAACCTGGTAAAGCCGAAAGTCCTCGAGCGTATAATATTTCTATGGGGTCTGCACTTTTTAAATACCCCATGATTCAAACAGCCCTGCAATTATTGCAATGGCAGCATAACGATATACCCATTGATGATATTACTGTCGTCTTGCACTCGCCTTATATAGGAGGATGGGAGCAAGAGCGATTTTCCCGATCAAAACTGGACAGGTATTTACGTGAATATCGCAAGCATGATCTTTCACTTGAAGTACTGATAGAAGCGGCTAAAAGAAACGATGCTTCCTGTTATTGTCCTGTACTAGTGTCAATGCTTGAACGGTATATTGAAATATCCAGAAGTTTTCCCGCTCAAGACAGTGCCCGAAACTGGGCAAAGCACATTAATCAATTATTATTAATATTGGGTTTTACTCAGGGCCGCGCTTTAACTAGTGAAGAGTACCAAACGGCTGAGGCCTGGACTGACTTGTTGGGGGATTTAGTCAGGCTCGATCATGTCGCGGGTAATATGCCATATCAGCTTGCCTGCAAGCGCCTACGGCAACTGGCACAAGACAGAGTGTTCCAACCTCAAACCAGTGACGTTCCTGTTCAGGTATTAGGTGTATTGGAGGCGAGTAGCCTTGAATTTGATTATTTGTGGGTCATGGGGATGCATGATGGGGTATGGCCGCCGCCACCAAAAGCAAATTCATTTATTCCTGTGGCCTTACAGCGAGACAGGCAGATGCCGCATTCGAGTGCTATTCGAGAATGGCAAGTGGCAGCCCAGCATACGCAAAGGCTGGTGGGGAATGCCACTGAAGTTATTATCAGCTATCCCTGTAGTTATGGAGATGAAATGCTGAGACCTAGTCCACTCATCGCACAGTTTGAAACGACTGATCGTGAGGCAATTAATTATTGGCAGCAAGCTTCGTGGGTAAATTTAATTTTTAGTAGCGCACGACAGGAAACATGGAATGAGGAAAACGTCGCACTTAAAGTGGACGAGAAGGTAGCTGGTGGCAGCCAGATATTCAAACTACAGTCTGTTTGTCCCTTTAGGGCATTTGCTGAATGCCGCTTGAATGCCAGACCCATGACCGAGGCATCACTTGGCTTGGACCCCGCTGAACGCGGGAGTCTGATACACCAAGTATTGGAGAATTTCTGGAAGAAAGTTAAAAACCAGGAGAGCTTATTAAAAGTATCCAGTCATGAATTAGAACAGCTTGTCTCTGACAGTGTGCAAAAAGCCATTGAGTTTTATGAGAAAAGGTCATGTGACAAGGTGAGCGCTCGATTCAGAGCCCTGGAATATAACAGACTAAAAGAACTTGCTTTTGACTGGTTGCAAATAGAAAAACAACGTGAAGCTTTTACTGTTATTAACACCGAACAAAAAATAGCAGTCGATATCAATGATATTCCCATCCATTTAAAAATTGACAGAATTGATGAGCTGAAGAATGGAGGCAGACTGGTTATTGACTACAAGACCGGAGCAGTAACCACATCCCAATGGTTTGGCGAAAGACCGGAAGAACCGCAATTACCGCTGTACAGTGTAGTAGTCCCTGAGCATTTGACGGGCTTGTTATTTGCGAAGCTTAAGCCTGGTGAGAGCTGTTTTAGAGGCGTAACGAGTGAGGAAGGATTAATCCCCGGTGTGAAATCCTATCAAACCATTCCACAGACGAAAGGGTTAAGTGATTGGGAAGAGTTAATGACCGACTGGAACCAAACCATAAACCAATTAGCTGAAGATTTTAAACAAGGACATGCAGAAGTTGACCCACTTAAATACCCATCTACTTGTCAGTACTGCAGTTTGACGCAATTGTGCAGAATCAATCAATTGAATCTGCACGATGATGTGTTGGAAGATGAGATTTAATGATGAGTCAGACTGTCATTGATCAACGTCAGCGCCAACAGGCGATTAATCCACAGAAGTCGTTCATTGTACAGGCGCCTGCTGGTTCCGGGAAAACGGCTTTGTTGGTGCAGAGGATTTTAGCATTGCTGGCGCAAGTGGATGAGCCGGAAGAAATATTAGCGATTACTTTTACAAGGAAAGCAGCCAGCGAAATGCGTGAGCGAATCATCGATGCGCTGAATGGTGCTAATTTACCAAACAAGCTGGATGGAGACTACCAGCGAGTCACCCGACAACTCGCTCAAGCAGTACTACAGCGAGACGAAATGCTGGATTGGGGGCTATTAACGAACCCGACCCGGCTGCGTGTGCAGACGATTGACTCTTTATGTGCCAGTCTGGTACGGCAAATGCCGTTATTATCGAATTTTGGAGCGATACCAGCCATTGCTGAAGATTCTCTTCAGCTCTATAAAAAAGCAGCCAGAAATACCATTGGGGAATTGGAATCAAATACGGACTGGTCTGATTCGATAGAGCATCTGGTTTCTCATTTAGATAATCGTCTGGACTACTTGCAGAACCTTATTTGTAATATGTTGGCAAAACGAGACCAATGGTTGCGTCACGTGGCGGATCCTGATCACCCGAGTATTGATCGTGAGAGCCTTGAAAATGCACTGGCCAGGCTTATGCAAAGTATGGTCGACGTACTGAAGGATGATTGGCCAACTGAATCGAATACTGATGTTTTGAAATGCCTTTCCTATGCAATAAAACAACTGAATGAAGCGCGAGAACTAGCCGGTGAAGAACCAGAGTGTATTATTGATGATTTTCCAGGATATGTTTTGACTGATTTGCATTCCTGGAAAAATATAGCGGAATTATTATTAACTAAAGAAGGCCAGCTGAGGAAGTCCATCAATAAGCGGCAAGGTTTCCCGCCTAAAAGCGCATTCAGTACTGACGTTGAGAAAAATCTGGCTGAGGTCATGAAGCAAGAAATGATGGGTTTGCTGGAATCGTTCAGTGCTCACCCACGCGCATTAGAAAATTTGCAGGCTATACGCAGTTTACCTTCACCGCTTTACACCGAAGATGAATGGCAGACAATGCAGGCATTGTTTGAATTATTAAGATTGTCAGCGGCTCAACTGGAATTAGTATTTAGTGATATGGGTCAGGTGGATTATACCGCCATGTCACGTGCAGCGAATCATGCATTAGGGGAAGCGCAGCAACCGACTGATCTGGCATTGTCGCTGGATTATAAAATCAGTCATATCCTCGTTGATGAATTTCAGGATACCTCGCAATCGCAGTTTGAATTACTAAAAAGGTTAACGTCTGGCTGGCAAATGGGTGACCAGAAAACTTTATTCCTCGTTGGTGACCCAATGCAGTCGATTTATCGATTCAGGGAGGCTGAAGTAGGACTTTTTCTGGAAGCTTGGGAAAGCGGAGTAGGTGATGTCAAGCTTGAAGCAGTTAACTTGCAGGTTAATTTTCGTTCACAGCAGGGAATTATTGACTGGGTCAATCAATGTTTTAACGTCATTATGCCTGAAAAGAATAATATGGAAACAGGAGCTGTTAGCTATACGGATTCCGTTGCTTTCCATCAATGCCTGCAAACCGAGGCTTGTGTTATTCATCCCTATTTTGACAAAGATGAGATCGAAGAGGCACAGCAGATCATACGGATCATCGAGAAAAGCAAGGCTGAAAATCCTTCAGGAAATATCGCTATTTTAGTGAGAGGCCGTACCCATTTATATGAAATTGTACAACGTCTAAAAAAAGCATCATTAACATTTAGAGCAGTAGAAATAGAGGCATTATCACATCGACCTGTTATACAGGACTTATTGGCGTTGGTGAAAGCGCTTTCCCACGCAGCAGATAACATTGCCTGGTTAGGTTTATTAAGAGCCCCTTGGTGTGGACTTACCCTTTCAGATATACATTTGATCAGTAGTTACGATAAAAAAAGTAACATCATTGAAAGTATACTAAACCCTGAATGCACTATTACACTGAGTAAAGAAGGACAATTGCGTTTAAAGAGGACGAGTGACGTACTTAATAAAGCCCTGGATAATGTTTACCGTAAAAATATGCGCGATTGGATCGAGGGTACCTGGTGTTCGCTGGGTGGCCCAGCTTGTCTTCAGGATCCGACTGATCTTGAAGATGCAGAAGTATTTTTTCAATTACTGGAAAAACTCGACAACATACCCTTACAAGAAAGGAATACTGAGCTGGCTCGATCTGTGGGTAAACTGTTTGCTTTGCCGGATGTCACGGCTGATGAATCATTACAGATAATGACCATCCATAAATCAAAGGGTCTGGAATTTGATACCGTCATTTTACCCGGTCTGGGATATCGACCATCCAGCAGCGATAGTGATTTAATGAAGTGGTTTGAGCGTCCCAGGCAACCTGATCAAAATGATTTGCTCATGGCGCCAATAAAACAAACCGGAAGCCAGATTAATCATAAATACCAGTTGTTAAGTGATTTTGAAAAGCAAAAAGGGCTCTATGAGAATAGTCGTTTGCTTTATGTTGCCGCTACGCGTGCGAAAAAACAATTACACGTTTTAGGGCATGTTAATGGTAAAGTCACGAAAAATGGGATGCAAATGCAAGCGCCTACATCAGGCTCATTGCTCAGTAATTTATGGCCTTTTGTCGAACATCAATTTAAGATTGCCTTTGAAACATGCCAAAAGAATATACCCGCCGATGCTGAAAATAATATTTTACAGGCAAAAGAAAAATCACTATCTAATGGCCTGGCAAGATTACCGCTTGATTGGGCTCTTCCTGATGCCCCTAAGTCTATTTTGCTTGCATCACAAAGTTTAAATTTAGAAGAAGAAGTAATAGAATTTGATTGGGCCGGTGAAACAGCAAGAAATATCGGTACAGTGGTGCATGCTTTATTGCAATATATCAGCCAGTTGAGTCAAGATAATATATCCAGTTATGCAGCTAGGTTAGAAGCTAAATGCCAGCATTTATTGATTCAACAGGGGGTTGCTCGAGATGACCTGACCTATGCTATTGACAGGGTGCTCGGATCCATCCAAAACTGCCTGAAGGATGATCGTGGACAGTGGATTCTTTCACAGCGTCACCAAAATGCGCAATCGGAATATGCCTTAACTGGTTTAGTGAATAAGGAATTAAAACATATCATTATTGATAGAACCTTTGTAGATAATGATGTTCGTTGGATAATTGATTATAAAACGGGTGCGCATACGGGGGCAGGTATTGATGAATACCTGGAAAGGGAAGTGCAACGATATCAAAGTCAATTACAGCAATATGCTGAAATCATATCGCAAGTTGATGATCGTCCTATAAAGCTTGGTCTGTATTTCCCATTAATGCAAAAGTGGCGCGAATGGTCATTTTTGAATTAGAATATCCTGAGATTCTTTGATTAATTCATGAACCTGTATTTCGAGCAGATAATTTCAGGCAGAATATGGTAATAGTAAAATACGTATGATTAAGAAACATAGGCATTGACAAGTGTTGGATAAGATAGACCAGAATCAGAGTGTATTATTAATTATCGCAGTCGTCGTAATGACACTGGTAGTACTGCTGTTCATCAGGTGGATGAATAAGGATAAATTCAAAAAGAAAACCAGGCGCATTATTAAAAAAATATCTTGTGACTATCTCAGTGATATCTCACTGGATTTAGGCGAGGAACAATACGCCTTTTTTGATTATGTTTTATTGTATAAACAAGGCATTATGGCGGTTGAAACCAGGGATTACTCTGGCCACATATTCGCTTCAGATAAAATTAATGAATGGACTCAAATCATCGACAGGAAGAGTTATAAATTTGATAATCCTTTTTTTTCTATGGAGCATAACATTGAGTTATTGAAGCGAGTAATTCCCGACCAATCAATCACAGGCGTTATCCTATTTAATGATCTGGCTGATTTCCCGAAAGGGCGCCCCGATAATGTCATGCGAATCAATGAACTGTATAAGCACCATGGCAAAGCAAATGCAAATGATGCCGCTGCAGACGTGATGTCGAATTGGAATCAACTTAAAAAATATTTATTAAATCAGGCTGATAAAAGTTAACTAACATAGTAGAAGAGCCCGTGATATTCAGGCGCTCGATTTGCCTGGCGTTCCCCAATGATGTGAGCCGATGGATAAATTTTTGTATTGCTTAAGCATGATCATGGTTTTAATAATATCGGCCGTTGTGAGTTTAGATAAGTTTAGTTTTATGACAGCGTGAAAATGATGACTCCTGGATGGGTCTTCCTCAATTTCGATTGTTTGAGTGTTACATGGAGTCTTGTTATCGGGTGTTACATAAAGGACGTGGATTGATTGCAATTTTACGTGCCAGGTTACCCTGGAATCCTGGAAGTTGCCTTTGAAAGTGAAGAAGGCTTCAGTGTCTGTTAGTGGTTTTTCTAATGTGTAGTCGACTTCGGGCTTAACAGGTTTCATATGAATAATCGTCAATTCAGGACGCACATTTTTGAACTTGATATTTCACAAGAACAATTTTTGCACTATTACAAAGGAAATGTAAGTCAGGTGTTAGTCACTTCATTGGATAATATTAAGATACAATTTCCAGCGCAATTTATACAAAAATTTGTGACTCATAATGGCATAAAGGGTCGATTCAGGATAATTTTTGATGAAAATAACAAGCTGGTATCGTTGAATCGAGTTAATATTGAGTGATTAAATATTAAAATTATAATAAAAACAGTGGATTATCTAGACACAATAATCCCAGACTGTGATGAAATTAATAGCAGTTTCAATGAAAATAGATTACTCTAATTGCTGTGACTTTAACTGATTGAATTAATTAAAAAAAGCCCGATGAAAAATTATTTGTCAAATTTTCGCCACCCGTTCAAGAAAGACAGTTCATATCCTGTTGAAGACCTGCGTCAACATAGCCTGGATTTACAACTCAATCGTTTACAAGCGAAACCGAAAGGTCTGGATATCAACCCTGCCAGAATCGAGCAACACCTGGCCAATTATTCCCGTGAAAAGACCCAGCAAATTCAAGAAGCATTAAAGTATCTGGAGCAAATTAACAGGATAGAACTCAAAAACCCGGTACGTATTAATTTACTCAATGTAATATTGGACAATACAGCCGTTGCTTTAACTGACTTCTATCGAAAATATCTATCGAAGAGTAGTAGTTTCCCGGAAGAGACAGAGCGTAAAACAGATTTGACATCCTGTATTGGTTTGTTAAGGCAATTGATTTTGTCTTACAAATTGATTTTATCCAGCGATTATCAGTTACCGTTAAAAAAATTCAATCATGAGCAGGAGCGTGTTCAGGTTGTCTCTGCGAAAATTTTTGAGTTAACCTTGTGGTTGCAACGCTATCTTGCTATTCGATATCAGAAGTTACCCATGCAAGACTGGAAAGATTTAAATGCTATTTACTTTGTGTATACCAGTCTGTTTAATTCGAAAGAACCTATGCACATGACGTCAAAGCTTGAGTTGCTAAAGGCCTCCGGTGTTTTCAGTAATAGAGGTATCGATAGAAGTGCGCTGGCGCTTTATAAATCTATTCAAATATTTGGTTTGTTGGACATAACCAGCTGGCCTTCAAAATCCACACAAACTATTGAACAATATCTCCATAAATATGGTGCCTTGATAGAAGTGACAATGAGTGATCAGCAAACGCTAATCGACGACTTCGTTGTTACCTATCATGATCTGGATACTGTGCCATTATACAAACCGAGAGAAAAAACTACGTTTTGTTGCTACTTTAATCTTGCCAAGCTGAAAAAACAGATCGAAGAAGAGATTGATCAGGTTCAGAAGAAAAAATTCCTTGGTGATGATGGGAAAAAGAGAATTCAGCCTCAAGGGCAAGCAGTTAAACTTGAGGAAAATCATGCTCTGCTTTCATTGTTACACGCAAAATTGTCGCTAGCACATCGTGGAGATGAGAGAAGAACCTTATATGGCTCGAAATCGGTTGATGTCTATACCGGGCTGGCTGAAAGTTATCGATTACTCTATGAAATAAGTAAACCTCAAACGCATACAGAAATGAATAGTGGTCTTCATGATGCAGCGGCCAGAAGTTCTTCGTTGTTGTTTGATGAAGGCTTGACTGAAATGGAATGTCGATGGCTGATTATTAATGAAAGTGACACGGGTATTTTGATTCGCACGTTGGAAACAAAATATATGCATGCGATGGAAGTTGGTCACGTTGTCGCTATTCGCAGAGATGAAGAGGGTGAAGGTAGTTCGCCACAATTAGGTTATATAACGCGTCTTGATCGAACCGGTGATGGTGAGCTGGATGTGGCTATCGTGAAAATGTCTGTACTGGCAGAAGCAATTACTATACTGGAACCTGGGCAAGACCCGAATACACAAGACTTATTACCAGGTATATTAATTAAGAATCTTGATGAAGCTTGGCAGCTAATTTTGCCCCGGTATGTGAAATATGTCACGGGTACACCCGCTATCATCAAAAGAAAAATGGATAATATTCCGGTCAGGCTCGGTGAGTCTCTGGAAACTAAAAGCGGATTTATTATGTTTGATGTTCGTTCTCCTGGACTGAAATAAGTTTTATTGTCATTGTGTCTTTCTAATGTTGGCAGCATAAATATTTCATCACCATACGAGCTTTAAATATGTAGTTTTATAGGTGTCGATGTGTCATTTATTACAAATTTCTACAGCTCATTATTACGGACAACGTGTCTATCATTATTTCTTTTTGCAGTTCATGGGC
>Ga0316205_10005457_pt1 | contig 10518 bp, 9 predicted proteins | sample 3monthpyrite_MG_FD_204941 | JGI IMG/M metagenome (GOLD analysis project Ga0316205, IMG submission 204941) | Microbial mat bacterial communities from mineral coupon in-situ incubated in ocean water Damariscotta River, Maine, United States -... | ecosystem: Environmental > Aquatic > Marine >...
CATCAGGTCGATAATAAAAATTTCACTGGAATCGGGATTGGGAACGCGCGACATAATGCTGCAGTATTCTGCATAACGTGACAGACGATCATAGATTGATTCGGCCAGGTCAAAGGGCATGTGAAATGGATCGAGAAAAGCCAGTATCATTATTTGTCGGTACATATTACTTATGTTGCATGCTGATAAAGTCAGATTATTGCTTTCTATTTCGTATTCGAGCATGCCAACGTGTTCGGATAGCATGTATAACTGATTAAGGTCCTGGTAAACCTGTTCCGGGACACCCATGTAATTTCGGTAGCTGTTTAACAAGGTCAGCGACAGCATTTCCATGGCGCGGTAGACAGGTAAAAAATACTGCTCGGCATTGTTGATGCTGTTATTGTTAAATGCATTTCGAATAATGACTTTGTAACCGTCAGCTATGGCGGTATAAAGCCGATTGCTTTGTTGCTTGAGCTTGTGAAGATCCTGATCCTTAAGTGACAGGCGCCGCAGAGCTGTTTGATTAAGCGAAGGAAACAGTTTCAGAGCAGTACTGTAAAGAGGTTCCAGTAGCTGCAGGCGTTTAGATTCGGAGATATCTTGCAGGTTAATCGCTTCAATGGCTTCGTATAAATAACGAATAGTCGGATTTGGTTTCAGTAATGGCAGGTTGTCCAGCCATTCCTGTAGCTCTGATTTATCTAGTAGGGCTTCCGGATTGCGATATTGCTGCTGTTCGGGTGCGCGGATAATGACTTGTTTATTTTGACTCATGCAGTATTAATAATCACAGCTTATAAAAGTTACTCAATATCATAATATGTCAGTGTCGCTATATAAAGATATGAACATCTCAGTTTGGCATGAAGACGTTGAGCCATTTTTTACATTGTAAACCAGGATTATCTTCTGGGTGTTCTGTTGCGAGATGAATGATTACCTTGCTGTTTATTCCTGGGGGTATTTGAGCGTGGAGCTCTCTTGATTTTTACCGGTGGTTCAATTTTCGCCAGTAATTCATTGCTAACCGGTTCATTATCAATTTTGTGTTTGATGTACGCTTCTATGTCGGGTAATGAATAGGAGTAATCTTCACAGGCAAAGCTGATAGCATCGCCACTGGCACCGGCACGTGCAGTTCTGCCTATACGGTGGACGTAGTCCTCGGCATCTACTGGAAGGTCAAAATTGAATACATGGCTGACGCCGGTTATGTGCAAACCGCGGGCAGCAACGTCAGTTGCAACCAGAATAGGTAGTTCACCTTGCTGGAAGCGTTTTAATAATGCCTGGCGCTTTACTTGCGGCACGTCACCGGAAAGAATAGCAGACTTGATGCCATTGCCTTCCAGATGCGCCCATACTTTTTCAACAACCCGTTTGGTATTGGCAAAGATAATAGTGCGATCAGCGTCATGTGACTTGATCAGGTTAATCAGAATAGGCAGCTTTTCACTATTAGCAGTGTAGTAAACTGTCTGTTTGACTTTGTCCGCAGTGACTTTTTCAGCTTCAATCTTGACCTTGGTCGGTTCATTCATGTGTTCATAGGCAAGTTCAGTTACCTTGAAGCTGAGAGTGGCTGAAAAGAGCAGGTTGAGGCGCTTGTCGGGAGAGGGCATGCGACGGAACATGTAACGTATGTCGTCGATAAAACCAAGGTCGAACATGCGGTCGGCCTCATCCACGACCATGACCTTAAGGTCACGCAAATGATAGACATGTTTTTTGAAATAATCGATCAGGCGTCCAGGTGTGCCGATTAATATATCAACACCCTGTTCTATTGTTGTTCTTTGTTTGTCATAGCCGGTACCGCCATAGGCGACGGCCATACGTAGACCGGTGTGCTTGCCCAGTTGGCAGGCATCATCAAATATCTGGATGGCCAGTTCACGGGTAGGCGCAATAATCATTGCACGTGGTTGCTTGCCCGGGGCGCCCTCGTCTTTTAGCAGGCGTTGAAATGTTGCCAGTAAAAAAGCAGCTGTTTTTCCTGTACCGGTTTGTGCTTGCCCGGCGATATCTTTTCCTGCCAGGGCAATGGGTAGTGTTTCTGCTTGTATCGGCGTGCAGTATTCAAAACCGGTTTCGTTGACTCCCTGAAGAATTCTGTCATCAAGGCCGAGTTGGTCGAAGCGTTGTTCAGTTAAATGTTTTTTATCAGACATGCTCTTTACTTAGTGTTGGTGGTTCCGTTTTGTCTCGATTTGACAGTATGGTCAGTTCAAGAATTTCAATATTTATCAGAGGGATAAGAATGTTAACAGGTTTTTTGCATAAAACGTATGTTTATCAATGATTATTTTCAAACTAATAGCAGTAATTGTTCAAGGCTTGCAATCGATGTTAGATTCAGATCAAATGGATACATTCCCATTTTCCACTGTCTATATTTAAAATGATTTATGCATGTGGAAATATTTTCGAATGAATATAAGTGTTGATAAAACAGGAGATAAGCCAGCGTGAGTGAGCAGATTGTATACTTGTCCGATGGGTCTTTTGAAGAAGAAGTCCTTAAATCTGATACCCCGGTATTGGTTGATTATTGGGCGGAATGGTGCGGCCCTTGTAAAATGATTGCCCCGATTCTTGATGAGATTGCAGGCGATTACGCCGGTAAGCTGAAGATCGCAAAACTCAATATTGATGATAACCCTGAAACTCCACCTAAATACGGAATTCGTGGTATTCCGACATTAATGCTGTTTAAAGGCGGAAATGTTGAAGCAACCAAGGTTGGTGCCGTATCTAAATCGCAGTTGACTGCATTTTTAGATAGCAATTTATAGGAGTTATTTCGTCCAGTTTCGCCAGAAACTGGACGGTTTGCTTTTCACGTGCTAGAGTCCGTTATAAGAATAATTCTTAAGCAAGACCTAATCTATATTCAAATTTAAAAGATCTTTCGGGAATCCCCCGGAGTAATAAGCCAATGTTCAGTCCAGTTCGGATTGCCGCCTATGTTCAATTCCTTCTCAACTAAGTAACCACATCTATGAATCTTACAGAATTAAAGACCAAAACCCCCGCGGAATTAATTGAAATTTCGACTTCCATGAAATTAGAAAGCCTGGCACGTTCCAGAAAACAGGATGTTATTTTTGCCATACTCAAGGCTCAGGCCAAGAATGGTGAAGACATTTTTGGTGATGGCGTGCTGGAAATTTTACAGGATGGCTTTGGCTTTCTGCGATCAGCAGATAGCTCCTATCTGGCCGGTCCCGATGATATTTACGTATCTCCGAGCCAGATTCGCCGATTTAATCTGCGAACGGGGGATACTATTTCCGGGAAAATTCGTCCTCCCAAAGATGGTGAGCGTTACTTTGCTTTGTTAAAGGTTAAGGAAATTAATTTTGACACCCCGGATAACGCGCGTAACAAAATTCTGTTTGAAAATCTGACGCCACTGTTTGCGACCGAGCGTTTGCGTATGGAAATGGGCAATGGTAGTTCAGAAGATATTACTGCAAGAGTTATTGATCTGGCCGCACCAGTGGGTAAGGGACAACGTGGTTTGATCGTGTCACCGCCAAAAGCAGGTAAGACCATGATGCTGGCCAGTTTCGCCCAGTCGATCGCAAATAATTGCCCTGACTGTCATCTGATTGTTCTGCTGATTGATGAGCGTCCGGAGGAAGTAACTGAAATGGCACGTTCAGTACGTGGGGAAGTCATCTCCAGTACCTTTGATGAGCCGGCCAGTCGCCATGTCCAGGTTGCTGAAATGGTTATAGAAAAAGCCAAGCGCTTGGTGGAGCACAAGAAGGATGTGGTTATCCTGCTGGACTCCATTACGCGTCTGGCTCGTGCTTATAATACGGTTATTCCATCTTCAGGTAAGGTGTTGACCGGTGGTGTAGATGCAAATGCATTGCATCGACCTAAACGTTTCTTTGGTGCGGCACGAAATATTGAAGAGGGTGGTAGTCTGACTATCCTGGCAACGGCTCTGGTTGATACCGGTTCACGTATGGATGATGTTATTTACGAAGAGTTTAAAGGCACGGGTAATATGGAAGTTCATCTTGACCGCCGTATTGCTGAAAAACGAATTTTCCCTGCAATTAACATCAACCGCTCAGGTACTCGTCGTGAAGAAAAGATTACCGACCAGGAAGAATTGCAAATGATCTGGATTCTCAGAAAGCTTCTGCATCCTATGGATGAGCTGGCTGCTATTGAATTCCTGATGAGTCGACTGAAAGATACCAAGACAAATAGCGAATTCTTTGATGCTATGAAGCGTGGATCGTAACCAGGCGTTAGATAAAGGATCAAATCTCTTTTTGTATTATGGGCGAGCCCCAACGGGGCTCGCCCATAGATTGAATTCCCCCTGTCCCTCTAAGTCTTTGATTTTCTATTACCATCCCCTTTTTTATACCGAAACTTACCCCCGTTGGTCAGGAAACCAACAAAACTGCTAAAGGATTCACAGAATACGTCGATGTTCCAGTCTACTATCTATGATACTGGTTGTTGGGAGCTGTCATGAAAACATTGCTTGTTATGATATTGATTTTTCCAGGCGTACTTTACGCTGAGGATTGGTCGTTCTCCAGTGATGTCAGTGATAAGGGTTTCACTGTGAACGTTGGTAAATCCTTGAGCCATTTGTCGAAAAGTCGATTTGCCGCGCATTTATTTTCCTACAATGATGTTTCTGTCGAAAAGCCTGTTGAAGATTTCTCATGGCTAAGTTTCAATAGCGCCGGTTTATTAGTGGACTGGCACCCGGGGCAGACTCCATTTCGTGTGACTGTTGGTGGCTTTTATCATGAAGAGGCATCAGAGCAAGATACAAGCCTGAATTTTTTACACCTTAATGAAAGCCGGTTTAATCGTGCCAGTATCGCCTATGGCTCAAATGCCCCATATCTGGGTGTAGGTTGGGCAGGTGATAGTGCTGATAATGATGGGTGGGGTATGGCACTGGACCTGGGTGTGTTATATCAGTCTCCAGATACTCTGTCGGCTAATTGTACTTCATTTGTGTTGGGCGCAAATTGTGTAAGCAGTGATAGCGCTGAAGCCAGTAGTAACAATTTATCCGGATATGAATGGAATCCGGTATTTACGTTTGGCTTACGCTATCGTTTCTAGATGCTAGTCTAGCCGAGATTACGCAATCTCTGTATACGTCGATTTAATGGTGGGTGTGTTGCCATTAGCGAGCTGACATTCTCTGAAAAATTCCTGAATGGGTTAACAATAAAAAGATGCTGAGTGGCACGATTGGCATTCTCGAACTTTACTGTTTCATGTGATAACTTTTCCAGCGCCGAAATCATTCCTTGCGGGTTGCGCGTCAGTCTGACACTGGATGCATCGGCGAGAAATTCACGTTGGCGAGACACTGCCATCTGTACCAGGCGGGCAATAATTGGTGCAACAATGGCAAATATAATCATGATAATAACAAGTATGCCTCCACCATTGCTGTTTCTGGAGCTGCCGCGATTGCCCATACGACCATATCGCCCTGTACGCAAGACACCATCACTCATCAGCAGGATCAGGCCTACCAGGATGCTTATGGCAGTAGCATAGCGAATATCCCAGTTAACGATATGCCCCATTTCGTGTCCAACCACCGCTTGTAATTCATCACGGTTAAGTTTGTTAAGCAGACCGCGAGTAATTCCGATCGATGCTCGCTCAGGTCTCATGCCGGTAGCGAAGGCATTCATGGCGTCTGTTTCTATGATGTAGACGGTGGGCTTTGGTACTCCGGCAGCGATGGCCATTTCCTCAACAACATTATGCAATTGCGCATCCCTGCTATGGTCGGCAAGAGTGGCGCCTGTCATTTTCATGATGATGCGGTCAGCACGTTTGAATGAAATGAGGGTCCAGATCATGCTGATAGCCAGTAGAGCGGCGGCGGCAATCAGGCCCCAGTGGCTGACAAAGAATAATGGGTCATTGGCCTCAGCGGGTATTGCACCTGCAGAAACCTGCATTGTCCATCCGGCCAGATAGCCAAACCCCGCGGCTATTAGTAGCAGGATGGTGACCAGGTATCGGGTATATTTTTGATTGGCACGCGAAGCCGCCATGAAGTCTGTGCGGCGTAATATTTGCTGCTGAACGCGTGGCTTTTTTGCAAGCTCCTGTTGCAGCAGGTTGCCGCACAGTCGGCAGTTTTTACTGTGAATTCTATTGGACGCTCCACATTCAGGGCATTCAACTTGTTTGCTACCAGACTGCATTTGCGGTGAAATTGCTTAGCGCAGATTCACTGCAGGAGCGGCCTTTTCAGTTTCGGCAACTTCGAAGTAGGTGCCTTGTTTAAAACCAAATAAATTAGCGATAATATTTGAAGGAAAGGTCTCGACGCCATTATTGAGTCCCATCACACTGTCATTATAAAACTGGCGCGCAAATGCAATTTTATTTTCTGTGCTACTAAGTTCTTCCATCAGGTTGTTGACGTTTTCATTGGCTTTGAGATCAGGGTAGTTTTCCATTAATGCAAACATTTTCCCCAGGGCTCCGCTGAGTATGCCTTCTGCAGCAATGGCTTGTTCGGGGCCATTGGCACTAACTGCACTGTTACGAGCCTGGATAACCTTTTCCAGTGTTTCCTGTTCATATTCCATGTAGTCTTTGGTGACTTCGACCAGATTAGGGATAAGGTCATGACGTCTTTTTAATTGCACGTCGATTTGACGCCAGGCATTTTTCACCTGATTACGTAGATTGACCAGGCCGTTATACATGCCAACAATAGTAATAATGACAAATAAGATGATGCCGATAGCAATCCAGTCACCAATATCCATAATTACGCTCCCCTTAATTCGAGTTGAGCCAACAGCATATCATTTTTCCAGAGAAAATCTGCCTTAAAAACGGTAAAAAAGGATGTGGATATTTAATAAATCAGAACGTTATAATGAACAAATACTAATTAACAGGAGTCTCCTTATGCACGCCATTTCCAGGTTGTTATTAACGTTATTTTTGATATGTGGATTAAATGTCCAGGCAGGCGCACCCGGTCCGGACAAACAGGCGCTAGACTATAAAAATACTTATTCGGTCAAGGATGATTACAGTTTTGTTGTTGATGCGATCAAGGAAGCTATTGGTGATCGTGGTATCAAGATTAATGGCGTTAATTTTATTGGCAAAATGTTACATCGCACGGCAGGGGCGGTAGGGGCCACCAAGGATATTTACAAATACGGTCAGGCCTATAACTTTTGCAGCTCAACTTTGTCACGTGCGACCATGGAGGCTGATCCGCATAACATCGCTTTTTGTCCCTACATTATTACTATCTACGAGTTAACCGATGAGCCGGGGATGGTTTATATTACTTATCGTAAACCATTAGAGGTGGGTAATGCAGCATCGAAGAAATCATTGAAAGCGATTGGTGATTTGCTGGATGGAATTGTTAAGGATGCGATCGGGAGGTAAGGAGCATGTCCTGCGAACCCAGAGCCCCTTTTCAGGACACGCGGTAAATCCATCCGTGGAGCTTGATGACGCCGTCCATGGCGTCAACAGTCCTGAAAAGGGGCTCTGGGTTCGCAGGACATGACCTGTATATGTGAGAGGGTGGTTGTAGAGACTGTGCTTGCCCATGTAATTATGAGTGTTTAGTTTTTTCTCTTTCAACTGCTCGATAGCCAATATCTTTTCTATAAAACATCCCGTTCCAGCTAATTTTATCTACCAAAGCATAAGCATTTTTTTGCGCTTCGCTAACATTTTTTCCTAGTGCAACAGCACATAAAACTCGCCCACCGGCAGTAACAATATTGCCATCTTTTTCAGCAGTGCCAGCATGAAATACCTTTTCGTCAGTTGCGTTTTGACTATCAAGTCCACAAATTACATCGCCACTATTGTAGCTGGCAGGATAACCACCAGAAGCCAGTACCACACCCAGTGCTGCACGTGGATCCCAGTCTACTGTGACCTGGTCAAGGCGTTTATCAATGGCGGCCAGACATAGTTCGGCGAAGTCAGATTTTAATCGTGCCATAATTGGCTGGGTTTCCGGGTCACCAAAGCGGCAGTTGTATTCCAGAACCTTGGGTGTTCCGTCAGGTGCAATCATGATGCCTGCGTACAAAAAACCTGTGTATGGCATGCCTTCAGAGGCCATGCCGGTAACGGTTGGCTCAATAACTTCGCGCATGATGCGCTGATGCATTTGTTCGGTAACAGCAGGTGCAGGTGAATACGCGCCCATGCCGCCTGTGTTAGGTCCAAGATCGCCTTCATCACGTGCCTTGTGATCTTGTGATGTGGCCAGGGCAAGGATATGTTCGCCATCGACCATGACAATGAAACTGGCTTCTTCACCTACCAGGAATTCTTCAACAACTACCCTGTGTCCGGCTTCACCAAACGCATTGCCTGCCAGCATGTCGGTAACGGCATCAATGGCTTCCTGTTCAGACTGGGCAACGATCACACCCTTGCCAGCAGCCAGACCATCAGCCTTGACGACGATAGGAGCACCTTTTTCCTTGATGTAGGCACAGGCCTTGTCGATATCGGTAAAGTTCTGATATTCGGCAGTAGGAATGTTGTGGCGCGCAAGAAAATCCTTGCTGAAACTTTTTGATCCTTCCAGTTGCGCGGCATCTTTTGTAGGGCCAAAAATAGGCAGGTCACGAGACTGGAAATAATCAACTACACCGGCAACCAATGGTACTTCTGGGCCTACAACGGTCAGGCCAATATTATTTTTTTCGGCAAAATCAGCCAGTCCCTGTAAATCGTCAACGGCGATGCTTACGTTTTCCAGGTTGTCCTCAATTGCGGTGCCGGCATTACCCGGTGCGACAAATACTTTTTCGACTTGTGCCGATTGCGCCAGCTTCCACGAAAGCGCATGCTCACGCCCGCCATTTCCAATTACAAGTACGTTAATCATTAGCTTTTTCCTGATAAACAGTTTTACTTAATGCCTGAAATGCCTCATACCAGTAAATACCATGGCGATATTATGCTCGTTAGCAGCAGCAATAACCTCATCATCACGCATGGAGCCACCCGGTTGAATAACAGCAGTCACACCTACTTCTGCAGCTGAGTCCAGACCGTCTCTGAACGGGAAGAAGGCGTCGGAGGCCATAACTGAGCCCTTGACCTCAAGATCGGCATCGGCAGCCTTGATGGCGGCGATACGCGCGCTGTATACGCGGCTCATTTGGCCTGCGCCCACACCTAGCGTCATACCGTCCTTGCAATAGACGATGGCATTGGATTTTACATACTTGGCCACTTTCCATGAAAACAGCAGATCCTGCATTTCCTGGTCTGCAGGCGCGCGTTCGGTCACGACTTTGAGATCATCAAGTCCAACCATGCCCAGGTCTCTATCCTGAATCAGCAGTCCACCATTAACACGCTTGAAGTCCAGTCCGGCATTCGGTTGATCCGCCCATTGTCCACAATTGAGTACGCGTACATTTTTCTTGGCAGCCAATATGGGTAATGCATCATCATCAATAGCGGGTGCAATAATAACTTCAACAAACTGACGATCGACAATGGCCTTGGCGGTAGTGGCATCAAGACTACGGTTAAAGGCAATGATACCGCCGAAGGCTGAAGTCGGGTCAGTCGCATAGGCGCGATCATAAGCGGCCATAATATTAGCATCGATAGCCACACCGCAGGGGTTTGCATGTTTGACGATGACACATGCAGGCAGATCAAACTGCTTGACGCATTCTAATGCTGCATCGGTATCAGCGATGTTGTTATAGGACAGTTCCTTACCTTGTATCTGTGATGCAGTGGAGACACAAGCATCTGCAGGCTGGTGCTCGCGGTAGAACGCCGCCAATTGATGCGGGTTTTCACCGTAACGCATTTCCTGAGTCTTGATGTACTGGCTGTTGAAGGTGCGGGAGAAATGCCCCTGTTCTTTACTCTCATTAAACTTACCCAGGTAGTTGGCAATAGCACCGTCATAACGGGCAGTATGTTCATAGACCTTGATAGCAAGGTCGAAACGACTGCCATCGGTTACTGCGCCATCATTGCCCTGCATTTCACTGAGCACACGATCATAATCACTGGCGTCGACAATGACGGTCACATCCTGATGATTTTTGGCCGCAGCGCGAAGCATGGTTGGGCCACCAATATCGATGTTTTCGATTGCCAGCGGCAAATCACAATCCGGGCGTGCAATCGTTTGTTCAAATGGATAGAGGTTAACCACAACCATATCGATAGGCGGAATATCATGCTCCTGCATAACTGCATCATCAGTGCCGCGTCGGCCTAGCAGGCCACCATGGATTTTCGGGTGCAGGGTTTTGACGCGTCCGTCCATCATTTCCGGGAAGCCGGTATAAGATGAGACTTCAATAACAGCAATATCATTTTCAGTCAGTAGTTTTGCAGTGCCGCCAGTAGACAGAATTTCGACATCCATGGCTTGCAGCGCACGGGCAAAATCAACAATACCATTTTTATCGGAAACACTAATCAGGGCGCGTTGGATGCGACTCATATTCAACCTCGGTGGTGTAGTTTATTGCG
>Ga0316205_10005458_pt1 | contig 10517 bp, 10 predicted proteins | sample 3monthpyrite_MG_FD_204941 | JGI IMG/M metagenome (GOLD analysis project Ga0316205, IMG submission 204941) | Microbial mat bacterial communities from mineral coupon in-situ incubated in ocean water Damariscotta River, Maine, United States -... | ecosystem: Environmental > Aquatic > Marine >...
GGTAGCGTTAGCGTCTTTAAGTCCACAGCCAGAGTCGACACCAATTAATGCACTCGTTGCCGTGGAAGGGACTCCTATGGAAGATATAGAGCCTATTTCCATCTGGGAAATGATACGTATGGTAGCGACTACTCGTATCGTGATGCCTCAAACACAAGTACGATTGTCTGCGGGAAGAACGGAAATGAGCCGCGAAGGACAGGCCATGTGCTTTTTTGCCGGTGCCAATTCTATTTTTGCAGGAGACAAATTGTTGACCACTCCCAATCCAGATGTCAATGACGACATGGAAATGTTTAAAATGCTCGGATTACAACCTATGAAACCTTTCGTTAAAAAAGCACAACCAGAGACGGTGGAGGCTCCAGATTCACAATTTGAGACCATGGGTGAAAAGCCAAAATGGACACGTCCAGGACATAAAATTGAACGAAATGAAGAGGCGAAAGCCAAAGCTTCTCTAAAATAATACTTTCTTTTTTTCTTCGGAATTGAATCCGTTTTTCTCTAGCCACACAATTTTTGGCCAAAAATACTCGTTTTAGAAACTGCCGAACATTACTTAATCTAAAAACCTGTACTATGAAAAAACTGCTCTGGATAGCAGCTGCCTGTGCACTTTTGTTTGGCTGTTCTAAAAACGACGATTCCACCAACCGAAACTGTTCAAAGCCCGAAAACATTTCCATCGATCAAATCAATAGTGCCTCCGTTTTCTTTAGCTGGGAAACAGGAGGAGAGTCTGCCTTCGAAATTGAATATGGCGAACGAGGCTTTTCACTGGGGAGCGGTTCTGTTATTCAAACCTCTCAACGTGAATATTTGATCGATGGTTTATCACCTTTGACCAATTACGAGATTTTCCTGCGCTCCAATTGTGGAAGCGATGGATTTAGTAGCTATATCTCTGCCATTTTCACCACTTTGGAAAATGTTGACTTATGTAATACGCCCACTAACTTGGCCTTGGTTTCGGTAAGTTCAAGCACCATTGAACTCACTTGGGATGAGAATAATGAAACCGCTTGGGAAGTAGAATATGGAGCGGTAGGTTTCCCAGTTGGGTCTGGAACCGTCGCCCAAACCTCTCAAAGTAATTTTGAACTCACCGGTTTACTTCCTTCCTCGACTTATGAAATATATGTTCGAGCCAATTGTGGTGTTGATGGGTACAGTGGATACTCAGATCAATTGGTTGTGACAACTGACGGACAATAAGTAAATAGCATGAATGAAAGGCGAGACAATAGTCCCGTCTTTCATTCTTTAACAAGAAGTTATTTTAAAGTTTCGTAATTTCGTATGACTTTATGGGCATATGCAATTAAAACAGATAGACAGAGTTTCATCCATTACCAAGGAGGATTTCCTAGAAAATTATTTCAAACCGCAACAACCAGTTATTATTGAGCGGTTCGTAGATGATTGGCCTGCTATGAACAAATGGGATTTGGACTATATGGCTAACATCGCTAAGGATATTACGGTGCCATTATATGATGATAGACCCGTTCGCCATGACGAAGGTTTTAATCAAGCACATGCAAAAATGAAGATGCGCGAATATGTCGATTTGCTGAAGCGAGAACCTACCCGATATCGCATTTTCCTTTGGAATATTTTGAAAGAGGTGCCAGAACTTCAAAAAGACTTTGATTATCCAGATTTTGGTGTAAAGTTGTTGAAAGGACTACCAATGCTATTCTTTGGAGGTGAAGATAGTTACACCTTTATGCACTACGATATCGACTTGGCAAATATTTTTCATTTCCATTTTGAAGGGAAGAAACAAGTGATTCTATTCGACCAAAAACAAAACGACTACCTCTATAAAATACCTCATTCACTTATTGTCAGGGAGGATATCGATTTTGTCAATCCAGACTATAAAAAATGGCCCGCCTTAAAAAAGGCTACAGGATTTACTGGTGATTTAGAGCATGGGAATATTTTATATATGCCAGAAGGATATTGGCATTATATGCGTTATCTAACCCCAGGTTTTTCCATGAGTTTACGTGCTATTCCAAGAAGACCGAGGAACTTAAGCAGAGCGATTTATAATATTTTTGTGATGCGTCATTTTGATAACTTGATGCGCAGAATAAAAGGACAAGCTTGGATTGATGCCAAAAACGAAAAAGCAATTACAAGAACCCATCGGAAGCTTGGCTTGTCGTAGGATGCTGTTTTAAGACTGTAACTCCCTCAACTTTTCCCAAATCAAATGTGACTCCCAACCTCGATAGAGCAAGTAGTCCGCAATCTTCTTTTTTTTCTTCTGAAAGTTTTTTTCTGAAGCAACCTGTTCGAATCGTTTTTCTGCCAAAGCGTGGAAAGTGGCCGAATATTCGTCTTCCGGGATTTCCTTGAGCGCTATTTTGAGATTATATTCCGAAATATCCCGCATCTTTAATTCTCGAGTAATCCGAGTTTTGCCCCACTTTTTTACTCTGAATTTCCCTCGGACAAAGGCTTGAGCAAAACGGGTTTCGTTTAGAAAATTGTGTTGTAACAGATGGTGAATAATATGATCGGCAGCGTCGGGAATCATTCCCATGTTCCATAACTTTTGGCGCACTTCTTTGTGACAACGCTCTTGATAGGCACAGTAACGCTCCAAACGGGTTTTTGCTTCTGCAACAGTGTAAGTCTTTTGATTTGGCACAAGGCCAAAAATACCAATTTGAATTGAATCGTTATTTCGTTATGGTAAGAAATTGACATAAATGTAACCTAAGGTTAAAATAGAAATATTATGAAAAAGAAAATCAACCTTGTTTTATGCGGTTTATTAACGCTACTGATCTTCAGTTGCTCTAGTGAGGAAGACTCTATAACTCAAACAGACTTAAAGCTAATTTCTGAAAGAAGTGGTTATGCCGATTGTGGCTGTCCAGATGTAATTGCTGACAATGCTTCTATAGCCATGTACGAACCCTATGTTGAGGTCGGTAGTTTCGCATACCCTACCTTAGAATCGGCCGTTGCCGAAATAAAAGCGTCAGGCGGAGGGTCACTTTTTTTCCCGCCTATCGAGCATGTAATTTCGGTGGATGGTTCGTCCACAACACTCTTAAATTTTACAGCGGCTGATGGGATAGATGGGCTTGAGATTTATGGTGTTGAAGGCACAATTTTACTTTTGGATGTTGATGGAGATGTAGAGAAGCCAGCAAAATTGATGAAAATTTGGGGAGTGCAAGATTTGCACATTCATGATCTCCATTTAAAGGGAGAATTTACCTATGACCCTTTGACAAGTGCTGCGGGAGATGGTGTAGCCCAGATGAACCTGCAGGTTCGCAATAGTTCGAATGTCAACGTGTACAATGTTAAAAGTACCAATGTGTATGGTGACGGAATGAATTTTGGGGCAACCTCAGGCCAAATTACACAAGATGTTTTTATATACAATGTTTGTTTTAATAATATCAATCGCGGAGGTTTAGTTATGGGTGGAAAAGGGGAAATGGTAGATGTCGAGATCGCAAATTCTTTTTTTGGCGAAAGTATGAGAAAGCAACAAATAGATTTCGAGCCTCTTGTAGGTTCTCTCATTCATGATGTTTCCATTCATGACAATTTTTTTGAGGAACTTGTTACTAGCGAAACTTCTTTTGATGAACAATTTGCCATTGCCATGAATACAAGAGAAGGTTTAGGAATGGAAGCAATTACAATTGAATTCAACGAAATACAAAATGGACTTAAATTTGCAAAAGGGGTGAATAACCTTCTGTTTGCAAGTAATAACTTGGGTTTAGGGTCCGTTGGAATTCCTCATATGACCATTGCCAATAATGCCGAGAATATTCTGGTAGATAGTAACTTTTTTCAATTGGAAAATCGAAGGACTTATCCAGACACAGCATTAGAAGGACAAACGGGTATTGTAATTCGAGAAGGGAAGTTTGGCTCTGGCCCTTTTTTGCCCAACGATATCGAGTTTTTACAAAACCAAATCGAGATCAAAAACTCTGCTTCTAACCTCATTTCGAGCGCGTTTTTAGTTGAAGGTGCTACTCAATTCAAAGCACATGGAAATATAATTGAATTCAAAGATGTAGATGCGACTAACACGGGATTTCGTTTGGTTGAGGATTCCTCGGGACCTCTTAGCATTGAAGCCTGTTACAATAGTTTTATTAATATCAATAGTCTAAGTCCTTTTGGGGCTAGGAATTTTGTAAAAGAGACTTTGGGTATTTGCATTGATGACTGTTCCACCTTGACCGTTACAGAATGTTTGTAAAAAGTTTATGTGAGCACCAATAATTTCTTCTCAATTTGAAGAAAAGGTTAAAATAAAAAACCCTCCTTCACATAAAGTTCCGGAGGGTTTATTTCTTTACTCTGAAGCGTTACGCCAAAGAGAAGGGTTTATTTAATGTTGTTACCATCTTTGTCTTTAAAGTGATATTCAAGATACGTGTAAGCGTCTCTAGGTTGAATAGTCACCCACTTTTTGTGCTCCATAAACCATTTGGTTCGCACAGATGGAAATCCTTTCGTTAAAAAGGCGGCTATAAAAGGATGCGTGTTTAAAGTTATCTTTTTATAATCCTTTTTGAAGAGTCGTTGTAACTCTTCGGTAATCTTTTGCACTACGAGTATGGGAGCTTCAATTTCACCGTTTTCGCCCATATTTGGGTTTTCTTCTGCGGTTTTAATGTTCACTTCCGGTCGTACTCGTTGACGCGTAATTTGAATTAAGCCAAATTTACTTGGCGGGAGAATTTTGTGCTTGGCTTTGTCCTCGCTCATTTCATCTCGAAGGTGATTGAATAGCTTTTTACGATGTTCGGCACGAGCCATATCGATAAAGTCGATTACAATAATACCTCCCATGTCACGTAGTCTAAGCTGTCTTGCTACCTCAGTAGCAGCTATGATATTGACTTCGAGGGCTGTTTCTTCTTGGGATTTGGACTTGTTACTTCGGTTCCCACTATTTACGTCGATAACGTGAAGGGCCTCTGTATGTTCAATTACCAAATAGGCACCTTTTGCGCCTGAAACGGTTTTACCAAATGATGTTTTAATCTGTCTTTCAATTCCAAATTTTTCAAAAATGGGAACCTTAGCATCATAAAACTTGACAATATTCTCCTGTTTGGGTGCAATCTCTTGCACATAATCTTTTATTTGTAAATAAAGGGTTTCGTCATCTATATGAACGGCCGTAAACGAATCGCTCAATACATCTCTAATGATAGATGCACCTCTATTTAACTCTCCTAACACCTTGCTGGGGTGGTGTGCTCCCCGTAGCTTTTTACACATCGCTGTCCAGCGATCTTTGAGATTTTCTAAATCTCTATCCAGTTCTGCTACTTTTTTGCCTTCTGCTACTGTACGTATAATAACGCCAAATCCTTTTGGTTTAATGCTCATAATCAAGCGCTTTAACCGTTCTTTTTCTTCTCGGGACTCTATTTTTTGCGAAATAGAAACTCGATCTGAAAAGGGAACAAGAACAATATATCGACCGGCTATTGAAAGCTCGGAACTAATACGGGGTCCTTTAGTGGAAATGGGTTCTTTTACGATTTGTACCAGAATAGATTGATTGTTCTTGAGGGCGTCATTTACGCCTCCATGTTTGTCAATCTCTTTTTCTAATGGGAAATCTTTTAAAGAGAAATCTCTTAATTTACCTGTGCTTACACGTTTTACGAATTTCAATAAAGAAAGGACTTTTGGTCCAAGGTCATGATAATGCAAAAATGCATCTTTCTCATACCCAACATTTACAAATGCTGCGTTAAGACCAGGAACAGTTTTCCGTATTTTGGCGATAAATACATCGCCTACGGTAAAATTATTATCCTCTTCTTCCTTGTGTAATTCGACTAGTCTTCCATCTTTTAAAAGGGCAAAATCAACTTCTTGTGAACTGGATCTAATAAATAATTCGTAGCTCACGTTACATGATTTTTATCCATCCCGAAATGCTCGAGACAAATGGATTAAACAATACTTTTTATCCAACCTAACTATTAGATTCTTTAGGTTAGATATAATTTACCAATAACATCTGTGAAAATTCACAGCTATGTTTTTGATAATTTCACAGGGTTTTGCCGCCTATGGCGGATAAATACTACCTGTAGAAATCACGGTGCCTTAAGGCACTGTCATCTCGTTGTCAAAGAACGATTTTAAATGATTCCAAAAAGAAAAAAGTAGTTACGAAAACTACTTCTTCTTGTGGCGGTTAGCGCGACGTCTTTTTTTGCGCTTGTGCGTTGCAACCTTATGTCTTTTTCTTTTTTTACCGCTTGGCATATTAACGTTGTTTAAAAAGCCCCACTCATGGAATGGGTGGGACGTATTATTATTATTTTACTTCTACGTTTGTTTTCACTCCGTCCACAAAAACTTTAGCCGGCTTAAAGGCTGGGATGTTATGTGCTGGAATTTTGATAGTCGTATTTTTTGAAATATTTCTTCCTGTTTTTTCCGCTCTCTTTTTAATTATAAAGCTTCCAAATCCTCTTAGATAAACATTGTCTCCACTCTCAAGTGAGTTTTTTACTTCATTCATAAAAGACTCGACTGTAGCTTGAACGTCACCTTTTTCCATTCCAAGTTTTTCTGAAATTTTACCTACGATATCTGCTTTTGTCATTTACTGGGGGTTTTAATAAGTTAATAAATAAGTTTTAATCAAATTCGGTTTGTTTTTTTCAAGATGGCAAATATAATGATTTTAATATCAAAAAATCTAATCGTAATCCATTAAAATATAAATAGATAACTGCTACATTTACCAAATGCCAAAAAATACAACTTTTTTTTCTAAAAACCTCATAGTGTGGTATTTACAAAATGGCAGAACCTTGCCTTGGAGAGAGACAAGAGATCCGTATAAGATTTGGCTTTCAGAAATTTTATTACAACAAACAAGAGTCGCTCAGGGATTACCGTATTATCTCAAGTTTGTTGAGGCATTTCCAAATGTGCAGGCATTGGCCAAAACTTCCGAAGAGAAAGTACTTAAATTGTGGCAAGGGTTGGGCTATTATTCTAGAGCGAGGAATTTGCATTTTACAGCAAGGTACATCGTGGAAGAGTATCAAGGAATATTCCCCAACAATTACAAAGATCTTTTAAAGTTACGCGGAGTTGGAGATTATACAGCAAGCGCAATAGCTTCTATTTGCTTTGATGAACCAGCGGCAGTTGTAGATGGAAATGTATACAGGGTGTTATCAAGGGTTTTTGGAATAGCTACTCCTATTAATAGTTCGGCTGGTATTAAAGAATTTAAGCAACTCGCACAAGCTCTTATTGACGAAAGCCAACCCGGGACTTTTAATCAGGCTATTATGGAATTTGGTGCTAGATATTGCGTGCCCCAGAACCCTATTTGTGAGGGTTGTATTTTTTCTGAAAAGTGCGTAGCAGTCAAAATGAAGAAAGTGAATGTCTTACCAGTAAAGATTAATAAAACGAAAGTCAAACAGCATTACTTCAATTATATAGTGCCCATTTCAACAGAGGATACCACTGTTTTGGAACAACGTACGGGTAAAGGGATTTGGCAAAATTTATATCAGTTTCCGCTGGTAGAGAGTGATTCTGAGCTTAATTTGAACGAGATTCTGAATAATGAGACCTATAAAAGTGTTTCAGAAAAACTAAAAATAACCAACCTCACTTTATACAATTCAAAAACGGTTTTGCACAAATTGTCCCACAAACACCTGCACACTCGATTTTGGATTGCAGAGGTCAGTTCGATAAAGGACAATAGTATAAAGCTGGACGAAATTCAAACCCTCCCGGTTCCAATTCTGATAGGAAACTTTATTTCAGAATTTTCCAGCTTCAAAGATTGAAAAAATACTTATATTTAAATCACTTAAGCTACCTTTGCTGGTAGCTACTAACCTATAGAAAAGTCTAAATTTCATTTCTATGAAGTTGAATTATTAAATGAATCATAAACAATAGAACAGATGAGCGGTACATTGAATAAAGTGATGCTTATTGGGCACACCGGTGATGAAGTGAAAATGAATTATTTTGAAGGCGGAGGTTGTATTGGAAGGTTCCCATTGGCAACCAACGAAACCTATACAAACAAGACAACAGGTGAGCGAGTTTCTAATACCGAATGGCATAACATTGTCGTTAGAAATAAGGGAGCTGAAATCTGTGAAAAGTATTTGAAAAAAGGAGACAAGGTATATATTGAGGGTCGTATAAAAACCCGCAAGTGGCAGGACGACCAAGGAAATGATCGTTATAGTACTGAAGTACAATGTACGGACTTTACTTTTTTAACTCCTAAAGTTGAAGGTGGTGGGGCGCCGCAAAATCAAGGGAGCCAACAGTCAAAACCTACGCAACAGACACAACAAACGCAGCAGGTTGCTCAAACTCCACCACAGCCTCCCATTGGAGAAGAGGATGACGATCTTCCTTTTTAAGTTGAACCAGCCATTTATTAAAGGCGAAAACTAAAAATTTGGATATAGAACCTCCTAGTTTACTCTTAATTTCACTCCTAACTGTTCCGCAGATAACAAGTTTGGTTATCCTAGTTATCTTATTATTTTTTTCAGCTTTAATATCAGGAGCGGAAGTGGCTTTTTTCTCGCTTTCCCCAACCGATTTAAATGCTGAAGAGGGTAAAGAACTTCCTAAGAAACTGGCTCTAGTAGAAAAGTTGCTGAACAAACCAAAAAAACTCCTTGCCACTATTTTAGTCGCCAACAACCTTATAAATATTGCCATTGTATTGTTGTTTGCATCCTTGTCTTCCGTGTTTTTTGACGGAATCACTCCCGAATGGCTAAAGTTCACCATTGAAGTAGGTGCGATTACTTTCCTAATTTTATTGTTCGGTGAGATTCTTCCGAAAATATATGCCAGCAGAAATAAGGTTTCTTTTTCGTCATTCATGGCTTACCCCATTCACATACTCAACACGCTGTTTGCACCTTTAAATAACCCCATGCGGTCTGCCACTATATATATAGAAGAACGCTTCGGAAAACAGAAATCGAACATTAGCGTGGACCAATTGTCGCAGGCACTTGAACTTACTAATGAGGATGAGACTACCCAAGAAGAGCAGAAAATTCTCTACGGAATTGTAACCTTCGGGAATACGGATACCAAAAATGTAATGCGTCCTAGAATGGACATTTTCGCGCTCAATGAGGAAGCCCAGTTTAATGAAATCATGCCCGAAATTATCGCCAAGGGCTTTTCTAGAATACCCGTATATAAAGATAGCATCGACGCCATTACGGGAATTCTATACACGAAGGATTTGTTACCCTATTTCGATCGAGATTCTTTCGATTGGGTGAGCTTGAAACGAGATGCCTATTTTGTTCCAGAGAACAAAAAGTTAGACGATTTATTGAACGAATTTAAAGATCGTAAAATGCATTTAGCCATCGTGGTGGATGAATATGGCGGAACTAGTGGTCTTATCTCCTTGGAAGATATTATCGAAGAAATTGTGGGTGAAATTAGTGATGAATATGATGATGACGATTTAGTTTTTTCGAAACTCGATGATACCACATTTGTGTTCGAAGGGAAGACACCTTTAAAGGACTTTTATAAAGTGATTAAATTGACGGATCCTCAACACTTTGAGGAAGCCAAGGGAGAAGCTGAAACACTGGCGGGCTTCCTATTAGAGATATCACGCGGATTTCCGAAGAAAAATGAGATAATAATTTTTCATAACTATACGTTTACCATAGAAGCTTTTGATAACAAACGGATCAAACAGATTAAACTGTCCATCAATCCTTAATGCTTCGAAACATAAATCTGAACAACGACCTATGCGTTTCCTTTTCATTTTGCTTTTTGCTTTTCTTCTGAATAGTTGTGCCGATGAAGCGGTGGTAAAGCCTGCGTCACAATTGAGTCTTAGCTACCCAGTGCAGGAATATAGTGTGCCAGAATTAGATTGCCCCTTTAATTTTGCGAAGAACGAATTTGCCACTATAACTACGAAGAAGAATTGTGGAATTAATATTAGTTACCCTCAAATGAAGGCGACCATATATTTAACCTATCAGCAAATACGGGAGAATAATTTGGAAGCCATGTTGCGCGACGCTCAAAAACTAGCCTACGGGCACAACATCAAAGCCAATGAGATTTTTGAGCAGCCAAGGGTGGATAGTGTAAATGATGTCTTCGGAATGTTTTACATTATTAACGGTGAAGCTGCATCGCAATCGCAATTTTACGTAACGGATAGCCTGAATCACTTTGTTTCTGGGGCGCTTTATTTTGAAACCAAACCAAATTTCGATTCTATTTACCCAGCCGTTGTTTATCTGCGCGATGATATTCGCAAGATTATGGAAACTATTTCTTGGAAGGAGTAAATAATACAAACTACTGAATTCTCAATTCAGAATTATTCCTCAATTTTGTACTTTCAAAAATCAATGAGCAACCAACAGCTTAAATGGGTCTACCTTATTATACTATCCCTTGTATGGGGGAGTTCATTTATCCTTATTAAAAAA
>Ga0316205_10005460_pt1 | contig 10516 bp, 10 predicted proteins | sample 3monthpyrite_MG_FD_204941 | JGI IMG/M metagenome (GOLD analysis project Ga0316205, IMG submission 204941) | Microbial mat bacterial communities from mineral coupon in-situ incubated in ocean water Damariscotta River, Maine, United States -... | ecosystem: Environmental > Aquatic > Marine >...
AAAGATTAGTGCAATAACAAGCAGCGTCATCTGACGAGACTGATCATATTCAGCCTCAACATTAATATGGGTTTCTACCTGACTATCAACAAGACGATCTAATAAAAACAGGACACTGGCACTGGCTGTTCGGCCTTCCATAATGATGGCATTAAGCACTTCATGATTAATACCACCAAAGACCATCGCTTCTACGAGGTTGTCATGATATGGCTGCGCATAAGAGACCGCCTCATCTAGCTTGCTTAAATTTTTGAGTAATACCTCGTCAACCTTTGTTTGTAACAGCTTGTCACGTGCATTGGCATAAACACCCGCCAGATGATTAAAACGCACAGCTTCTTCGTCACGATCAAATACTTCTTTCATGTTGATCATGCGTTGAATCAGCATCTCTCGTTTTTGCACTGTATCGCGCATAGTCATAACCAGACGCACCTGCTCGGTATTGTTTTTTACCAGATCAAAAGCGGCTCTACTCCAGGTATCAACCTGAATAAGCAATGTAGCGACAATAACAGCACAAAGGACGATAACAGCTGCAAATCCGAACAGAGTTGATCGAGTGCTTATAAATTTAGGAAGTTGTATCATTAAATTTAAATTATTATTTTGTTTATCTGTACAATATAACCTGTTTTTAACTAACAAGTAAGCGATCCATGGATATTGTTTATATAGACACTGATGAAGCTCTGGCGCTTGCATGTGACACAATTCGCCTTAGCAAAGTCATTTGCATTGACACTGAATTTCACCGAGAAACAACTTATTACCCTGAACTGGCTCTTATTCAAATTTCAGATGGTGAATATACCTGCTGCATTGACCCTTTGCCCATTACAAATTTCACCCCCTTTCTGGCCTTATTAACCAACACAAGTGTGACTAAAGTTTTACATGCTAGTGGCCAGGATCTGGAAATATTCAATCACCTGTTCAATACATTGCCCTCACCTATGTTTGATACCCAGATAGCGGCGGGGTTATTAGGTTATGGCGATCAGATAGGTTATGCAGCTTTAATTCACAAAGAATTAAATGTAGATATTGATAAGTCACAGTCGCGCACCGACTGGTTGAAACGACCATTAAATAAAAATCAGATACTCTACGCAGCCAGTGATGTTTACTATCTGGCAAAAGCCTACCCAAAAATGGTTGCGCAACTTAAATCACTAAACAGGCTGGATTGGCTGCAGGGTGATTTCTCTGCACTGTGCATGCCTGCCAAGTACAAGGTAGACACTAATAACATATGGAATAAGGTTAAGGGCAACCAGAAACTACGCGGTTTACAGCTTGCTACTTTACAGGCGCTGGCTGCCTGGCGTGAAGAGGTTGCGCAGAAACGAAATAGGCCAAGGCGACGTATTATTCCTGATGATGCTTTAATTGATATCGCTCGCTTAAAACCAGACAGTGCTGAAAAGATTAAAAAATTACGTTCTTTAAATAAAACCCGCCTGAGTTCTGAAGATGCTGAGCAAATATTACAACGCATGAGTAATGCGCTTCGTATGACTCAGGAGCACTGGCCTAAACATATAAAACGTCACAAGTTAAATATGCGCGAAGAAGCTTTAGTCGACGCCCTTATGGCATTATTAAAACTTAAAGCACAAGAACATCGCATAACCCCGTTAAATCTGGCTTCTCGTAAAGATTTAGAATCCTTACTACAGGGTAAAACCGACATTCCTTTAATGCAGGGCTGGCGTTATTCACATGCTGGTCAGGTAATTGAACAATTTTTAGACGGAAAAAGTTTTCTTCAACGAGTCTCCGGTGAGTTACAACTTCAGGTAGAGGGCAAATAATGACTCAGGTAAATGGCATCATTGATTTTCTAAATCAGGCCGGCACACAATTTAAAATATTTGATATGGGACGTCGAATAGAAGAAATAGATCAAGCTGAATTTCTTAGTTTTGAACAGGGAGAAACCCCTTATCCACTTCCATTACAACAACAGGCCTGGTTAGGTTTTCTGGTATGGACTGAAGATAAAAAATCTGAACTGGTAATCTGGTTTTTACGTTTCCCACTGGATGCAGCAGGTAAACTCACCTCGGGCATTCGAGATGATTTTGTAGTGCGCCTGATCAATAAAGAAGGCAACGAATCTCCGCAGCAGGATGAATCTAACCCTTACGGTTTTAAACCAAAACAGGAACATATGGCAAGCTTCCATGCTAAAGCTGCGAAGCTGCTAGGCCAGCCAGCTTCAAGTTATTATGAACACAGTAAAGATTATTTTTCGGGCAAGCCCGGTTATGATCAGTGGTCATTTGTTGGTTTTCAGGGCATTGCTGATATTGCAACCAGACTCGATGAAGAAAATAATACAGAACTAGTTGCCTCTGCAATTGAAAAAATTCCTGCTTTACCATTTGAGGCTTTAGCACAATGCCTGGAGCATGAAAAAATTGATTCAAATATTAGTCAGGCTATTGTTAATGTTATAAACCATGAACTTGATAAAGAAAAACCAGATGCTAATTTTATTTCACTGGGTATTCGCGCTTTATCCAATACACAGAACCAGCCCCAACTAGAACAAACATTAAACAGGGTTTTAGATAGCGAAACAGGTACACACCCGGAAGTATTAGCCTCTATCTCCGGGCGTTGCTGGTTAACGTTAAATAACCTGGATACCATTAACCTGTTTCTTGAAGCGCTTGCTAATTGCAGTGAAGGCCAGGAATTTTTTAATCTGGTAATTGTAGATTTAATTAATATACCTGGTATGCAGGAAAGTATTTTAAAAGCGGTTAAATCCCCCGATAGATCAGAAGTTTTATCAAAAGCCATCGGTGAACTCTTCAAGAGTTTTACCTAAGCAGATAAAGCCCCCTTTCCTCGATCACGCCTCGCTTGATTGGCGTACTCGGGGACAGACCTCGCTTTTTGAGCTCTGTCCCCTGTTGTGAAACCATCAAGAGTTTTACGGAGTCGACTCACTACTCTTTCAGCTCTCGGTGGTATCAATATTTTCACAATCCCTGCACCGCACACTCGCCTGATTGAGACACTCGGGGAAAGGTCTCCGCTTTTTGAGCCCTGTCCCCTGTAGTGATGCCATCAAGAGTTTTACAGAGTCGACTAACTACCCTGTCAGCTCTTGGTGGTATGGGTTAAGGGGACAGGGCGCACAAACCGCGACCTTTCCCCGATGGATATGATCTTTAGCAGTGTAGACACTCACCTCAAACAATCTTCTTGATAAACAAGTTATTTATACCTATTATCTAGAAACAGCTTTAACTGAGAAAATAAAAATGAACAACGTCAGTTTACTAATTCCAAAACACCAGCACCCTACCTGGACACCTGAGCTTGATGAGATGGAAGCGCTTGCTTCTGATTTGGTAGACATCCCTTTACTGGGTACAATCACAGCCGGCCAGCCTATAGAGCGCATTGAAAATCATGATTTAGTAAAAGTGCCTGCCAATATGGTGCGTAAAAACACCTATGCTTTAAAAGTGCAGGGTCACTCCATGATTGACGACAATATTCAGGATGGCGATATTATCGTTGTTGAAAAACAGATGAATGCAGAAAATGGGCAATCAGTTGTTGCATTAATTAATAACGAACAGGTTACATTGAAAAAGTTTTTTATAGAAGCCGACGGTATTCGTTTACAACCCGCAAACCCTGATATGGAACCCATCATTTTAAAGAATGAAGAAGTTCAGGTTTTAGGTATTGTATCAGGCGTAATTCGCAGTTTTTAATTCAGCTGTTTAGGCACATCTCCATCGGGAAAGGTCGCGTCCGCTTTTAATAGACATGGGGCGCCCTGTCTCCGAGCATGCCAATCAAACGTTAGAACAACAAAACCTTACATTTTTAACAACTGCATAATAGCTGTGATTTCCTCATGTGCCTGCTGAAAAACTTTTTGCGCAAAATCTTTATCCTGATTATCCGGATAAAGTTTTTTAAATGCGGGAACCTGATCAATTCTCGGCAGCCCATCAATTTGATGATGTTTTAAGCGCCGATAAATTTGCGCAATAATTACCATGTCACAGGTATCTAATTCACCTTCTTCATCTCGTTGCCAGTTTTCAAACTCTTCTACCACAGCAAATAAATCGCCAGACAAACCCCAGTGACGAACGACCATACTGCCAACGGCGCCTCTCAGACTTTTGATGATTTGGTCTAACTCAGCTTCGTCATTTACTATCAAGCCCGTATCTTCGATATAACTTAAAATAGGAATGACCCCAATTTCATGTAACAAGCCTGCCAGCAACATATGATCAGGCGATAGCTTTCCACTTTGTTTTGATAATGCAAAACTAATCGCTGCTATATCAACACTATGATCATAAAGTTCATGCATGCGTTGATTTAGCATCTTTGAATTCGTTTTAAATAACTGTTTAATCGCGAAACTGGTTACCAGTTCTTTACTCGTGTTCATACCTAAACGAACAATCGCAGCCTGAATACTGCCAATAGGATCGACACCTCGATTTAATGGTCCGTTAGCTGCGTTAATCAATCGGGCAACCATTGCCGGATCAGCCGAAATAATACGCGACATATTGTCAGCACTTGCATTCGGGCTTTGCAGCGCATTTTTAACTTTTATAGCTATGTCGGGCAGGCTAGGTAATTTTAAATTGCCCATATTAAATGCATGCATTATTTCATTAAACAGGTTGCCCTCTACTTCACTCATTTCAACTGTTTCCAGTTCTTCACCTGTCATTATTTCCTGTTCAATAAAAGTGTGAAAAAGCTGCTTTTCGAAACGCGCAATAACACAGCCACTTTGCGCTACCAGACGAGTTTTATGTTCTCCTTCATTGAAAATTGGGTGATATGCCCGATCATCCGCCGCATCTAATAAAATCGGCGCCCTGTTTAATTCCAACAGATCCAGTTTCCCTTCAATTAAATAAACAAACCAGCGATGCTCTTCATTGGCTGATAGCTCATCACCTAGCCTAAGCTCAAGCATCTGGGACTGAGATGCTATTTGTAAACGATGCTCAGTTTGTAACTGCTTGATGGGCACAAGATACTTCAAAAGTGTATTATCAAATTGCACTATGTTATTTCTTTGTATTTGTTAGTCTGATTGTTATAAAAGTAGCACACATCTGTAATATCTTTATGATTTTCTTGAAAATAATCTCAACATTGCAAAACAGGGCAAATCTGCATTTTTTAGTCTATAGTTTCTACGTAGGCCTAATAATCCCCGCTAGAGAGAATATAAATATGACACTATATAAAAAAACCATTAGCAGCATATTAATGTTGTTTTTAACTCTGTTTTCAGGCGTTATCAATGCAGAGAACTCGAAAGAATTTGGCAATTATGTCATTCACTATAATGCCTTTCGTAGCGACACCCTGACGCCTGAAATTGCTAAGGCATATTCTCTGACACGACGAAATAACCGCATGGTTGTTAATATCACGGTTCAGAAAAAAGATGGCGATGTCACCAAACCAGTGAAAGCCAAAGTGAGCGGCTTTGCCAGCAACCTGACCGGTCAGATAAAAGACCTGAACTTTAAGGAAATACATGACGGCGAAGCTATTTATTATCTTGCCCAGTCTCAGGTTTCCAACCATGAAACATTAAAATTTGATATTCAAGCAACACCTGCCGGGGAAACACTGGTGGCAAAATTCAAATTTAATCAAAAGTTTTATACAGACTAAAGCGTTTTACTACTCCAAAAGCTGTTATTAAGCCCTGTTATACAGGGCTTATTTTTTGACATATGACAAATACTATTAATAGCCTCTTATCAGACATACCATCATCAGCCTATTTCCGTTACAATTCCCACCCGATATAACATGCAAACAGCTGAAGGCCAATCTAAGCAATGACGAATAAACAAAGCTCATACACCAGGGAAGAACTTCTTAAATGCGGCCATGGTGAATTATTTGGTCCGGGTAACGCACAACTTCCCGTCGATAATATGCTCATGATGGACCGTATAACGCATATATCTGAGGTAGGTGGTGAATTTGATAAAGGCGAAATTCAAGCTGAATTAGATATCAATCCAGACTTATGGTTTTTTGAATGTCACTTTCCCGGTGACCCGGTAATGCCTGGTTGCCTTGGGCTGGATGCAATGTGGCAACTAGTTGGTTTCTATCTGGGATGGAAAGGTCACCCTGGTCGTGGACGCGCACTGGGTGTAGGCGAAGTTAAATTTACTGGTCAGGTTCTACCAACTGCTGGAAAAGTTAGTTACCAGATTAATATCAAACGTGTAATCGCCCGTGGTTTAATATTGGGTATTGCAGATGGCGTGGTCAAAGTTGATGATCGCGAAATTTATTCAGCTAAAGGGCTTAGAGTAGGCCTGTTTAGCTCAACTGAAGATTTTTAGGTACGTATTAAATGAAACGAGTTGTAATAACTGGATTTGGTATTGTCTCCTGTCTAGGAAATGACAAGCAATCCGTAACAGAGTCACTACGTGAAGGCCGCTCTGGCATAAAATTTCAGGAAAAATACAAAGAAATGGGCATGCGCAGTCATGTTGCAGGTTCTGTTGATATTGACTTAGATGAGCATATTGACCGTAAAGTAAAACGCTTTATGGGTGATGCTGCTGCTTATACTTATGTGGCTATGAAGCAGGCAATCGAAGATGCGGGGCTACCAGAAGAATTAGTTTCAAACCCAAGAACGGGGCTGATTATGGGGTCTGGCGGCGGTTCACCTGAAAATCAGGTGCTCGCTGCTGACATACTTCGTGAAAAAGGCATTCGTCGAGTAGGCCCTTATATGGTGCCTCGTACTATGTCCAGTACGGTTTCTGCCTGCCTCGCAACGCCATTTAAAATAAAAGGCCTTAACTACTCAATTAGTTCTGCCTGCGCTACAGGCACACATTGCATAGGCAATGCCATGGAACAAATTCAGTTAGGTAAACAGGATATCGTTTTTGCTGGCGGTGGTGAAGAAGAACACTGGGCAATGAGCATGTTATTCGATGGCATGGGCGCCCTCTCTTCAAAATATAACGAAACACCTGATAAAGCATCTCGTAGTTATGATGCCGATCGAGATGGGTTTGTTATTGCCGGTGGTGGTGGCGTGGTTGTTTTAGAAGAACTGGAACACGCTAAAGCTCGCGGCGCTACTATTTATGCCGAACTAACCGGTTATGGCGCTACATCAGATGGTCATGACATGGTGGCTCCTTCAGGTGAAGGTGCTGTGCGTTGTATGCAAATGGCACTTTCAACTGTTGAAGGTCCCATCGATTATATTAATACTCACGGAACCAGTACCCCCGTGGGTGATGTAGCAGAAACTGGCGCTATCAAAGAAGTTTTTGGTGAGAATGTTCCACCTTTCAGCTCAAGTAAATCACTATGTGGTCACTCATTAGGTGCTGCTGGCGTTCAGGAAACAATCTACTGTCTGTTAATGATGCAGAACAAATTTATTCAGGCTTCAGCTAATGTTGAAACACTGGATGAAAAAGTAGCAGGCATGCCACTGGTAACTAAACGTGTAGATAACGCTGAGCTTAATACAGTACTCACCAATAACTTTGGTTTTGGTGGTACAAATGCCAGCCTTGTATTGAGCAAATACAACGACTAGACCTGTCACGAGCCAGAGTTTGTTCCTGTTAGTTGTTTATTAATTAACAGGAACAAACTTAAAGCCGAGCCGCAGGGATTTAGCTTACCATTATGGATTCTTCAAAGCCCTCTCATGATTTTGCCGCACTAGAACCTACACTGATTATTGATTCAGTTGAGTCACTGGGTTTACAAAGCGATGCGCGCATCTTCCCCCTCAACTCCTATGAAAACAGGGTGTATCAAATTGGTCTGGAAGAGGGCGAACAATACGCACCGAAAATAATCGGTAAATATTATCGACCCAATCGCTGGAGCAATGAGCAAATTCAGGAAGAACACGACTTTACTACTGAATTATCAGAACTGGAAATTCCTGTTGTTGCCCCTTTACAGTTCAACCAGCAAAGCCTGCTTAATTACAACAACTTCCGATTTGCACTCTATCCCCAAAAAGGCGGACGTACCGCAGAACTGGATAATGCTGAGCATTTAGAATGGATTGGCCGATTTCTGGGGCGCATACACCTGGCGGGTGCCAGTAAGTCATTTACCAGCAGACCGAGTATCTCAGTTCAGGACTTCGCCATAGATAGTGCCGATTTCCTGTTAGAAAATGACTATATTCCCGATTATCTGCTGGAGGCTTACCAAACCCTGAGTGCTGATCTGATAACGCTACTAAAACAACGCTTTAGCAGCGACTCTACCAGGCATATACGCCTCCACGGTGACTGTCATAGCGGCAATATTTTATGGACCGATAGCGGCCCTCATTTTGTCGATTTTGATGACTGCAGAAGTGGCCCTGCAATACAGGATCTGTGGATGCTGCTGTCCGGCGATAGAGTTGAACAACAGCAGCAACTTAATCATGTGCTCGACGGGTACTTCGAATTCGCTGAACTTGATGCTGCCGAATTACGTCTGATTGAACCGTTACGTACTCTACGATTAATGCACTACTCAAGCTGGCTGGCTAAACGCTGGTCAGACCCGAGTTTCCCTTTAAACTTCCCCTGGTTTAATACGCCTAATTACTGGGAACAGCATGTTCTTGAGTTACGTGAGCAATTCTCTTTGCTGCAGGACAGCGAAAATCTGCACTTATAAACGCTAAGATTAGCAAAATATTTCATTTTTCTCGAAAACCCATGAAATATTAAGGCTAAGCACCTGTATTTTTTATAAAAAAAGGCTAGAATCTATGAAAAGAGATAATGGCGAAGCACAATGACAAACTTTACATTGAAATCAGCAGGTCTAATTATATTAGCTTTATTCAGCACACAGCTCATGGCGAATAGCCCATGGGCAGATGATACTGAATCAGAAAAGGTGGTAGCGGAAGAGCCTGTTACAAACGAACCCATGCCTGTACAACAACATGAAAATAATAATCCGGTTATGCAAGATGAAACCGTTGAGCCAGTTGGCCTGGTACAAACTGACAATGATGTACCTCCCGAACCCGAGCCTGCTTCTGGATCAGAGATGGAAACAGAAACTGTTCAACAAGGTGATGTACTAAACGTTAATGAAACATCACAGGCAGTTGCAGTAAGATTGCTCGATTTTCCTCGTCGCGGCATGACTACAGATAAAGTAGAAAACGAATTAGGTCGACCTGCTGAAATCATTCCTTCTGTTGGTCAGCCCCCCATTAGTCGCTGGGTCTACGACGATCGCACTGTTTATTTTGAATACTCATCAGTTATACATGTGGTAGCAAAATAAAAATAACTCTACTCGACAATATATGACACACAGATGCACCATCAGGTGCATCTGTAATTAAAAACTCGTGAACATCTTAACAAACCTTAGTCTCAATCTCCCTTCTCCTGTTACAGCTATAAAAAATAAACTTTTAGACGATAAAAATATTCAGTTATTTATTAAACGCGATGAACTCATTCACCCGCTTATACAGGGAAATAAATGGCGCAAGTTAAAATACAACATTCTTCAAGCTGAAAAAAAAGATCAAAACACATTACTGAGTTTTGGTGGTGCATATTCAAATCACTTACATGCCCTGGCTGCAGCTGGAAAGCAGCTAAATTTTAAAACCATTGGTATTATTCGTGGCGAAAACCCTAAACAACTTAACCCCTGCTTACAGGATATGCTGGACTGGGGCATGCAACTTAAGTTTATTACTCGTCTGGAGTACAAACAGAAAAACAGTATTAAATTAATTAATAATTTAAAACAGGAATTTGGTGACTTTTATTTAATACCCGAAGGTGGAAATAATTCCGCTGGAATAAAGGGCTGTTCTGAAATACTAGACGAACTAGACGATGACTATGACGTAATCTGTTGTGAGGTTGGCAGCGGCACAATGTTAAGTGCACTTATTCAAAAAAACAAAAGCGCAAGCACTAAATATTTAGGCTTTGCTGTAATGAAAAATCCTCAGCTTGATGAGGAAATAAAACACAACTTAATAGACAATACAGGCTCAAGTGGCCGAGTTTCAACAGCCAGAGTGTCAACAACATGGGAAATAAATCATCAGTACCACTTTGGCGGCTTTGCAAAAACGTCACCTGAACTCGATGAGTTTATTAAAAACTTTAAACACGAAAACAATATTCAGCTAGAACCTGTTTATAGCGGCAAAATGTTATGGGGGATTTTAGATCTGGTTAAGCATTATTATTTTAAACCTGGCACAAAAATTTTAGCCATACACGGTGGCGGTTTACAGGGTTTGCGAGGTTATCCGCAGCTAAATCAATCTTTAGAGCGTTAAAACTAAACATCAAGTTACTGTAACCCGTGATACTAGATCATGCCTTTATTGCTTTATGCGGGAGGTATGCATTCCCACGGAGGACCATGGGAACAAGACGAACGACAGATGTCATGAATTTAAAAGATAGCACTGTTCAGGCCCGTCTCTATCGGG
>Ga0316205_10005462_pt1 | contig 10512 bp, 8 predicted proteins | sample 3monthpyrite_MG_FD_204941 | JGI IMG/M metagenome (GOLD analysis project Ga0316205, IMG submission 204941) | Microbial mat bacterial communities from mineral coupon in-situ incubated in ocean water Damariscotta River, Maine, United States -... | ecosystem: Environmental > Aquatic > Marine >...
CAAGAAATGTTAGATGTTGGTAAACAAAGATTAATTGATGCTGGATTTTTTGGAATGGTTAGCACGCAACAAATGAATGCAGAAGAATTGCCATTCGAAGAAGATACCTTTGATTTGATCACCATGGCATTTGGATTGCGCAACGTTACTGATCAACAAAAAGCATTGAATGACATGCACAGGGTTTTAAAACCAGGTGGAAAGCTGATGGTATTAGAATTTACTCAAGTCAATTTAAAGTTTTTAGCCAAAATTTATGATTTTTATTCTTTCAAAATCCTTCCAGAAATTGGTCAAATGATTGCTCAGGACAGAGATTCATACCAATATTTGGCTGAATCTATTCGAAAACACCCTAATCAAGAAAAATTGAAAAGTATGCTAGAAACCGCTGGATTTGAATTGTGTAAAGTAGAGAATCTTAGTGGTGGAATTGTTGCTATTCACACAGGATATAAAACATGAATACACAATTCGAATCTCAAATAGAAACTGAAGACAGCAATAATTGGGTTGAGAATTTTTTAATTGATGGTATCAACAAAGCCATGAATAAAAGTTTGTCTTATGATGTGGTTTCAGTAAAGAAACTAGATTCTTTTGCTGATAAGGTTATTAAAGTAGATTTACAATCAACTCCATTTGCCTTCTTTATCAAAATTGTGGACCGTAAAATCGTATTAACAAAAAACCATATTGGGGAGGCCAATACCACCATTATTGGAACACCTCTGGCTTTATTTGCCATGAATGCAGAGGAACCCATTTCTGGAATCAAAAATGTAGAAATTTTTGGAGATGCCAATACAGGACAATTCTTTGCAAAATGGTTGAAAAATTTAAAACTGGATTGGGAGGAGGCTTGGTGCGAATTACTGGGTGATGGCATGGGTGTTAGGGTTTCAAATGTGGTCAGTGGAGCGATTGAATTTGGAAAAAAATTAAAGGATTCGATTTTACAAAATACCCATGAATATTTAGTTGAAGAATCACGAGATTTAATATCCCCTACTGAAATGGAAGATTTCTTAGATGATGTTGATGATATCAAAGCAGATACCGCTAGATTAGAGCAACAAATTAACGCATTAAAAAACAGTTAATGAATATTCTAAGATTAACAAAAATACTACATACTTTTGCCAATTATCGGGTTAAAGATTTGCTACCAAAAAATGTCAGCAAAAAACGTATACACTTACTTAGGCTTTTATCTCCTTTTGCCACGAAAGGAAAAAAGTGTAAAAACAATCCTGAAAAGTTAAGAAAAGCTTTAGAGCATTTGGGACCAATTTTTGTAAAATTAGGGCAAGTGTTGTCTACGCGGCCAGATTTAATTCCCATTGAAATTACTCAAGAGTTATCAAAGCTTCAAGACGATGTTGAACCATTTGCATGGAAAGAAGCCAAAAGCTTTATTGAGGAACAAATGGAAAAACCCCTAGAGGAAATATTTAATCATATTGATGAGAATCCTCTTGCCTCAGCTTCAGTTGCTCAAGTTCATGCAGCTGAATTGAAAGATGGTAGGGAAGTGGTCATTAAAGTTCTACGTCCTGGCATAAAAAAAATGGTGAAGCGAGATCTTGAACTGATGCGATCAGTTGCTAAACTTGCGCGAACATTTGGCGACCCAGGAGTCCAAGTTGATCCTGTTGAAATTGTTCAAGAATTTGAAAAAACTATTTACGATGAATTAGACCTACAAAGAGAAGCGGCTAATGCATCCGTATTACGGAAAAATTTTATAGACTCAGAAGACTTGTACATTCCAGAAATTTATTGGGAATTTTGCAAAGAAAGGGTCATGGTTATGGAGCGTGTATATGCCATACCCATTGGAAAATTTGATAGACTTGAATCAGCCGGTGTAAATCTTCAAAAACTGGCAGAAAAAGGCTTAAGGTTGTTCTATACACAAGTATTTAGAGACAATTTTTTCCATGCTGACATGCATCCTGGGAATATATTTGTTAATCCAAGCAATCCTGATGATCCTCAAATCATTCTTCTTGACTTTGGAATTTGTGGTTCATTACCTAAAGAACATAAGAGAGATTTAGCTAATAATTTCATGGCATTCTTTAACCAAGACTATCGCCGCATTGCAGAATTACACATAGAAGCGGGCTGGGTCCCAGCCCATACACGGGTTGATGAGTTAGAGTCTGCTACACGAACAATATGCGAACCTTACTTTGCTCGGCCAATCAGTGAAATATCATTTGGTGAGGTCATGTTGAAAACTTTTGAGATGGCCAGAAAATTCCAATTGGTTATTCAACCTGAATTTATTTTGTTACAAAAAACATTGCTTAATATAGAAGGATTAGGACGTCAACTTTATCCAGATTTAGACATATGGAAAACATCAAAACCAGTACTTTCATCTATTATGATGAAACAGTATGGCGCTGATGGTGCAATTGAGACCCTTAAAAACAACTTGCCACAATGGTTAGAACAAACCAGTGAGATTCCGACTTTAATTCATGAACTACTGAGTTTAAAAACAAAACCACCCACTAAACTGCAACAAATTGAACAATCAAAACAAGATAAAACTCTTCAAAAAAATAAGAATAAAAGCATTTACGCCATATTAGCATCTGGTTTTGCTGTTGCCAGTTCATTAATATATGTTATGGATACAACAACAGTAAAATATTATGGCTTATCCATTCCAATGATGATTGGGATTGGCTTAACAAGCCTATTTTTGTATAAATCCTTAAAGAAAATCTAATTCTTTTATTTATCAATTTGGTCTATTGCTTTTTCTAATAGCTTATTGCATTTTTGGGTTAAAAAATGCTTTTGTTTTTTTGTAGATTCAAGCATATTGCATGCCGATTCTATCTTTTTAATATCTGTGTGTCCCTCTAAATAATTTGCCAGCGAATAAGCATACAAAGCTTCACCCAACAAGGCATGTGTTGATGGTAGTTTTTTAGTTCTGATTTCTAGGGCCAACTCTATCAGTTCTTTGCCTTCTTTAATATCGCCAATTGCAAGCAACGCTCTTCCAAGACCAATATAACTATATGACAAGTATAAATGGTCCTTTGGTAAGCTTTTTAAGCGAAAATCTAAAGATTTCTGAAACAATTTTTTAGCCAAAATAAATTGATTGAGTTCTAATAAGGTGTTAGCCCTATTAGTCATAATTGATGTGGCTTGTGGACTTGTTTCACCAACAAGTTTAATTACATTTTCTAATATTTCACTATAAATGGCTTCAGCTTTAAGAAATTGTTTATTTTCATGATACACCATAGCAAGATTATTTTTAGCATCACTGATTCTAGAATTTCCCTCATTTAAAGTCAGCTCTCTTACATTAAGTGCCTCTTGCAAATACTCTAAAGCCTCATCTGGTCGACCCGCATCATTTAACAATAAACCGAGATTTGTTAATGATTGTGCTTGTTCAGGATGTGGGTTTAAATATATTTTGTTGCGTAAATCATTCGCCTGTCTAAAATACTTTTCTCCTTCTATTAAATTCCCTTGTAAATAGTAAGCTAAACCTAAATTGTTAATATTTGTTGCATAGTCTTTATCAAGAATTAAACCTGCTTTGTCTTCAAACAAATTTTCTCTAATTATTTTAGATTGTGTTAACCTTTGTTGCACCAATTGATATTTTCCTTGACGAAAATAGACTGAATTTAAATCATTTAATGCTTGAGCATACTCATAAGTCTTTTCTCCATAAAGAGATTTTGTCAATTCAGTTGCTTCATTTAATATGGATTCAGCATATTTTAAATCTCCCAACAAAACCATTACTCTTCCCAATTTACTCTTCACTGATGCAATTTCTTTTAAATGAGATTGCTTATTATTTTCAAAAAGGGTCAAACTTTCTGTCAGCCATGTTTTGGCTTGTTGATGATTAGACATTAAACGGGCATTCTCGCCTAATAAAAGCAATGTTCTGGCTTTCATTGTTTTATTGTCAGGTTGAAGATTGGTTCTAATTTCTAGAATATCATCTAAAATATCTTGGGCTTTTTTATATTGACCCAAGTTTTGATATGTGCGAGCTATTTCTTGAAGTAAATCCGCTTCAATCTCAGAATGTGTTTTAAAACGTGCTCGCACACGATTTAAACCAATGTCTAATACTTCAACAGCACTCAATTGTTTTCCGGGAATATAAGATGGATCAGCGGCACTAAAGACATCTGTGATTAGGTTTTTAACGCTTAAGGCCTTATCTCTTTCTTTTTCCAGCGTCTCATTATGTTGGTTGGTCACCACCACAAACCCTATTGAGGCCATTACTATTAAACCCATAAACGCAGTAAGCAGTGTATTTCTTTTTATGAATTTAGAAGTTCGATAAAAGACTGTATTAGGGAGAGCTTTTACACAATAACTCCCTGCATATAACCTTAAATCATCAATAAAGGCTTCTGTAGAATTGTAACGATTTTGTGCTTCAATCGATAATGACTTATGAATAATGTATTGAATATCAGAATTAAAGTGGTGAGATATTTTTTGTTTTCTAGTTGAATAATTTTTCACCAGTTTTTGTAGTACTTGATGATCACAATGACTAAATACTTCGGATAAAAGAGGAAATTCAAATTTTTGATTTCGAGCGGCTTTTGGTTGGATATTAGTTAACAATTCAAACAACAATTGACCTAATTGATGAATGTCTGTTGATGTAGTTATTTTCTTATTGTTTTGATGTTCAGGAGTTAAATAATTGAGTGAATATCCTCCTGTACTTTTATTGTTCTTATTAATCAAGCGAGCAATTCCAAAATCCAATAACTTCAGTTGGCCTTCTTCATTTACCATGATGTTAGAAGGTTTAATATCACCATGAATAATCAAATGTTGGTGTGCATATCCAACTGCTTCAAGAACATCCATAAATAACTTTAAACGCTGTTTTAGGTGTAATTTATTATGATTGCAATAATCAATAATGGTTTTACCTTTGACCAATTCCATCACAAAATATGACTGACCTTGATCTGTAAGACCAGAATCGTATAATTGAACAATATTAGGGTGTGACAAAGAAGCCAATACTTCTTTTTCTTGTGCAAATTGTAATTTGCTTTGTTCAAAGTCTAAATCTAGTGGAATCATTTTAATCACAACAGATCTTTCAAATTCACCATCTGATCTGCGAGCCAAAAATATGGTTCCCATCCCACCTTGTTTTAAGGTACTGACAATTTGGTAATGTCCAAAATCAATATCGCGGTAAAAATGGTCTTCGATTTCATTTAAATGTGAAGAGGCTATTGATTCTTCTAATTCACTGAAGTACTCTTCTGATGAATCATGTGCTTTCAAAAGATCAATGACATAGTTGTATAATTCTGTATTATCATCACATTTATCTTTAATAAATGACTTTCTATTTCCTTCAGATATTACAATCGACTGAATAAATATCTCTTCCCCTAAAGTTTTATCTTGATTGTTCATGAGGCTAACTTTTGAAAAAGAAGCGCTCTAGCAAGTACCCAGTCTCGTTTAATGGTGGCTACTGAGATATTCAATGCTCTGGATGTCTCATCTTGAGTCAATCCACCAAAGAATCTGCATGTAACGATGTCTGCCAAACGTCTGTTCTCTGTTTTTAATTCATTTAATGCTTCATCTAGATCCAGTAATTCTGAGTTTCTTTGGGCGGAAACCAAAGAAATTTGATCCAATGACACATCATCCTGTATTCCGCCTCTTTTCTTGGCATGCCATGCGCGCGCATTGTCTATGATAATATTACGCATGGCAATTGAAGTTAGGTAAAGCAATTGGTTTTTGTTTTCTATTTCAGGTTTGTTGTTGATGACATTTAGGTAAGCTTCATGGACTATACTTCGAGTTCCTAAGCTCTTTTTACTGTAGATACGTTTTCTTTGCAATCTGGCTAATCGTTGCAAATCTTCATAAATTACAGGTAATAAGGAATCAATGTCCATCACTTAATTTTAATGAGAAACCATAAAAAAGCAATGGCTAAATTTTTCTATTTCACAAGCTAAAGTTTATAAAGAGTTTAACTTTGACAGTTATCAATTTTATTCATCTCTTCGATGGCTTGGTATTGATTGGAGAAACATTTATCACTAATGGGAGCATCGGCTTTATCTATTTCGATGATTGTATAATCAAAATCTTTGGGACAATTAATTCTTTTATATACTTTCTTGACGACTTGACAGTTTTTAGTTTTTAATTTTTTTGCCAGTTTCTGTTTTTGTATTTTTTGATAAATTCTAAAGTCAAGATCAGATAAATTACACACTTCATTTTCTTTCATGGCTTCAAAGACCGATTCTTGTGAGTTATAACAGATTGTTTTATTTCCAATCATGTTGTTGTTTTTAGTCACAAATGAAAATCCTTCATTACAGAAATAATCTTGTTTATTTTTTTGATTGGTATCTAATCTTTTACATTGCCCAAAACTTGAAAATTGTTGACTCCACGATTTGCGTTGTTTTTTTAATTGATGACGGGTCAATTGACACAGTTTATGACTGTTCATGATGTCTTCAACATAACTATATCTGTTATGACAACCACTAAAATCATCATCTGGAAACGAATAGTCATCAACACCTATAATCATAATGCCTTCATTACAGTACTTTCCATCTTTAGATTGTTGGCCATTTTTAATGGGTTTACAAGAAGAAGTGGCTAAACTGAGAATGGCATTTTCAGTGTCTCTTTTTGCAGACATTTCAAATTTTTCTTGGTTCCACAAATCTTGTTTATGCATTTTTTTTAAGGTTCTATCAGAAATGTTTTGGTTGTATAACAGAGAGATATAGTATTTATCTGTATAGGATAAAGAATTGTTATTGCTTTCTGGAAGTTGCTCCATTAATTCATTGTTTTTACCCGCAACATTATGAAGTTTGTAATGCATTATCGAGTTTGTATCATATTCTGACTGAATGAAAACTTCACGATGATTTAAATTGTTTAGGTTTTCCTGGCACCAAGCTAAAGGCTGCTTTTGAGTTTCTAAGCAGGCATTGATTAAATCTTTATTATTGAGAGAAATAGGGCGGTCAGCTCTTTGATGTTCATGAGCCAAACCCAACATATGGCCAAATTCATGTAAGATGGTGGTTTTTCTGAATATTATATCTTCTGATAGATTTCCTAAGTAAATGGTGCCATTTATGGCTCCTTGAGTTGATTCATTACTGTTGCCTTTAAAAGTGATTTCATAATACTTGTTTAAACTAAAATTAGGAGGTTTTTTATTGGTAAATTTGAAAGTAATTCCTGTATAGCGTTGCCAGAGTTTTGAAAACCTTTTTACCTCGGATTTTTGTTGTTCTGTTCCATCCAGAAAATGAAAGGTAATTATCTCTTGATCCCAGACTCTGGTTCCTTCATAAATGACAAATGCATGTGATTTGTATGAAACAATGAGAATACAGAGACAAATGAGAACTTTCATGGATTATGCCAATACTAAATAAACCATAATAAAACCCATCACAAATAATACAGCATAAATATTAATGGCTTTTTGATAGGACTTAATAACATCTGGATCTGTTTGTTGTTTTTTAAAACTAATTAGCCATACAAATTCTAGAAATAAGAGGAACACAAACATCAAGATAAAAACTGTTGAAAATATTCCCAAGTAACGCGACCATTCAGCTTCTGGAAAACTAAATGCAACAGCTGCAGCGATATTGACTATAACAATAAATACCATTAAAGTTGTTCGTAAAGGTGTAAAAGCTGATTGTGATTTCATGTAGTGTTCTGACAAAAATTTAAAATAGAAGTTTAACAGTAATTATTTTTTTTTACAATTACAGTAGATCTAATATCTCGGGTATTAATTAAACAACAGATAAATTAATTAAAAATATTTGAACACGTTTTCAACCTTCTAATCCACCATTGATTTCAATATTTTTAATTGCAAAACGGATATTTCCCCTTCTTCTTTCTATTAATTGAAACAAATGCAAAGATGGTGGAATTAATTTAAGGAATTGTTTTCTGAATCGAAAAATTAAAATGTTGATGTGGTTTTCATCCATCCCAATTTGTTGCGCCAATATGTTTTTATCTATCCAACCTTGCTCAATCTCCTCAATGCCATTTTTAAAATCTTTCAGACGTTTCCTTGCTAATGTTAATATTAAATAGTGATGGATTCTTTCTCCTAAATCAATCAATTGATTATCTGAATGAATGAACATTTCTACGTGTTCTTCGTTTTGGCTGACAGTGAAAACAGCCTTGATTGTATCTTTTGAATGCTGATGATTATTATATGTTTTCTTGGTCTCATCCATGGTATCAGCATTGACAAAATACCAAAAGCCATCATTTAAATTTAATTTGATACCTGTTTGTAATATATTCATTCCAGAGGCATCCTCATAAACCCATTGTTTATCCATGAGTTGGTAGAGGGTGATTATTGGATTTTTTGGGCTTGGTAAAACAACGATACCATCTAATTCAATGCAATCATCTTTGTTATCTAAGGAGACTAATAAGCTTTTTGGAGGACTATTGTCAATAAAAACCCAATTAGCAGATTTCAATGTTCCAAATTGAATGGCATCTTTAATTGTTAACCTTATTTTTTTACCTTTAGCCATTAATTTTTTATTAATAAATGTGCCATTACTACTGGTATCTTGAATAAGCCAAACGGATCCATTCCACTGAATTGAAGCATGTAAACGAGAAGCTTCTGGATTAGTCAAAACTGTATTCGCATTGCCAGAGTGTCTCCCAAATAAATGTAGACTCCTGAGTATAATGTATTCATTAGATTTATGATTAAATAATTTGGCCATATTTTAGTGTTATATTAAATGTTCAAGACTTTCTTTGTAGCTTAATGAAACTTAGTATTAAAAAAAATGTAAAAATTTAATGAGCAATGTAATAACTTGTAATATCTTTTTTTTATTTGATGAGTTAAGATTTGTTTAAGCTAGATTTTCAAATGTCTTAGGAGTTTTTGTAATTTTTAGATTCGAATTTTTTAATTTGACAAATATTTACCTCGTTTTTAAAACCTATTATACATTAAACTCTATAAGATTTTTGAGTTGTGCAATCCCACATAATAATATAAGAATAATAAATATTATGACATCAAATGCCATTAATTATGCTGGCATGTGTCAATCGAAATATTGTTAACTCTTTTTCCACAAAATTAATTAAAAATATTAATAAACCAATTATTAGGAGAAGAAAATGTCCAATCCAACTATTTATGTAAACCTGAGTTCCCTTGATGAGGGCACTGTACCAACTGTTTCTGACAGTGTCGAGATAAAAGAAGGTCATCAACTCGATTTAAATGTAACATGGCCTAGCGGTGCTTCAAATACCATACAATGTGATTTAGATTTCAGCAACAGTGGCGATCAAGACCCCTTTAACGATGAAGCCGGAGGAGTCACTTCTTTCGAAATGACAAGAGCCTCTTCGTCAGAAGCTGCAGTCCAATCATTAACTGTAAAACTTGATGCTACTGTTACTACTGATAATTATGATTTGACTTTAACTATTGATGGACAAACATATACAAAAGATCCAATGATTATCGTAGATACTGGTCCATGAAATTGTCTTAGCAAAATTGAGAATTTAAAACTGTATGCATAACTACCTCAATGCAATTAATATAGTTTTATTTATTAAGGGGCTTATTTGATCTATATGATTTTAATTTGTCCCTTAATTATTTTTGGGATTAACAATATCAGTAAATCTTTTATCACTTCTTACCACCTTTAATAGCGGCGTTTTTATTATTTCATCCATAGGATAATTTTTATCAAGTGCATATTTTAGGTGTTTTAATGACTCATCAACCATGCCTAATTGATCGTATGCAGTAGCAATAAAAAAGTTTTCAAATCCTGTATCTGAATTATCTATTTGTATTGCATATTCTAATGCTTCTCTTTTTAATTGAAGATTGGCTAAATAGTATGACATAGCAGCGATAGTCGCCTTATCTTTCGGGTTAGTTTTCAACCTATTTTTCGCTCTTATAACTGCGTTTTCATAACTCTCTATACTCTTATTATTGTGAGTTAATTTGTATGCATCTGCTAAATTTCCCCAGTACAAATAATTTGTGTCTTTATACTCTATGGCTTTTTTAAATGCAGTTATCGATTCATCATATTTTTCAATATAAAACAACATAGTACCGAGGTTAGAATAAGCTTGATCATGTGGCCTAAGTTTTATTGAATGTTTTGTAAAAGTTATTGCGTTTTCAATATCACCAAGAGCATAATACGAGCCAGCTAAGTTTTGATATGCATAATGATTGTTTGGACTTTTCCTGATTATTTCTTTAAATTGTTCTACTGCTTTTTCATATACCCCATTTCTAAAATAGAATACACCTGCATGCAAATTGATTCTCAAGTTATTTGGTGCAATGTTTATAGCAGACAAATATACTTGTTCAGCCATTTTAATGTTTCTTTTCTTATTATAAGAATTAGCTAA
>Ga0316205_10005463_pt1 | contig 10510 bp, 9 predicted proteins | sample 3monthpyrite_MG_FD_204941 | JGI IMG/M metagenome (GOLD analysis project Ga0316205, IMG submission 204941) | Microbial mat bacterial communities from mineral coupon in-situ incubated in ocean water Damariscotta River, Maine, United States -... | ecosystem: Environmental > Aquatic > Marine >...
TTTGATCATAATTATATTCATCCGGTGAATATAAAGCCTTCTAAAGAAAAAATGAAGGATATGAATCCAGCAATGAAAACGCAATTAAGAATAAGTAATGGGAATATAAAGTGCTCTACGTGTCATGATATAACGCACCAGTGTCGGCTGGATGATTTACATCGCCATGAAAATCCTAAATTCTTCAGAAATGGTCCGTATGCAAAACGTTATGAACTATGTGTTAACTGTCATAAGGCTGATAAATACCAGCGCTTCAATCCTCATGATCATGTTGATGACAATGGTGAAATTATTGAGAGTAAATGCCGGGTTTGTCATGCAGGCTCTATAGATGAATTGCCAGATGCTGAAAGTATAGATGAGGTCGGGTTTCATCTTGATGAAGGTTTAAATGCAATATGTTGGGGTTGCCATAAATGGAAGCCACATCCGGGTGGTGGTTTTAGCTTTTTTAAAAGTAAATCTGGTCCCAATCATTTGGTGAAACCATCTGAAATTGTTTTATTGAATATAGAAAAAACATACAAAGAAAAGAATGTATTGATGCCGCTGGAGCCAGGAAGTGGTAAAGTGTTTTGTGGGACCTGTCATAATCCACATGCAATCGGCGTTATAAATAATGAAGCGGCAGCAAAAGGTGCGGAAGCAAAATCACGATTGCGATCGGAAAATATATGTAGCAATTGTCACACAAAATAATTTATTTATTTTTATAACAGGCTGTGTTGATTTGAATCAATGAGATATAGTGGCCTTGATTCTAATCTGACTATAAACATAACAACAAGAATGTCTCGATGAGTATACGAAGAATCTGTAGTTATCTAAACGCAATATTTATTCTTTCAATTTGTTTAACCGGAACGGTGACAGCATTTGAAGATGATGATGGCTGTTTGTTGTGTCATAAATATCCTAAGATGGGACGTATCACTGAAGATGGTGCAAGACGTTCTTACTATGTTATTCCTCATGTGTTCGGCTCTACTGTACACAGAAATGTTCCCTGTAAAGACTGTCATTCATATATAAAAGAATTACCTCATCGCGAGGTTGATACTGGTGTAACTTGTGATAGCGAATGTCATTCAATAAAAAACCCTGCTACCGGAAAAAACTTCAGTCATAAATCAATTTATGACAAGTACATGGGTAGTGCTCATGGTCGTGATAAAAAAGCAGAAGGACACGATCAGGACAAACCATATTGTGTAACCTGTCATACGAACCCAATTTACAATCCTAATGAAGATACGCCCCCCAAACAAGTCACTCAGCGTTGTGTTGTTTGTCATGAAGATGAAGAATTTGTAACAAACTGGTACAAGCACACCAGTCGAAGAATTAAAGAAGTAAAACGTTCACCGAAAGAAGTTATGGAGTTGTGCTCAAGTTGTCATGGAGATAAGCGTCTGATTGAACGCCATATGAAAGATGCCGAGAAAGATGGCAGAGAGTTGGGTGAGAAATATCCGTTTGCGGCTGAGTCTTACCAGCAAAGTTTCCACGGCAAAGTTGTGAAATATGGATTTAGCAAAGCTGCCAGTTGTCTGGACTGCCATGCAGATAATGATAATTATTACATGAATGTGCATGATATTCGTCCATCGCGTGATCCATTGTCGTCAGTGCATGAAAATAATGTACTGGAAACCTGTAAGCGTTGTCATACAAGAGCAGATGAAAATTATGCGCATCTTGATCCGCACCCAACACCTGTAAGCGAATCTGAGAATAACGACTTCCGTTATTACTCGAACCTTATTTATGGTTGGATCGGTGATGTCGTGCTGGTTTTACTGATTGGGCTGGCTCTGTTCGAGACCATCGGAAGAAGGCGAGATGGTGTGGGCTGGAGACTGCGTAAAGGTTCAACCTGGTGGAGAAAGTCTAAACGAGGAAGAGATCGTAAAGAATGATGCCGCACAATAAACAAATTAAAAATAAACAAGCCATTGTTGATAGGAATAGTTAGTCATGAAATTATCAGCTGAAGCACGCGATGTTCTCGAATCAACTATGCGCATGAATAAAGTCAGTGATGCAGAACGCGAGGATATAGAGCGTGTAATAGAAAGCATGCCTGAAGATCGTGTCTTGCTTTATAAAAATGTTGTATCAAATCCTATTGGTGATCTGCCACGTTATGATATTCATATAAGACTCCAGCATATGCTGACGTTTGTGACTTTTTTGACACTGGCGTTTACCGGATTACCAATTGCATTTCTGGATCACTTTTGGGCTACACCATTAAATGATTTTGTTGGTGGGGTTGATGTGTCACGTATCATTCACCGCACACTGGCGAGTGTGATGGTATTTAGTATGGTTTATCACATTATTTATATTTTCTGGTTAGTACTGAGAGATATTTTAAACGGACGTTTTATATTACAGAGAACACTGATTCCAACATTTAAAGATGCCCGTGATTTTAAAGACGATATGTTGTATCACGCAGGAAAAAGGGATCAGCGTCCTGAAATGGATAAGTTTATGTATAAACAAAAAATCCATTACTTTGCAGCGGCTTTTGGTAATCTGGTGATGGTGGTTTCCGGATCATCATTTCTTTTCCCGGAATTCTGGGCCGCGATTTTACCGGTAGGATCAGCATCTTATTTTCAGGAAATGATGCGATTATCACATCCGCATGAAGCATTGCTGGCACTACTGGTTATTGCGTTCTGGCACTGGTACAACGTGCATCTGGCGCCGGGGCGTTTTCCGATGCAATGGACATTCTTAACCGGAAAGATAACCCGTGAACATCAGATAGAAGAGCATTTTCTTGAGTATCTTCGTAATCTGGTTGAGATCCCTGCTGAACGTGAATACCTGCTGGATATGGAAGATGCCAGAGAGCTTTCTTCAACGGATATAGATGAGTCAGTAGTCATAGAGAAACCAGAATGATCAAGAAGATGACACCAGTACAGAAAATATTTGCCTATGCCACACTGGCAATGATTTTTTTCTGGACGATATTTGGATTTTTTACGATTTATTTGTTACTGACAGAATATTAACAGGATGAATCGATATGCATGATTTTAGCGGTCAATTAACAACCTACGTCATATTAACAGTACTGCTGTTTATGTTGCTGGGTGTTGCGCTGGTGGTGTTGATTGATCATAAGTCAAAAATACCTGGCCATTTTACTCATGACCCGTTCAGTATTTCTGGAATGCGCCGGGAACACCCTGTTATATCATTTCTTACGGCAACCATACTTGGCTGTATTATTTTTATTCTCTTTTTTGAGGTTTTTATTGCGCTAGGTTCACATGCAGGGCTTTTTCAGGATGAAGATGAAAAGAAACCTGAAATATTGCAAACGCTTCGACTCGATCGTTTTTCTGAAAAGAAAAGACATTTTCATCATGAATTAAAAAATGACAAAGTAAATCTTGGTAAGAAGCCTGTCTGTTTTGAGTGTCACGGAGATTACCCGCATTCTAAAGAACCGATGATTCGTACATTAATGAATATGCATACTCAGTTTGCAGGTTGTATGACATGTCATGCGAATGAAAAAAAAGTTCCAGAAAAACACTATTCATTTAAATGGCTGAATTACTCAGGAATAGACGTTGAAGGAAAACCATTTGGAACGGATATAGATCCGAATAGTGGGTATTTGCAGGAAACTGATGACCTGTACTCAAAAATTGTTGTTTATTCAAACCAGTCGGGTCAGGAAGAGTTGCTGGAAGTGACTGAAGATAACCCGGAAGTTCAGGAGTTTCTTAAGGTTAAAGATCAGTTAAATGATCGTGATAAAGAAGCGCTGAAAAAACGCTTTCATCGTATAGTCAGACCTAAAGGACGTTTTTGTTCACGCTGCCATGCTGAAGAAGACAAGAGTCTGTTGCCATTCAGGGAGCTTGGGTTTTCAGAGCGCAGAATATCAGATTTAACAAATCTGAATATAATCGGCATTGTAGAAAAGTACAAAAAATTCTATATGCCTCAGCTGATAAGAAGCAGGCCGCCCGAAGTAGATAAAGAGTAGGTGCCCCGAACATATCTGAAGACCGGTGTTATACTGTTGGTCTTCTTCTTAGTGTATGTATGCTCTCTTAAATGGTTAAATGTTATGCGTAATGTTTCATACGTTCATAAGTTTCTTTTTGTAACTCTGCTTAATATCTGTGTATCTGCCAATGTTCTGGCAGGTGATCTCCCTAAAAAGCACGTCAAGCACCTATATGATTTAAAAGCTGAACAGGCTGGCGGCTTTTTATTGCCAAGTGATGTGGCGATAAGTCGTCAATACATTTATGTCGTTGATGGCGGTAAGCACAGGGTTGTAGTGTTTGATCTGAAAGGTGATTACCAGTTTACATTTGGTAAGGCAGGTAAAAATAAATCTGAATTTAATTATCCGGTCGGTATTGATGTGGCAACAGATGGAACGGTTTATGTTGCCGATTCAGGTAATAAACGTATTCAGGTTTTTAATACAAAAGGCAAGTATGTTCGCCAGTTTAAAGCCAGGAGCGGGCGCTATCGTATTCGTCCGGTAGATGTGCTGGTAGATGAAAAGAAAAATGAATTATATGTAAGTGCAAATGAAACACATGAAGTGCTGGTGTTTAGTACGAAAGGAAAGTTTCAGCGAAAATGGGGTGGTGACGGACTCAGTGAAGGCGACTTCCGGTTTCCGGCGACTCTGGCACATTTAAAAGACGGACGCGTTGCTGTAGTAGATGTACTCAATTCACGGGTTCAGGTTTTTACCAAAGAAGGAAAATATTCAACACAAATTGCAGGCTGGGGAGTTACCGCCGGGCAGGTATTCAGGCCAAAAGGCATCGCTGTAAATAAAAAGGGCGACGTATATGTCTCAGACAGCTATCTAAATGTGGTGCAGGTGTTTTCTGATGACGGTCAGATGCAAGGTGTGCTGGATATTTCAGCGGCTAATAAATTATATACACCTGTGGGTATGAGCTTCGATAGAAAAAATTATTTATACATTACTGAGATGCGCAATAACCGTGTCAGTGTTTTTAAAACAGATCCATAGGCAGAGGTGATGAAAAGAAAGTTTATCAGTCTGCTTTTATTAATGGCCACTTTGCTGTTATCGCAGCAAGTTTCTTCAGCGCCGCGCCTGCCATCTGCCAATCGTGAATGTGCGACCTGCCATATAATGTGGCTGACTGATTTCAAACGTAAAGATATTGAAACGTTAGTACCTTATGATCCAAAGCCAGTCGTAAAAACCGGAAAGCAGGATGTGGCGAGTACGGAAGACATGTGTTTCTCCTGTCACGATGGTTTTGTGCTTGAGTCTCGGTCATTATGGGAAAGCGGAAAACATGCACATCCGGTCGGGCAAAAGCCATCAGAAAAAATAACGATACCCATTGAAGACGGGAAAAATTTATTTCCGTTAAATGACGATGGTCGTATGTACTGTGGTACCTGTCATTCTGCTCATGGTGTGGACTGGGATGATAAAGAGTCATCTATTTTTATGCGCGTACGGGATGTTGACGGGCAGTTGTGTATGGCATGTCATAAAGACAAAACAAAAGGTCCAGAAACAGGGTCGCATCCTGTGTCGAAAAAAGTTCATCACAAACCAGAGGCGCTGGTAAAAGCCGGTGCAAAATTTGGTAAAAATAATGAAGTAGTATGCCAGAGCTGTCACAAACCGCATGCAGCACCGGAAAAGAAATTATTAAGGATTAAAAACTCAAAATCAGAGTTGTGTGGTCAGTGCCATGATGATCGCTATGGTCAGAACATGGCAGATGCAGCCCGTTTAAAAACGCACCCGGTAAATATTAAACCGATTAATGCTCATGTTCCTGATTCATTATTAAAGACAGGTTCTAAACAGAGTCCGGAAGGAGAGGTGATTTGTCAGAGCTGTCACCGGCCGCATGATGCAAAAAGTAAAGCTGGGTTGCTGATTCAAAAGAATGATAATGGGGTACTATGTCAGACTTGTCATGAAGATAAAAAATCAGTGCTCAATAGTAAACATGATATGACGCTGGTGGATAAAGACTTAGAAAATAGTCGTGAAGAAAAAGTGAAGTACAGTGGTGCCTGTAGTGCATGCCATCTGCCGCATAAAGGTAATGGGCCCAAGATGTGGGCCAGAACTCTGGATAAGAATATTGAAACAACACAGGGAGCAATGGCGGCCTTGTGTTTAAGTTGTCATGCTGCTGAGGGTCTTGCAGAAAAGCATACCGTGGGAGAATTTAGTCACCCGGTTGGTGTTGAGGTAAAAAATCTCGGTCATAAAGTGTCACTGCCAACTTTCAGTGATGATGGTTTGAAATGGCAAGATGTAATGAAAGGCAAAGTGAGTTGTGCCAGCTGTCATGACCCGCATCAGTGGGATGCGAAAGATAAACATCATAAAGCCAAACCCGGAGATCAGGGTGATAACACAAATCGCTTTTTAAGAATACCAAACGGGGCCAGCGCTGATCTTTGTAAAACCTGTCATATAGATAAATGGAATATAACAGGTAGTAAGCATGATATGCGCATGATGGCGCCACGCTCTAAAAACAGTCAGGGGCAAACTGTTTTTGAATCGAGTGTGTGTGGTGCATGTCATCTGGTTCATAACGCCAATGGCAGTAAGTTATGGGCGAGAACAAATCTGGAAGGTAAAGGTACCGGCTTTGTTGCGTGTCTGGGTTGTCATAATGAAAACGGACTGGCAAAAAAGAAAACGCTTGGCATTCATTCGCATCCTCTGAATGTAGATATTAAGAAACTGGGTATTGAAGCCAGTCGTAATAAATGGACAATAAATAAAATAAATTCAAATTCCAAACCGTCTGCATTGCCTTTATATGATGAAGATGGATACCCGGCGGATCACGGTGGTCATGTCGGCTGTGGTACATGTCATGATCCGCATAACTGGTCGGCATCACCGGATAAAAAAACTGAAAATATTAATGTTAAAGAGCTTGAAGGTGATGCCAACAACAGTTTCCTGAGAATTGCAGACAAAGGAAAGAGTCAGTTATGTGTTAACTGTCATCAGGACAAGAAGACAGTGTTAATGACAAAACACGACATGACAATGAAAAGTATTAAGCATGCTGTGAATACCGATGATTCAGAGTCAGAAAAATCAGCAGATACAGACAATGTGAAGGGCACATGTTTACATTGTCACACGCCGCACAATGCAGGTGAAAATGCGCTCTGGGGTTTGCCAGCTGGTGATGCAGAAACGCCGGTTGGAAAAATGTGTGGCAGCTGTCATCAAAAGGATAAAGTGGCTGGCAAGAAACTGCCTGGTGATCATACACATCCGGTTGGTGTGTATATTGGCAACTTAGAGCCTCACGATGAAATTCCACTGTTTGATGATGAAGGTAACCGGACAAAATATGCAGATCAGGTCGATTGTGCAAGTTGTCACAATCCGCATCAATGGGATCCGAAGAATAAAAATAATCGCAGCCCTGCGGTGTTGAAAGAAGAAGGTGACACAAGTAATAGTTTTCTTCGTGTGCCTGCAAATAATAACAGTGACTTGTGCGTCAGCTGTCATCATGACAAAAAACTGGTCGTCGGAACGGACCATGACTTCAGTAAAGCATCTGCTAATTCATTAAAACAAAAGCGTGATGTCTCGGGTGTCTGTGGCCAGTGTCATGTGCCGCATCATGGCGTTGATGATTTATATTTATGGGCACAGCCATTAGGCAAAGGTCAAGATCCGGTTGAGCAACGTTGCCGTAGTTGTCATGCTGAATTTAAACCGGCGGCTAAGAAAAACCCGCTGGCCGGTCAGCACCCGAAACAAATTAATTTGTGGTCGACAACATTGCGTCAGCAAATACACGAAGATAAAGACATACCCGATATACGGGTGTTTGATGAAGATGGCAGACAGACAGCTTATGGTGTGGTGACTTGTGCCAGTTGTCATAACCCGCATCAGTGGCAGGAACTGCATCAGCAGGTTGAAAAAGGCGTCAATCAGGAAGGCAATGTGTTGAATAGTTTTCTCAGAAACGGTGATACAAAAAATATTGTCTGTGCAGATTGTCATGATAAAGACGGGCTCTATCGATACAAATATTTTCATAGCAAGACAACTCATCAGTCTAAATAAACTTTACGATGGCTTAGTTATTAAGCTGTTGTTTTTATTCGATTATTTCTTATAGTTGACAACTTTTAGAGAATCAAAAAAACACAAGGGAGTGTCGTTTAGGGTCAAAATATGATCTAATTCGGCTACTTATTTTTTACACAAAACGATAATAATGATTGTATATCCTGAGATTGATCCTGTAGCACTGAGTATTGGCCCATTAACTATCCACTGGTATGGTCTGATGTATTTAACCGGCTTTGCCCTGATGTGGATATTAGGCATGCACCGGGCTAAACAGCCGGATTCTGGCTGGACCAAACAGCAAGTTGAAGATCTGGTGTTTTATGGCGCGGTTGGTCTGATACTGGGTGCGCGTTTTGGTTATATCTTGTTTTACAATTTCTCAAACTTTATCAGTGATCCTATTATTCTATTAAAAGTCTGGCAGGGCGGCATGTCATTTCATGGTGGTGCGTTAGGCGTCATGGTGGCGATGATTCTTTTTCGTCGAAAATACAATAAAAATTACTTTGATATTACCGACTTCATGTTGCCGCTGGCACCGCCGGGCTTGATGGCAGGTCGCATGGGTAACTTTATCAATGCAGAATTACCGGGGCGTGTTGCAGATGCAGATTTGCCATGGGCCTTTATTTATCCGCATGTGGATAATCTGCCGCGGCACCCTTCATCGCTATATCAGGCGCTTACAGAAGGTCTGTTATTGTTTATGGTTCTGTGGTTTTTCTCGGCAAAGAAAAAACCGCGCGCGGCCGTGTCGGGTCTTTTCTTGCTGGGCTATGGCAGTTTTCGTTTTACCACAGAATTTTTCCGTGAGCCGGATGCACACATGGGTTTTGTAGCGTTTGACTGGATGAGTCAGGGGCAGGTTTTATCAACACCGATGATTCTCGCGGGTATTGCATTGATTTTCTGGGCCTACAAAAATAAGGCTAACGCATCATGAAGCAGTATCTGGATTTATGTAAACGCATCATTGATGAAGGCCACTGGATTGAAAATGAACGCACAGGGAAAAGATGCCTGACAGTGGTTAATGCTGACCTTAGCTATAATGTCGCAGGTAATGAGTTACCTATGGTGACCACGCGAAAAAGCTACTGGAAATCGGCTATTGCAGAATTTATTGGTTATATTCGCGGATACGATAATGCAGCAGATTTTCGTGCGCTGGGTACCAAAACCTGGGATGCCAATGCCAATGAAAATGAAGCCTGGTTAAATAATTCTTATCGTAAAGGTGAGGATGATATGGGCAGGGTATATGGCGTGCAGGGACGAAGCTGGAATAAACCAGATGGCGGGCATATCGATCAGCTGAGAAAAATTGTTGATGATTTATCAAATGGTGTTGATGACCGCGGTGAAATCCTGACGTTTTATAACCCGGGCGAATTTCATATGGGCTGTTTGCGTCCCTGTATGCACACACACACATTCTCGCTGCTGGGTGATACATTATATCTGACATCATACCAGCGCTCCTGTGATGTGCCGCTGGGTTTAAATTTTAATATGGTTCAGGTTTATTTTTTCCTGAATATCATGGCGCAGATAACCGGCAAAAAACCAGGGCAGGCTTACCATAAAATCGTTAACGCCCATATCTATGAGGATCAGTTAGCATTGATGCGCGATGTACAGATTAAGCGCGAACCTTTTGCGCCACCAGAGCTACATATCAACCCGGATATTAAATCACTGGAAGACCTGGAAACATGGGTGACGATGGATGATTTTGAAGTCAAAGGCTATCAGCATCATGACCCAATAGCCTATCCGTTTTCGGTGTAAACACGATGATTGTTTCTATGATAACGGCGATGGATCAGAATCGTCTGATTGGCAAAGACAATGCTCTGCCATGGAAAATACCGGCTGATTTACAATTTTTTAAAAAAGTGACCATGTCTAAACCCATTATCATGGGACGTAAAACCTTTGAGTCGATTGGTCGTCCACTTCCCGGTCGTCAAAATATTATTATCACCCGTGATCATGATTATCGCGCCGAAGGTTGTGATATTGCCTACTCGACAGAGCAGGCTTTAAAGCTGGCTGAGAATGCGGAAGAAGTCATGATTATTGGCGGTGCCAACATCTATCAGCAGTTCCTTGAACGGTGCGATCGTCTTTATATCACCAAAGTGAAGGCAGCTTTTGAGGGAGATGCCTGGTTTCCTGAATTCGATGAAAGCCAGTGGCTGGAAACAGAGAAAGAAGACCACCTGGCTGATGAAAAAAACGAAGCAGATTACAGCTTTGTGGTCCTGAATAAAAAATCGATTTAAATCAGACTGGTTGAATGCCATCAGGGCATTCAACCTGAAACAGTTGTTTGTCGCTGTCATCTAATTTCATTGCAGTCAGTTGTCCGCCCCATAA
>Ga0316205_10005464_pt1 | contig 10509 bp, 7 predicted proteins | sample 3monthpyrite_MG_FD_204941 | JGI IMG/M metagenome (GOLD analysis project Ga0316205, IMG submission 204941) | Microbial mat bacterial communities from mineral coupon in-situ incubated in ocean water Damariscotta River, Maine, United States -... | ecosystem: Environmental > Aquatic > Marine >...
CGGCATAGGCAAGGATACGGGTGTGAATATGACCGTTGGCTTCCAGGGCTTCGCGTACCTTGCCAATGCGACCGTCCATCATATCCGAGGGCGCGACGATATCGGCACCGGCCTCGGCATGGGATACGGCTTGTTTAACCAACACTTCCACGGTCTCGTCGTTCATGACATAACCGCTCTCGTCGATCAGACCATCCTGGCCATGGGTAGTAAAGGGATCCAGCGCCACATCCGTGATCACACCTAATTCAGGAAATTCTTTTTTCAGGGCACTGACGGCGCGCTGCGCTAAACCCTGTGGATTGAAGGCCTCGCGGGCATCTTCGGTCTTTTTCTCTGTCGGGGTGACGGGGAATAAAGCCACCGCAGGGATACCCAGGTTCAGGAGTTGTTCAGCTTCTTCCAGCAGAATGTCGATACTGACACGCTCGATACCGGGCATCGAAGGGATGGATTCCCGTTGTTTCGTGCCCTCGAGAATGAACATGGGAAAGATGAGGTCATCGGCGGTAACCTGGGACTCACGCATCAGTCGGCGCGAGAAATCATCCCGACGCATGCGACGCATACGAACGCCTGGAAAGGCACCGCGATTGGTATCAAATTGGCTCACTCTTTGCTCCCATTTATGAGGTGTTGGTGTTTGCTATAGTTTAAGCCTTACCATAGCATAAGCAATACATGAACAGGGCTGTGAGTTAGTCATGGAACGGACAAGACTACAGCCTGTCGATATAGTATGTAAGAGACTTTAGAATCGGGGGCACTTATGGATATCAAACGAAACATCAATAAACGCGTCGCGAAAGCTGTACCGTTTCCTCGCATGAGTGCTAAGGCATGGCTAGTAGTCCTGGCAATTTTTGCGCTTTTGGCCAGCAGCATTCCGTTCGCCCAGGCCGAAGACAATCCCAAGATCATGCTTGAGAAAACCGCCAAGGAAATGATCACTGCCCTCAACAATAACCGCGATCGAATCAAACAGGATCCAAAGGTGACCCAGGGCCTTATCGAAGATATCCTGCTACCCCACCTGGACTTCATCACCGCCTCGAAATATGTACTGGGTGCACACTGGGATACCGCTAGCAAAAAGCAAAAAATTGGCTTCATCAAGGCTTTTCGAAAGCTGCTGTTAAGTTTTTATTCCTCAGCGTTAACTGAGTATTTGAATTCACACGACGACATGCTTGACCCAAGCATCATGGTCTTCTTTGAGCCTGCCGACTCAAACACAAAGCAAATTTTGTTGCGCTCGGAAGTACAGCCAAAGTCGGGTAAAGCAGTGCCGGTGAATTACAAGATACACAAGACCCGTAAGGGCTGGAAAATTATTGACGTCAGCGTCGAAGGTGTCTCAGTTATCACCACGTACAAAACCAGCTTTGCCAGTGAGATCAAAGCAAGTGGACTGGACGCACTTATCGCTTCACTTCAGTCTCGCAACAGCAAATTGCGTACAGCCACCAACAGTTAATTAACTGAAAAAACAATAACTTACTCTAAGGAACCCGGATAAGTCACACGATTTGTCCGGGTTTTCCTCATTATAAATAGTGTTAAAGATTCACCACATCCTACCGATATAGAAAGCCTAAGCAGCAATTCAGACCTTGCAGTTTATTTGGTCGTAAACGCGCATGGAGGCAAGTACCTGGATACTATTACATGCATAAAATCCTGCTGATCGAGACCTCCGCCACGCTTTGCCATGTGATGAAAAAGAGCCTGGTGCAACACACCTACACCGTCACCGTTCATGAAGATTTTGTCTCTGGCCTTGAGCACCTGATTGATCATCCAGATGAGTACGACGCCGTCGTGCTGGGCTGGCCCGAGCAAACCAATAGCAGTACCGATGAACTACTCGCGGTACTCTGTGACTCGCCCTATGAACACTTACCCCTGATTGCCCTCGCCCACGATGCCGACTCAGCTAAACTTGGCTGGACCTCTGCGCGGGTGAATAGCGCCTTTTGCATGTGGGATACCTATGAGGATGTGGTCAAGATCTTACCCAAACTCCTCAACAACCATATGATCGAGGCCAGTTGTGATATCGATACCGATATGGCAATAAAAGTGCTGATTGTGGATGATTCGCCGACGGCACGGGTAAAGTTCAGGCGCGAGCTTGAGAAGTCGGGCTATGAAGTCGCGACAGCATCGTGCGCCGAAGAAGCACTGCAAAAGGCGATGGACGAACACTTTGATATTGCCATCATTGATTATTATATGCCGGAAGAAAATGGCGATATGTTATGTAAACGCTTACGGCGAAATCCACACACGGCCAGCATTATTCTTGCTGTTCTAACCAGCACCTATTCAGACAAAGTCATTCAAAGCTCATTGGCGGCTGGTGCCGTTGAATGTATGTTTAAGAGTGAGCCAGTCGATCTCTTCAACGCCCGGGTTGCAGCGATGAGTCGCAGTATCCGCATTACCAATCGCATTGAACAGGAGCGTACCCGTCTTGAAGGCATTTTAACCTCAGTCGGTGATGGTGTGTACGGCGTCAATCAAGATGGCCTGATCACCTTTGTTAATCCAGCAACTTGCCAAATACTCGGTTATGAAGCTGACCAGGAATTGATTGGCTATCACCCCGATCAATTGTTCCACCGTTACGAGAGTATGAACTCTTATGCGAGCACGACCGATCTGCATTTTCTGAAACAGGCTATTAGCGAAGGTAAAGAATTACAGGGCGTTGAATCCATCTTCACGCGCACCGATGGTACACCGATTCAGGTAGAACTCACCATTTATCCACTACGAATAGACGGCCACCATGAAGGTGCCGTGGTTGCCTTCCGTGATGTCTCGGTGCGTAAATTACTTGAAGAAGAACTCAAGTGGCAGACGAATCATGACCCGCTGACGAAACTATTAAATCGTAAATTTCTTGAAGAACAGCTTGAACAGGAAGTACAAAGATTAAAACGATCGGATGAAACCAGTGCGCTTATCTATATCGATCTTGACCGTTTCAAATATATCAACGACACCATTGGTCATTCAGCGGGAGATCAATTGTTGATTGAAGTTGCACACCAGCTACAGGGTCGCTTACGTCAATCTGATCTACTCGGTCGTCTTGGTGGCGATGAATTCGGCATTCTGTTGCGCAATGTAAATGACGATAATGTTTTTGATGTTGCAGATAGCTTCCGTACGTTATTGTCCGGGTATGACTTTGTACGTGAAGGTCGCTCATATAAAATAAATGCAAGTCTTGGAATTTCGCTAATTAATAAACAAACCCAGTCCCATGGTGAGGTTCTCGCGAATGCAGATATCGCCTGCCACATGGCAAAGAGCCAGGGTCGTAATTCAACACATATTTATAGCCCTGAACACGATGAAAAATCAGCAATGGACCTCGAACTCGGCTGGTCTGCACGTCTGCACACTGCTTTAGAAAAAGATAACTTCCAGCTTTACTACCAGCCTATTGTTCCCTTGCACGAGCTTGATCTGGACAAACTCCCAGAAGATGGAAAACTGTGTGAATTCCTTGCGAATTCAACCTCCGGCTGTTGTAACACTTACGAAGTTTTAATTCGCCTACATAACAGTCATGGTGAACCGATTTCACCCAACGCATTCTTGCCTACGGCTGAGCGCTTTAACATGATGAGCGATATTGATAGCTGGGTAATTCATGCAGCGATGAAACGCATGGCCGACCTGGGCCCTGAGAATGAACACATTACCTTTACGATAAATCTTTCCGGCCAAAGTCTGGATCCGGAGATTATGGTGCCGCTCTTTAGTGAAGGCATTAAAAAATACAACCTCGATGCCAGCCGGTTTTTATTTGAGATCACTGAGACCTGTGCAATCAATGATCTCTACTCTGCAACCCGACTGATCAACGAACTCAGTGCCCTGGGCTGTCGCTTTGCACTCGATGATTTTGGGAGTGGCTACTGCTCGTTTTCACACCTAAAACGCTTACCGGTCGATTACATCAAGATCGATGGCATGTTTGTTAAAGACATCGCCAACGACCCAATGGACCGAGCAATCATTCGCTCGATAACTAACATTGCCCACACACTCGGCAAACAAACCGTTGCGGAGTTTGTTGAGTCAGCAGAAATTATTCGCCTGCTTAAGGAGTGTGGCGTTGACCATATTCAGGGCTTCTACGTTGCCAAACCCTCACCAAAATTAATCAAGACAACATCTAACGTTCGTAACATCGCCAGCTAATCGTTCAGGCATGGGTTATGCTATCATTTCGCAATGATATCCATCCTGCGTTTAATAGCGACCTACATGGCCGTTTTAACTCTACTGGCCGCGGTCGTTGGTTTTTTCTTTCCCGCTACCTTCCTGGTCTTCGAACATATTTTTAAAGAATTATTTGCCGCCACCATGTTTTCACTGGGGGTTGTGTTAAATCGTAGTGACTTACTCATCACCTTGAAACATCCAGTGCGTATTGGTCTTGGTGTTTTCACCCAGTTTGTTGTTATGCCTCTCCTCGCATTTGGAATGGTCACGCTTGCTGGATTACCACCCTCTCTAGCACTTGGATTTATCATTGTCGGTAGCGCGCCCGGTGCAATGGCATCGAATGTGATTGTCTATCTTGCCAAAGGTGCACTGGCCTACTCGATTGCACTGACTACGGTCGCGACGTTCCTGGCACCCTTTGTTACTCCGATGCTCATCGATCTGTTTGCCAACCAGAACATTGATGTGAATCCATTGAAGTTGATGTGGACGATCTTCTATATATTAGTGATCCCTCTAGCTGGCGGGATGTTAATGCGCCTTTACCTTGATAAAGGTTTTTCGCTTAAACGTTTTGTGCTTCACATCATCGGTGCCGCGATCGTACTTGGGCTATTTCACTTCTTCGCTAGCTTTTTAGTATGGCAGCAACTTCTCGCATTTAGCTTTTTAGTGGGCCTGCCCTTACTCACCAGTTTACGCCGACCTGGACAGGCCGAGCCCATACTCAACTGGGCCAAAGAGATCGCGCCGGCTATCGCCTCGCTCTCAATCATTATCATCTGTGCCTATGCGGTGGCACAAAACCAGCAGTCTATCGGCAAGGTTGGTGGCTGGGTGATGGCACTGGTGATTCTACTCAATGCTCTGGGCTACCTGACCGGCTGGTTTTTGGCAAAACTCTATCGCTTTGACCGGACTCACCAGATTACTCTCGCCATTGAGATCGGCATGCAGAATGCCGGCATGGGTGTGGCCCTGGCCCTGGCGCATTTCAAGGATCAACCCGAGGTCGCCTTGCCCGGAGCCCTGTTCGCCGTCTGGTGTATTATCACTGCAGCAGGAGCGAGCGCTTACTTCCGACGTAAAAGCGACCGACAAGCAGTCACATCGGCAGGCGCTGTCTAGAAATATCCCTTTAGTTTTAGCGGGTTAAGCTAGTAATGCACGGTCTTTTTTACTGATCTACCTTGAGTCCTTCCCGATCAGACCCTATAAAAATCCCGGGTTGTAACAAGAAATAATAAGTGTTGTACAATCGCAGCCCACCTGACTTTAGGGAGTCCACATTGGAACCATTTCACGGTACTACAATCCTGTCCGTAAGACGGGGCAACAAGGTCGTCATCGGTGGTGATGGCCAGGTAACGCTAGGCGATACCGTCATGAAAGGCAATGCGCGCAAGGTCCGCCGTCTCTACCACGACCAGGTGCTGGCTGGTTTCGCAGGTGCCACTGCTGATGCCTTCACCCTGTTTGAATATTTTGAAGGCAAACTCGAAAAGCATTCGGGTAACCTGGTTCGCGCCGCAGTTGAGCTCGCCAAAGACTGGCGGACTGATCGTACCCTACGTCGACTGGAGGCATTGCTCGCAGTTGCCGACGCTGAAAGCTCTTTGATCATTTCCGGAATCGGTGATGTGATTGAACCTGAGCAAGGTATTATCGCCATTGGCTCAGGGGGTAACTATGCCCTCTCGGCAGCCCGTGCATTGTTAAACAACTCTGAACTCGATGCGAGAAAGATCATTGAAAAGTCGCTAACCATTGCCGGCGAGATCTGCATTTACACCAATCAAAACTTTACTATCGAAGAACTTGATTACTGAAGAATTAGATTACTAAAGACTGGAATTTTTAATCACATGCCACAAATGACCCCACGGGAAATTGTCCATGAACTGGACAAGCATATTATTGGACAAGACAGCGCTAAGCGTGCCGTTGCGATTGCATTACGTAATCGCTGGCGTCGTAGTTGTGTTGATGAATCACTTCGCAATGAAATCACACCAAAGAATATCTTAATGATTGGCCCGACCGGCGTCGGCAAAACTGAAATTGCTCGCCGGCTTGCCAAACTGGCGAATGCGCCCTTCTTAAAAGTCGAAGCCACTAAATTTACCGAAGTTGGTTATGTCGGTCGTGACGTTGAATCCATTGTGCGTGACTTGATGGACATCGCCATCAAGATGGTTCGTGAACAGGAAACCAATAAGGTTCGTAACCGTGCTGAAGATGCAGCGGAAGAACGTGTGCTTGATATCTTATTACCTTCTGCGCGAGGCAGTAGTTTTGGCTTTAATAGCGATGGTGAAGAAACTGAGACCGATCGCCAAACTGAAACACGGCAAAAATTTCGTAAAAAGTTACGTGAAGGTGAACTGGATGATAAGGAAATTGAAATCGAAGTCAGCACACCTAACGTTGGTGTAGAAATTATGGCGCCTCCAGGTATGGAGGAGATGACCAGTCAACTACAGGGCATGTTTGCCAATATGGGCGGTGGTAAGAAAAAATCACGTAAATTGCCTATCCATCAAGCACGTAAGCTGCTGATAGAAGAAGAAGCATCTCGCCTTATCAATGAAGATGAGCTAAAAGCGAGCGCACTTGAAACCGTAGAGCAACATGGAATTGTGTTTCTTGATGAAATGGACAAGATTGCCAAGCGCGGTGAAAACTCCGGTGGCGCCGATGTTTCACGTGAAGGTGTACAGCGCGATCTGTTACCATTAGTTGAAGGCTCAACCGTTACAACCAAGTACGGAATGGTTAAAACCGACCATATTTTATTTATTGCATCCGGTGCCTTTCATGTGGCGAAACCATCCGATCTCATACCGGAACTTCAAGGCCGTTTTCCTATTCGTGTCGAACTGGAAGCGCTAAGCACTGAGGACTTTGTTCGCATCCTGACAGAACCCGATGCGTCACTGACTGAACAATACAGTGCCTTATTGGATACAGAAGATGTCAATCTTGTCTTTGAGGCGGATGGTATCAAGCGTGTCGCCGAGGTTGCCTGGCAGGTCAATGAGCGCACAGAGAATATCGGTGCACGCCGCCTGCACACAGTGGTGGAACGCCTACTCGAAGAAATTTCTTTTGCCGCTTCAGATAATAGCGGTGAAACCATCACCATCAATGTTGAATACGTTGACAAACATTTGAGTGACCTGGCTGAAGACGAAGATCTAAGTCGCTACATACTCTAAAAATATCTTGAGGTAATTTACGATGTCAGAAAAACACATCCCAACAAATATTACTTACCACTCAAACGCCCATACTCTGGAGCTTGAGTTTAATACCGGTGAAAAATATGAGCTCAGTGCAGAGTATCTGCGAGTCAACTCACCCTCGGCAGAAGTACAAGGTCATGGACCCGGTCAGGAAGTACTACAAATCGGTAAACAGGATGTGGATATTACCAAGATTGAGCAAGTGGGTAATTATGCAGTACAGCTCTTCTTTGATGACAACCATGATACCGGTATCTACTCCTGGGACGTCCTCTACCGTTTAGGTAAAGACCATGAGGAAATCTGGGCAAACTACCTAAAGCGCATGAAAGAGGCCGGTCACGAGCGCCCCGAGCCCAAACACCTTCAGTAATTCCTATTATCGGGGTCCAACCAAAGGGTGGGACCCCGTACAAACTGCACCAGATCACAGACTTACCACCAAGTGCCTCGACACTATAAATACTAGGGTTCCCCGGTACGGCTAGTATTTAGCGATACAATTCACAGTCTGAAATGTCTTACAATTGCTGTGCTAAAGCAGGGGTGCCAATAGCCGTTAACTTAGTTGAGCTTGATAGGTCGTTAAACAAACGATCTGTGATAAACCGCACAGCATAGGCAAGAATTAACCTTATACTTGTCAGGTTGTCGCAACTAACAACACAAATAATAAGAATAATTAACCATATTATCGGTGGGGTTATAACGTAAGAGGGCTTCTTTTGAAGCTGATTATTGGTGGATATTAAAAATTCACAACTCAGACCTGCCCAATCAGAGCAGAAACCTTCTTTTTGGTCAGCTCATTTATGGACTGTTACTTTTTCCATATTCGTCACTATCTCACTGTTTGCAGGCTGGCAAAGCCGAGACAATAGCTACTTGAGTGCGGCCGATGGCGCTGGTTATGCGCTGGGGATTATCGGTGGGTCGCTGATGTTGTTACTAATGTTTTACCCCCTGCGCAAAAAACTGAAGTTCATGCAGAGCTGGGGCAAAATAAAATACTGGTTCCAGCTACATATGATTTTTGGCGTACTCGGGCCGGTGCTCATTGTTTTCCACTCCAACTTTGGTCTTGGTTCAACAAATAGCAATCTGGCGCTATTTTCAATGTTAATCGTCGCAAGTAGTGGTTTAATCGGTCGTTTTTTTTATACAAAAATTCACTTTGGCCTATATGGACATAAAGCCTCGCTGAAAGAACTGCGCCAGAATCTACAACTAACCAAAGGCAACCTGGGCGCACATATCTCATTGTCGCCAAAGATAGTTAGACTTTTGAAAAACTATGAGGCCTTTCTACTTAAAAAGCGCTTCTTCCTACTGCATTTCATTTTTTTACCGGTTGTCACCTTCAGGGCCTATATGACGGCACGTCGTATTCGCTGGTTGGTCTGTCATGATCTAAAAAAACAGGCATACGCCAATAACTGGGGTGATGAGATGTTGCACGAATTTAAACAACAAGCAAAAGACTACCTAAGTGACTATTTTTACTGCCTGAGAAAAACTAGCCAGCTTGGTCTTTACAGTCGTCTTTTTTCATGGTGGCACGTTCTACATCTACCTCTATTTATAATGCTTGTTGTAACAGGGATTGTCCATGTTATCGCCGTACACATGTATTAATCACAAATGCAAAATAGACTCCATCGCATATTATTGTTTTTGTTGCAAGGCAGCATTATGTTGAGTGCTGTGACATATAGCGCCGTCAGTTCAGCTTCTATTGAGTCGCTGATTATGCCTGGTGATGTTATTGAGGGACATGAAAAATATGAAACGACATGCAACAAATGTCACGACCGCTTCGATAAAAAAAACCAAAAAACAAAATGCCTGGATTGTCACAAGAAAGTCCGTCACGACGTCAACAAACGCATCGGTTATCACGGGCGAAAAAGTGTTGTCCGCAACCAGGAATGCAATACCTGCCACACCGAGCATAAAGGCCGAGACGCAGATATTGTTAAACTTAATAAACTAACTTTTGATCATCAGTTCACTGACTTTAAATTGCGCGGCGAACATAAAAAAATCGAATGCGAAAGCTGTCATAAGCCGAAAAAGAAATACCGCGATGCTCCACGCGCCTGTTATAGCTGTCATAAAAATGAAAGTCCCCACAATGAACGCAAGATGGGCAAAGTAGCCAGGCGCTGTGATTCATGTCATAACGAAAAAATCTGGCGCCAGGTTAACTACAAACACAAAAAATCGAAGTTTCCCCATACCGGTAAACACAAAAAAGCAGACTGTAATAGCTGTCATATTGCCGAACGCTATATTAAAACAGCTAAAACGTGTATCGCCTGCCACCAGTCAGATGATGTGCACCAAAATTCTAATGGTAAAAACTGTCAGAAGTGCCACTCAACAGCTGGCTGGAAAAAACTTAAATTCAATCACGCCAAGGACACTGACTTCCCGTTACGTGGTCGTCATAAAAACCTGGATTGTTATAGTTGCCATAAGAAAGATCCCTATAAGGTCAAAATAAAATCAACCTGTATATCCTGTCATAAACATGATGACTCGCATAAGGGCCTGTTTGGTAAAAAGTGTCAGTCTTGCCACAACGAAATATCATGGTCAAAATCTCGCTTTGATCATAATAAAAAAACTAAATTCAAACTTCGCGGCAAACATGCCAAAACAAACTGTATGTCCTGTCACAAAAAACATGTCTACAAAACCAAAACAAAGACTGACTGCTACAGCTGTCACAAGATAGATGATGTACATAAAGGCAAGCAGGGGAAAAATTGCAAAAACTGTCACAATGAGAAAGGCTGGCGTACTAAAGTACGCTTTGAACATGATATTACTCGTTTTCCATTGGTTGGCCTGCACTCTGTTGTACCCTGCGAAGAGTGCCATATATCAAATGATTACAAAGATGCATCGATCAAATGTAATAGTTGTCACAAACCTGATGATGTACATAAAGGCAAGTTAGGAGTTGATTGCCAAACTTGTCATAACCCAAATGGCTGGTCTATCTGGCGAT
>Ga0316205_10005466_pt1 | contig 10504 bp, 9 predicted proteins | sample 3monthpyrite_MG_FD_204941 | JGI IMG/M metagenome (GOLD analysis project Ga0316205, IMG submission 204941) | Microbial mat bacterial communities from mineral coupon in-situ incubated in ocean water Damariscotta River, Maine, United States -... | ecosystem: Environmental > Aquatic > Marine >...
GCCGAAGCGACCCTGGGAGCGGGACGTGTCGATGAGGGCGCCCTCTGTGACCAGACCCAGCTGCAAGGCGCCGGCCATCATCAGCGGCTTGAGGGTCGAGCCCGGCGCGTAGATCATCTGCAAGGGTCTGACGAGACTGCCGTCCCGGGGCCTGTCGGCCGTGTCGTCCGCGTTCAAGCCAGGCACGGAGGCCATGGCCAGCACGTCGCCGGTGGCCACCTCGACCACCACGGCCATGGTCGACGCGGCGTCGTGGGCCTGCCAGGCCACGAGGCATTCCTCCTCGACCATCTGCTGGATGGTGGCGTCGAGCGTCAGGGTGACGTCCAACCCGGCCACAGGTTCCTCGCTGACCATCAGCTCGTCGGAGACGCGACGACCCTTGTGGTCCTGACGCACCTCGGCCGTGCCATCGGCCCCGGAGAGCCAGGCCTGCAAGCCCTGCTCAAGGCCTGAGACTCCCGCGCCACTGTGATCGACGTAGCCCAACAGGTTGCCGGCGCTCGCGCCCCACGGCGCGCGACGGGCCCACCCTGATTTGAGGTCGACGCCATACAGCAGCTTGCGCGCCTCCTGTTCCAGCGCGGCGATACCGTCAGGATCCTGTACGGGCTCACCCAGGATCGTCCAGCGCTCGCCGGTGAGACGCTTGGCCAGGTCTTCGGCTGGGCGATCGACCAAGGGTCCCAAGAAGCGGGCGATATCACGGGCCAGCCGCGCGCGCTCACCGGACGTCTTGCGTCGACTGAGGATGTTGCGGGGCAGCACCTCGGCCTGCAGCGTCTCGACCGAGCAGGTCAGCAGGCGTCCGTGCCGATCGAGCAGGGCGCCGCGACGGGCGGGCAGGCCCTCACTGCGCACGGACATGCGCCGCTGACGGGCCGTGGCGACCTTGTGGTCGACCAGTTGAATCCAGGCCAGGCGCGTGCTGAGACAAGCCAACGCGACCATCATCATCACAGCGAACCCGAGAACCAGGCGGCGAGCTCTCAGCATCAGGGCACCCAACCGGCGACGCTGGCGTCAGCCATCAAGAAGTCTTGCTGGAGGAGCCAGTCTTGATCACGTTCGGTGGGAATCTGCTCTGGCCGCGGCTGCAGCGATTCGATGCTGTGTGCAGGCCCAGCCGCCCCCCGCTCGTGGGCTTCCCAGCTGGCGAAGGTGGCCACCAGATCGACACGCACGTGCCGAGCTCGCCGCTCCAGCCGAGACACCTCTTGTTCGCAACGGGCGATGGTGTAGCGCTCGGCGGTGATGTCTCCACGGACGGCCGCGACCATCACGCCTGCGGCGAGAAGCGCCACGGCGGAGAGCATGGTCAAGGGAGTCGGGTCGGATGTCATGCTTGGGCTCCCTTGGCAAAGGCACGCAGACGAGCGCTGCGAGAACGACGATTGCTGCGCACCTCGGCCCGCTCCGCGCTGATCGGTTTGGCCGTGAGCACTGCGCCCAGCCCCTGCTTGGCCAGGTCCCGAAAGTCATGTTTGACGATGCGGTCTTCGCCCGAGTGAAACGAGATCACAGCCAGTCGGCCGCCAGGTGCCAGGCACTGCACCGCCAGGGGCAACGACTCACGGATCAACGACAGCTCGGTGTTGGTGGCGATGCGCAAGGCCTGAAACGTCTTCGTCGCCGGATGAGTGCGCCCACCCTTGCTACGCAACGCGCCCTCGATCACCACGCGCAGATCGCCCGTCGTGCGAAACTTGCGCAGCTTGCGACGTTCGACGATGGCGGCAACGATGACGCGGCAGCGATGCTCGTCACCCTCTTCGCGCAGCAGCGTCTCCAATCGATCGGGCCGCATGCGGTTGACGATGTCCGCCGCGGTGGTCTTCTGGTTGGCGTCCATGCGCATGTCAAGCGGGCCGTCTTCCCTGAGTGAGAACCCCCGCTCCTCGTCGTCGAGTTGCATGGACGACACGCCCAGGTCCATGAGGATCCCGTCCGGGGCGACGCCGCGTTGGATCAGACTCCTCAAGACGGACACCGAGTCGCCGTGCTGAAACGTGACCCGCTCGGACAGGTCGGCGAGGTTGCACTCCGCCAGAGCCAGGGCCTCGCTGTCACGGTCGGCGGCCAGAACCCGTCCCGTGGGAGCAGTGGCTTCCAGGAAACACCTGGCGTGCCCTCCGGCTCCCACGGTCAGGTCCACGAGCAGCTGTCCTGCTCGGGGATCGAGAAGTTCCATGACTTCCACCGCCATCACCGGAACATGTCCCATCCGATCCTCGATTCTGTGTGCGGCCGCCAAGCTCACCTCGGTGCCCTGTCGTCGTCGCCCGGCTCGCCCGTTGGCCCCTGGCCGCCCTTGGCCACGAACACGTCCCGGGCCTGATCTTCGTACGTCGCCAGGGAGGCTTCCTCGAAGCGCTCCCAGGTGTCCGGGCGCCAGAGTTCGACCCTGTCCCCTACCCCGGCGAAGACAACCTTGTCCTCAAGGCCAACGACGCGCTTCAGGCTCTCGGGCAGCAGCATGCGCCCGTGGCCGTCCACCGAGCAGGCCTCTGCCCGGGAGAAGAACGTGCGCGCCAGGGAACGCACATCCCGGTTGCCCAGAGCGGCGGCATTGATGGACTCGCCCAGGCTGGCGTAGGCACCTGGCGGGTAGAGCCAGAGGCAGCCGTCCAGACCCAGGTTGACCACGACCTGGCGATCGGCCTTGTGGATCTTCAGCACATCCAAGACCTTGCGCGGCACGCTGACGCGATTCTTCGCGTCAATGCTGTGCGTAAACAAGCCCGTGAAGAGCTCCATCTGAAACCGCTCCCGCCACCACTGCGTGTAACACCACCCGACGGGACAGTTTTAGCACATCGTCCCACTTTCGGGGGATTTTCTGGGCTAGCACCCCACAACGCCCCACCGGCACTCGCTGCATTTCGGCGGGGCTGAGCTGCGAAAAACCGTGGCCTCCGGCCGGTTTCGGCCCAAAGAAGGCTCAGTGAGCCAGCACGAACGGAAACTTCATGCCCTACCCACAACGTCCCACCGGGGCCTCGGCAAGGAGGGAGCCCGCGGCTCGCCAACCCGCGCGGCGAGCGCGGTCAGGCGGGCGACTCTGGATCCGCCTCTACTTCTGAGTCTGCGTCTGCGGGGCTCGCGTCGGCGGCCTCTGCTTCCCGAGGCTCGGGCAGATCGCCTTCGGGGAGATCTGCTGCGAGGAGCTGGGTCAGCATCTCTCGCGTGTCAGCCATGTCCTCTGCAGAGAGGAACGGCGCCGGGACCACGAGCTCGGGCTGGCCGGCCCCACGGTTCACCATCATGACTTCGCGCCCGTCGCGCGCGGCGAAACCCTTGAGCCGCAGGTGCCGTTTGCGGATCAGCACCAGCCCCACGAGGTACGACAGACGCCGGTAGACCTCTTCTTCACGCTCCAGCAGACGTCCGAACATCTCTTGCAGGAAGACGTAGTCGACCACAGGCCTGGTGTTGCCCTGCTGGGGTTGGGCGCGCTTCCAGAAAATGCCGTCGGCCTCGTTGCCAACAGCTTCTCCACAGCTTGCGCACAGATCTTCACGTTGCGGGCCTTCCTCGCCGAAGGACAGTCGCACGGTCACGGCGCAACCGGGCTCCAGTGCGAGGCTGCATCCGCTACACACCTCTTCTCGCGAGGGGATCTTCCAGGCGTCGTTTGGGTTCACCACGGTGTCGCATCCTCGGCTGTTGCGCGTCACGTCTGACGACTTGATCGTCTGTTCAGAGGAGCGCGTGAACCGTGAGGCTAGCAGGGCGGGAACAAGCCCTCAAGACGAGGCGTTGCAGCGGGTGGATACGACCACTAGCCTTCGGGTCATGGGCACCCTCGAACCGTTCACGCACCTTCACGTTCACAGCCACTACTCTCTTCTGGATGGGGCCATCGATGTCCCCCACCTGGTGGCTGAGGCTGCACGCAACGACATGCCCGCCCTGGCCCTCACGGACCACGGCAATCTCTTCGGCGCGCTCGAGTTCTACGGCGCGGCTCGAAAGGCTGGCATCAACCCCATCCTCGGCTGCGAGGCCTACCTGGTCGACGGGGACGCCACGACCAAGCCGCCCCCGGGCGAGAAGCGACGGCGCTACCACGTCACCCTGCTGGCCAAGGACCGTCAGGGTTTTCAGAACCTGTCGCGGCTCTCGAGCATCTCCTGGATGCGCGGTTTTCAACGCAAGCCATGCATCGACCTCTCCCTGCTCAATCAGTACTCAGAGGGGCTGATCGCGCTCACCGGCTGCATGTCCGGGAGAGTCGCCGTGCCCCTGCGCGAGAAGCGCCTCGACGACGCGGTGCGCGCCGCCGAAGAGTACGCCGAGATCCTCGGCCAGGAGAACGTCTACCTCGAAGTGATGAGCAACGGCATCGAGGCCCAGCGTGTGATCCGCGAGGCCATGCCAGCAGTGGCCCGAGCCACCGGGCTCAAGCTCATCGCCACCAACGACGTGCACTACCAGTGTGACGGCGACAACAAGGCTCAGGACGCCTTGATCTGCATCGGTACCGGGCAGCGCATGCACGACCCCAACCGACGCTTCAAGATCGACACGGACGAACTCTTCTTTCGCAGCAGCGCGCAGATGGCCGCGCTCTTCGATCCGGACAGCGACGCGTACCGCAACACCGCCGAGGTCGCTGGGCGCTGCGACATCCAGCTCGACCTGGAGACGATGCACCTGCCGCGCTTCGCCATCCCCACAGAAGAGTCCGCGCCAAACTACATGCGCAGGCTCTGCGAAGAGGGGCTGCACAAACGCTACGGCGAGATCAGCCAGGCGGCTCGCGATCGATTCGAACGAGAGTTCAAGATCATCGAGTCGATGGGCTTCGTCGACTACTTCCTGATCGTCTGGGACCTGATCCGCCACGCTCGCGAGCAGGGCATCCCCGTGGGGCCGGGGCGCGGCTCTGCGGCCGGATCCATCGTGGCCTACGCTCTTGAGATCACTCAGCTCTGCCCGCTCAAGTACGACCTGCTCTTCGAGCGCTTCCTGAACGCAGACCGCATCTCGATGCCGGATATCGACATCGACTTCTGCCGTGACCGGCGCGAGGAGGTCATCCAGTACACCCGCGACAAGTACGGCGACGCCCAGGTCTGCCAGATCGTGACCTTCGGCACGTTGGCCGCCAAGGCCTCCATTCGCGACGCGGGCCGGGTGCTCGACATCCCCCTCTCCGAGGTGGACAAGATCGCCAAGCGCATCCCCGACGCACCGGGCACGAAGCTTGGCAAGTCCCTCGAAGCGGACAAAGAGCTCACCGATCTGCTCGACTCCGACGACAAGCTGCGCGAGCTGGCCGAGGTGGCCCGCAGCATCGAGGGCATGTGCCGCAACACCTCAACCCATGCGGCGGGTGTGGTGATCACAGAGCATCCGCTGATCGACTACGTGCCCTTGTGCGTGGTGCAAGGTGCGGTGAACACCCAGTTTCAGATGACCGACCTGGAGAAGATCGGTCTGCTGAAGATGGACTTCCTGGGACTCAAGAACCTCACCATCCTCGAGAAGGCGCGGCAGCTGTTGATGCGCAGTCAGGACATCGACCTCGACTACGAGACGCTGCCTCTCGACGACCGGGCCACCTACGAGCTGCTCAAGACCGGCGACACGTACGGGGTTTTTCAGCTCGAATCGTCGGGCATGCGCGAGCTCATCGTGCGTCTGCAGCCTGACTGCTTCGAGGACATCATCGCCCTGATCGCGCTGTATCGCCCCGGGCCCCTGCAGTCCGGCATGGTCGACAGCTTCGTGAACCGCAAGCATGGCATGGAAGCCATCAGCTACGCCCACCCGCTGATGGTCCCCATCCTCGAAGACACCTACGGAGCCATGATCTACCAGGAGCAGGTCATGCTCCTGGCCCAGTCCCTGGGCAAGCTCACGCTCAACGACGCAGACGGCCTGCGCAAGGCCATGGGCAAGAAGAAGCTCGAGGTGATGGAGAGCTACAAGGAGAAGTTCCTCAAGGGCTGCCTCGAGCAGGGCATCAGCCAGGCGGCGTCCGACAAGATCTGGGACGACATGAGTCAGTTCGCCCAGTACGGCTTCAACAAGTCCCACTCCGCGGCCTACGGACTGATCACTTTTCGTACGGCCTACATGCGCGCCCACTACCCCGGCGAGTACATGGCCGCGATCATGTCCTGTGATGCGGGCGACAGCGACAAGCTCATCGAGTACATGGAGGCCGCGCGCAAGGCTGGGCGCACGATCCTGAGCCCTGACATCGAACACAGCCAGGCAGACTTCACCCTCGAGGGAGAGTCCATTCGCATCGGACTGAACGCCATCAAGGGCGTGGGCTCCCGCGCTGTGCAGGCGATCCTCGCAGGGCGAGAGGACGCAGGCGGCGAGTTCGGACGCCTGGACACCGTGCTCGAACACGTCGATGGCCGAGCGGTCAACCGGGCCGCCTTCGATGCCCTGGCCAAGGCCGGAGTCTTCGACACCCTGAAGCTCGACCGCAGCGCCCTCCTCGCGTCGTCAGAGCGACTGCTGAAGGACGCGGTACGCAGCCAAGGCGACAAGGCCGTGGGCCAGGCCTCCCTCTTTGGAGGCGGCGGAGCCTCGACCCTGCCGGCCGTACGCCTGGCCGACCTCCCCCCCACTCCCGACCGCCTCATCTACGAGATGGAGAAGGAGTCTCTGGGCTACTCGGTCACCGTGGACCCCATGGCGGAGTATCGGCCCTTCCTGCGCCTGGTGGCCACTCACGACGTATCCGCTCTGAGCGAGGTGCCAGATCGGGGCGAGGTGATGGTCGGCGGCGTGGTCAGTGGGTTGCGCACGGCGGTGAGCAGCCGTGGGCGTTACGCGGGCAAGAGCATCGGCATGTTCAAGATCGCCGGTCTCGGCGGCGCCTGCAACGCCGTCATGTTCAGCAAGTCCTTCGCCCTCCACCGCGAGGTCGTCAAGGACGACTGGGTCGGCATCTTCCGCGGCAAGGTCGACCGCAATCGGGACGAACCCAGCCTCATCGTTGACGACATCTTTGAGATGACCGACTCCGAGGTCGCGAAGGACCGCAAGCTGCTCATCGCCATCCACGGACAGGATGAAGACTCGCTGATGCTGCGTATCGACGCCTTGTCAGCGCACATGGCCCTGCACCCGGGCACGACAGATACCTACATCTCACTGCAGTGCGCCGATCAGCCACGACGCATGTGGCGCCTCGCGGCCAAGCACCGAGTGGCTGTCCACCAAGACCTGGTGCGTGGGCTGGAGAGCGTCGTGGGGCCAGGGGCCTACTACTTGCGCTAGGAGCCTGCGGCGTCGTCGGAACCCACGAAACTGGACATGTCTTCGGGCTCCCAGACCAGCGGCTCAGGGAGGTCGTCGCCCAAAACATCGAGGCCGACCCAACCCAGCAAGAAGTCGACAGCCTCGCCCGGTCGGAATCCAAGGCGCAGGCCGAGGGCGAGGATCATGACATCGACCTCGAAGAGGTCCCAGGAGCGAACCGTAGAGCGACGGATTCGCCGCGTCTCCCAGAACGACGCCCGGTCGGGGGACCAGAGGCTCCCGACCTCCTTGTCGCCATGCTCATCGCGGAGGTCGAGAAACTCGAGGAAGCCGCCCTGCATGGGCCACAGCAAGGCGCCTTGCCACTCGCGCACCACAGGGGGATGTCGGCCCCATGAGCGAGGATTCGGCTCCCAGTAGTGGTCGCGCCAGCCCTCGCCACTCGGGGCGTCACGCATCACCTGCCAGCGATAGACGAGGGGGATGCCCTCATTCCAGAAGTCATCCCGACCCCGAGGCAAGTCGGGCAGCTCAGAAAGGCCCTCAACCCAGAAGGTCCAGGGGAAGAGCAGGTTGAACTCGTTCCACACGCCGTGAAAAGTGCGGTCCGCGTAGCCGTAGCGTTGGCTCACCACGGGGCTCAAGCCCACCCCGAATGCCAACAGGGGCGTCGCCTGGGCAGACAGCCCAAAACCCCACCCCGTGGCGGCGCTCACCGGTACGGTGTCTAGAAGATCAGCCCCCCGAGACCTCCAATAGGTGCCGAGGGGCGTGCACGCGCCGAGGCTGAGCAGCAGAAACCCTCCTGCCACCATGCGCCCGACTCGGAACATCAGGCGCTGACCGCCTCCTGCTCGCTCTCTTCAGTCTTGGCAGCAGGCGCGTAGTTCACGAGCTCCCAGATCACCCGCTGACCCTTGTCACCAAGGCGCGGTGTCGCGAGCTTGAGGATGCGCGTGTAGCCACCGGGACGGCCCTGCATGGAAGGGCCGATCTCGTCAAAGAGCCGCTTCACTGCGTCCTTGTTGTCGAGCACCTGCACAGCGCGACGAACGCGATGCAGGGTCTTCTCCTTGGACAGAGTGATCAGCTTCTCAGCCAGCGCCCGGTACTCCTTCGCCTTGGGCGCCGTGGTGATCACGCGACCATGGAGGAAGAGGGCAGAGATCAGGTTGCGGGACAATGCGCGCCGGTGTGCGCTGTTGCGCCCCAGCCTGCGTCCACGAATGCGATGTCTCATGTTGTTACGTCCTTCTGGCGATCAGCCGTCGGTGTTCAAGCCCAGGTGTCAGTTTTCCTGCAGCTCGGGTTGCATCCCCAAGCGCAGTCCCAGGCCGTCAAGCTTGGCCTTGATCTCCTCAAGAGACGTCTGCCCAAAGTTGCGCACCTTGAGCAGTTCGGCCTCCGTCATCTGCACCAGCCGCCCCACCGTGTTGATGTCCTCGGAGTCGAGGCAATGGCGGGAGCGCACTGAGAGATCGAGATCGTCGATTGGCGTGGCCATCACACCAGACAACTCACTCTCGACCTCGCGCACCTTGGGTACCTCCGGCACCCGAGCAGTCTCGGCCGCAGGAATCATCTTGCCCACGTCGCCGTAGTGCACGAACGCGTTGAGGTGCTTGCGGTAGATCCGAGAGGCCTCAACCAGCACGGCTTCGGCGGTCACGGTGCCATCGGTCCAGACCTCGAGCACCAACCGGTCGTAGTTGGTGATCTTGCCCACCCGGGTCTCTTCGATGCGGTAACGCACGCGGTCGACCGGCGAGAAGTTGCTGTCGAGGACGATCACGCCCAGGGTGTCATCCTGGGCTTCGTGTTCCTCGGAGGTCACATAGCCGCGGCCGCGATCGACGTTGATCGCCATCACCACCTCGGCGTCCTCGGTCAACGTGCAGATGAGGTGCTCAGGATTCAGCACCCGCACCCCCGCCGGAACCTCGATGTCCGCCGCGGTCAACTCGCCCTTTTTCGTGCGGTTGATGTTGACCACAGCATGGTCGCCGTCGTCCAAGGCCAACTGCAGGCCCTTGAGGTTCAGCACGATCTCCGTGGTGTCCTCGAGAACGCCTGGGATGGTGGTGAACTCGTGCAGCACGCCCTCGATCTGCACTGACGTGACCGCAGTGCCTTCGATCGAAGACAGCAGCACGCGCCGCAGCCCGTTGCCGATGGTGTGTCCAAAACCCTTCTCGAACGGTTCGATGGTGAACCGCGCGAAGGTGTCCGAGAGCGTCTCTTGGTCCACATCCACGCGGGATGGGAGCTCGAAGTGTCGCCAGCAGATTCTCATGTGTTGTGTTCTCCCTGCGGACCAGGTTGTGGCCGCATCTGGTCGTTCGGTGTTCGGTGGACTACTTCGACATGAGCTCGACGACGAGCTGCTCGCGAACGTCGAAGGTCACATCGGAACGGGCTGGCAGTGACGCAACGCGGCCAGTCAAGGCACTCCCGTCACGTTCCAGCCAGGCCGGCATGGGGTAGCTGGATCTCTGGTCATAGCTGGCCGTGGCCAACTTGCGAACGCTATCGCGCTTGCTGATCTCGATCCGATCGTCAGCGTGCATCAACCGGGACGACACGTCGCAGCGCCGCCCGTTGATCAGCACGTGGCCGTGGCCGATGAGCTGCCGGGCAGACCGGCGGCTGACGCTGAAACCGAGCCCGAAGAGCACGCTGTCAAGGCGCCGCTCCAAGAGCGTCAGCAGGTTCTCACCTGTGTTGCCCTTCAGCCGGACGGCTTCCTTGAAGTAGTTGGTGAACTGGCTCTCGGCGACACCGTAGTAGCGCTTCAGCTTCTGCTTCTCTCGAAGCTGAGTGCGAAACTCTGAATGGCGGACGCGAGTCCAGGGGTGCATACCAGGAGCGTAGTTACGCTTCTGAATGGCGCACTTGGCCGTTTCACAGCGGTTCCCCTTGAGGAACAGCTTGACGCCTTCGCGTCGGCAAAGTTTGCAGGCGGTGGTCTTCATCTCTAATTCGTCCTACTCATGGCTCATAGTCGTGTCGGATCTTGGATCGGGCGCGCTCAGACGCGGCGGCGCTTCCGAGGACGGCAACCGTTATGCGGCAGCGGAGTCCGGTCTTCGATGGCCTTGACCTTCAGGCCAGCAGCAGCCAAGGCACGCACGGCAGATTCGCGGCCGGAGCCAGGCCCGCGAACGCGAACCTCGACATCTCGGACGCCCATCTTCTGCGCCTTCGCTGCACAACGTTCGACCGCCTTCTGAGCTGCGAAGGGCGTGCTCTTGCGGGAGCCCTTGTAGCCAGCCGT
>Ga0316205_10005467_pt1 | contig 10503 bp, 8 predicted proteins | sample 3monthpyrite_MG_FD_204941 | JGI IMG/M metagenome (GOLD analysis project Ga0316205, IMG submission 204941) | Microbial mat bacterial communities from mineral coupon in-situ incubated in ocean water Damariscotta River, Maine, United States -... | ecosystem: Environmental > Aquatic > Marine >...
TGCAATGGATTGAGAGCTACGATGATAGTGGTTCGGGAAGTATGGAACACGACTACATTACATTTCAGACAGAGATGTAGGCTGGCAATATTATGAATATAAATTATATAGACAGAAAAGACAGGCAGCATGGTTTCACGCTGGTCGAGCTTATGGTTGCTATGGTACTGGGTCTTCTGCTGATGGGTGGAGTGATTCAAATGTATACAGCTAACCGTCAAACCTATCGAGTGTCTGAAGGCGTTTCCAGGATCCAGGAAAACGCGCGCTATGCCATCGCGATGATACAGAGAGAGGCGCGGATGGCGGGGTATTTTGGATGTAATTCTGAGACACCAATCAAGGATACATTGAATCCAAATACCCTGTTCACGGCGGATTTTGATACGCCGCTTGAAGGCTTCGAGGCGACCTCGGTTTCTGCATGGTCGCCGGCAATCACGACGGCACAGTTGACTCTGGGCACGGGCCCGACGAATCAGGCGTTGGGTGGCTCAGACGTGCTCGCGATCAGGCGGGTTGGCGATACGCCGATGGCCGTGCGAACGGAAATGCCGAATGTCTCCGCAGATCTGAAGATTACTGCGAACCTTACTCCACCACCTATTGCGGACGAAGACATTGTAATCGTGTCTGACTGCACCAAGTCCGCACTGTTTCAGATTACTAACTACACCCAGGCAAACGGAAATATTGCCCACAACACGGGCGGGAGTACAAGTCCGGGTAACGCTACCAAGCAGCTCTCTGATACAACGCCATTTAGTACCGACGCGGAAATACTAAAAATGCAAACGACGACGTATTTTATCGGCAATGATGCCAACGGAGATTCTGCGCTCCATAGAAAAATCAACCAGCAGAATAGCGAAGTGCTGGTAAGCGGTGTGGAAAACATGCAGGTGAAGTATGGAGTTGATACTGACGGCGATAATGTGGCAAACCAGTACCTCGGAGCCAATAGCATCAATGCCGTTAACACTGCGACTCCAGTTGTTCCGGACTGGACAAATGTTGTGAGTGTGAGGATAGCGCTGCTTTTGCACTCACCTGACAATGCTACTGATCAGGCTGACAACGACAGTTATGACCTGCTCGATGAGGCTATCTATACATCTGGTGCTGGTTATAACCATGCTGCAGATAGAAAGTTGCGCTACGTCGTTAGTTCCACCATACAGTTGCGTAACAGAGGTTTGTGAACATGGATAGATACCCAGGGTATTGTTGCTCAGGAACCTCGTTAGCTCGCTCTCAGAAAGGGGCGGTGTTGGTGTTTTCGCTGATCTTTCTGCTGATATTTACAGTCCTTGGAGTGTCAGCCATGTCATCTTCGATTCTCGAAGAGAAGATGACTACAAACAGCTATGACAGGACCTTGGCGTTTCAAGCGGCCGAAGCAGCATTGCGCGAGGCAGAAGACTACATATCCAATAACACACCCACGCTTGATGAGCAGTGTGCAAATGGGCTCTGCGTCAATGCAAGAAAACAGTTGCTGACCACATGGAGGACAGATCCGGGTCATGCCTACTGGGCAAGCGCTCGCACCATACAGGATCCAATCGCGGGTGTGGCCAGTAATGCAAGGTACATTATCGAAGATATGTGCGCAGCTGATTCAACCCTGGGAGCGGCTGATTATGCGAATCGCGTGTTTCGTGTTACTGCAATAGGAACGGGTGGTTCGGATAACGCAGTCGTTATGCTGGAGTCATCAGTTGTAATGGGTAATAACTACGGTGTGGCAGGCAGTTGTGACTGCAGCAATACAAATTACTGTGACGGCACCTGTGGTGACGTAAATTGCACGCCTTAGTGGCGGGTTCTGTGTTAGGAGTTTCTGTTATGAATAAGCATGCTGACAAATCTAAAACCAAATTGGCATCTTTCCTTGGGGCGTTTTCGTTGATGATGCTGTTGTCACCCTTCGTAAATGCGGTAGTCGGAACGGCTAATCAATTCGCTGCGGTCCCGCCGGTAACAACCTCTGACGCAACCGGGCTTGTCATGCTGGTCATGTCAAACGACCACCAGCTCTATGTCAAAGCCTATACAGACTACACAGATCTTGATGGTGATGGAGAACTGGATATTACCTATACAGATACCGTCGATTACGACGGCTACTTTGACCAGAACCTGTGCTACACGCACAATGGTACGTTGTATTCGCCCAGCAATAACGCAGCCGGGGCGAATCTGCATCACTGTAGTTCATCGGAATGGAGCGGCAACTTCCTGAACTGGGCGACCATGACGCGTATCGATATGATACGAAAAGTACTATACGGCGGTTATCGGTCAACCCAGAGCGCATCCGGCACCACGATACTGGAAAGATCAACGATTCCGCGCGATGTCCACGCCTTTGCAAAACTATTTTCAACCAGTACGACTGCAGAAATGCAGCTCTACACGCCGTATGCAAAAACGGCTATTACTTTGTGTAATGTAACAGGTGATGGCGGCAGTGGCGTAATGAAAGATGTCAATACCACCGCCCATCCACCCAAGGTAAGGGTGGCTGACGGTACCTACAAGCTGTGGGCCTCAGGCGAACGCCGGCAGTGTGCCTGGAGTAATACGGAAACAAATACCGGGACCAACCCATCGACTGCCGAACGGCTGGGAGAGCGCCAGGTGCGCGTCGCAGTCTGTCAGTCCGGCTTCGAAGAAGAAAATTGTACGGACTATCCGAATGGTTCCAAAAAGCCAACCGGTTTTTTGCAGACCTACAGTGAAAATGGTGCCCTTAAGTTTGGTCTGATTACCGGCAGCTATGAAAAGAATATTTCGGGTGGCTTGCTGCGCAGCAACATCAAGCAACTGCAAGACAACGCTACTGCCAGTCAAAATGAAATAGACTCAAATACTGGCGAATTTATTAACCAGGGAACTTCAGATGCGGGCATAATTAACACCCTGAACCGACTTAGAATCAGTCAGTTCAGCTATGGTTCTGGTAAGTACGCAGACTGTAGCAGTCCGGGTATCTCCGTAAGTGACTTCAAAACCAGTACTAATAGTTCGAGGCAATGCCGCGACTGGGGTAACCCGCTAAGTGAAATGTATCTGGAAGCCGTGCGCTATTTTTCCGGTGCGGGTGCACCTACTCCGGCATTCGATACAACTAATGATGGAACCTACATCAATGGCGGTGCAGACCTGAGAGACAGCTGGACTGATCCTATGCCGGCCAGTGAATGGTGTGCACAGTGCAGCGTGATTGTCATATCAACCGGGTCGAACTCCTTTGATACCGATGAACTGGGAACGGCTTCGGATATTCCCGGTATGAGTGGTGCCGGCGACGTAGATACAGAGACCAACGCGGTTGGTACCCTGGAAGGTATTGGTGGTAGCACGTTAATCGGTAAAGTGTCTGGAACAGGTGATGGGAAATGTACTGCAAAGGCGCTGCCTAATCTTGCCGCCGCGGAAGGGGTATGTGCCGAAATGCCAAGTCAGGAAGGCGGATACCAGATCGCCGGTCTTGCCTACCACGCTCACACCACCGATCTTCGGCAAAGCGCTTCTTATCCCTCGGATCAGATTATCAACACCTATTCCGTTGCTCTGGCTGAAAGTCTGCCGAGCCTGACCTTCAATGTGGGCTCGGGTGACGTGACACTGTTGCCGGGCTGCCAGGCCAACTCAAGCGGTAGCGCTGCGTTGGCGGATTCCGGTTGGCGTAACTGCAGTATGGCGGATCTGCGCGTGCAATCACTTACCAAGAATATGGCGGGTGACGTAACGGCAGGTAGCCTGCTTATTAACTGGGAGGATTCGACCTGGGGCAACGACTATGACATGGACGGTATTGCGCAACTGGATTTTTGTATTGGTGCGGCGTGTAGTCCTGCAGAGAATTCTAACGAAATACGTATAACCACTACCAACATGGCGACTTCCGCCGGGCACGCAATGGCATTCGGTTTTATCGCTACAGGTACGACCGCAGATGGTGCCTATATCAATGTGCTCAAGCCTGGGGGTAACTATTTCAGCGTTATCGCTCCAGCTTTTAGTACGGGTAATCAGCCTGCCCCTGTAACGGTTACTCTGGAGCAGGGTACCTCGGCGGCGGATCTTCTGAAGAACCCGCTCTGGTACACCGCCAAATATGGCGGGTTCGATGATCAGGACAGTAGTGACACACCCGTTAATGTGGGCGCGGATAATCGTGAGTGGGACAGTGAGGACGAAGAAGGCAACCCCATCCCGGACGGTATTCCGGACAACTATTTCCAGGTTCGTAATCCCGGCCAGCTGGGCGAGAGGCTTGGACGGGTATTCGATAACATTGTTTCCAGGGTGTCGGCAGGTACAGCAGCCGCAGTGGTGGCAAACAGTGCCAATGGTACCGGCGCCGTGTATCAGGCGCTGTACCAGCCACAGGACCAGGAAACCGTTGCCGGTGTTGATCGGACTATTTCATGGGCGGGAACCTTGCATGCGCTGTTTATCGACAAATTCAGTCAATTCAGGGAAGACAGCGATTCTGTAGGTACCAAGGGTGTTCTTGATAACTGCAGTACTGACCCGATTGTAAGTGTCACCTACAATTCCATTCTTAAAGAGACGCAGGTGCAGCGTTACCTGTGTGATGCCGCCGGGAAGAGAACAACGGCCAATGGCGTTCCGGTTAGCCTGGGTCTGCTGGAGACCATCTGGGACGCTAACGATGTACTGGCCAGTGTTAGTGACGTGGTTACGCAGCGTCCGCTCGCCTCGTTCAGTACGACGTCCGCCGCTACGGGTCGCTATATCGTTACTGCGATAGATGCTGACACCAACCCGGATGGTATTGTCGGAAATGCAGAAGTCGTTGATTTTGTCGAGGGCACGTTTAACAGTGCCGGTGACGAAAACTATCGGCTGTTGAATGCCGCGGACCGGACCGAAGCAGGAAATATTGTCAACTATCTGCGTGGCCAGGAGATCACTGGTTTCCGGCCGCGCACGTTCTCAACGGTTCCCGGCAGCGAGGTATGGCGCCTGGGTGACATTATCCATTCCACGCCGGTTGCTGTGGGCCGGCCGTCGGAAGGCTATGATACCCGTTACAACGATACCTCCTACCGTGATTTCAGGATTCACTGGAAGGATCGACGCCAGATGGTGTATGTCGGCGCGAACGACGGGATGATCCACGCGTTCAGCTCCGGATTCTATAATCCGACTTCCGAAACATTCTCGGATCCCGTGCATCCTCTGGGCTCCGAAATGTGGGCTTACGTACCCTACAACCTGTTGCCGCATTTGCGCTGGTTGACGGATCAGAACTATCCACACGTTTACTATATGGATGGTCCGCCAATTGTGTTCGACGCCAATATCTTTACGCCGGACACGACCTCGCATATTAACGGCTGGGGCACCGTGCTGGTGATGGGTATGCGATTCGGCGGTAACCCTATTACGCTGGATCATGATGGCAGTGGCGGTACTGCAGACGTCACCTTCCGGTCTGCCTATGTGATACTGGATATCACCGACCCGGAGTCGCCTCCAAAATTAATAGCAGAGATTACGGATCCAAATCTGGACTTTACGACCAGTAAGCCTTCTGTGGTTTCCCACAGGGTGGCGAACACCGGTAACAACTGGATAACCCCGGCTACCAACAATTGGTATCTGGCGTTTGGTTCCGGCCCGAATGACCTCGCTACCGCGCGGTCAAACAGTACGGCGAAGGTGTTCTTGTATGACCTGGCGAGCCAGACATTTTTGACAAGCTCGCCTAACTATGTCGATACATCGGTCGCAAACAGTTTCGTTGGCGACATCACCACGGCTGACTGGAACAGAGACTATCAGGACGATGCGATCTATTTTGGTCTGTCGACGGACTCGAGCGGTACAGATACCGGTCAGTTACGCCGAATCGATGGCACTTTGACGAGCAGTGTCGTCCTGAACCCGGCCCAGCCGATTACTGCTGCGCCTGAAGTTTATGCCACCAGTGATGAGAGCTGGGTGTTTGCGGGTACCGGCAGGTTATATGTCGAGGCAGATAAATCGACTGTTGATCAGCAGTCCTTCTACGGTATAAAAGAGCCAGTGAACTCATCGGGTACCCCCGCAGGGACAACGTTTACGACGGGCGATTTGTATGAGACGACTGACATTGATGTGTTCCTGGATTCCAGTGTCGATAATCCCAGGGATGTCACTATGACGACCTTCAACGATCTGGAGACTGCCGTGGAAGCGGCGGACGGTTGGTATTTTGATTACACCGCCGACGGTACCAATCCCAGTACCAGGACTGTGACAGCTCCAGTCCAGTTCCGGGGCTATCTGCTTTTCAACGACTATACGCCAGATACGGATATATGTGAGGCAGAAGGTGAGAGTGCGCTGCATGTCCGTTATGCAAAAACGGGGACGGCTTATCCTTTCTCGGTCATTGGTACGCAAGTGGTTGGGTCGGATACGCGGGTGTTGAGCGAGCTTACCCCGATAGCAGGGCTTTCATCCTCGCCGGTTATTCACCAGGGAACGGGTAATGCCGCCGGTACCGCTGCCATTATTTCCCAGGATTCCGGTGGCGGTTTGAGTAACACCATAGCCAATTTTGGTACATCTGTGTCTGGCCGGGCTTCCTGGCGGGAAATCATGATGCAATAAGCTTCAACCTTACGAACTGGAATGGGAAGTACATTATGAATGGTCGCAATAGCAAAGGGTTTACGCTGGTAGAATTGATGATCGCCGTGGCGATTGTATCAATACTTGCTGCAATTGCGGTGCCGGCGTATCAAAAGCAAGTACAAAAGACACGCCGCGCCGATGGGATAGCGATGATGATGCAGATCGCACAGCAGCAGGAGCGGTACTTCTCCAAGAATTTCAGTTATGCAGCGAGCCTAACAGATCTGGGGTACGCTGCTACGCCGACAGCTTCGGACGAAGGCCATTATAATGTTTCCACTAATTCACCTGGCGGGTGTACAGCTGGCACCGTCCTGTCCTGTTTCACGGTGAGTGCGGTAGCAGTTGGCAATCAGCTGAATGATACCGATTGCAGAACACTCATGGTAGTTAACTCAGGCGCCAGGACTTCAACAGATTCTGGTGGTGCAGACTCGACGGCCACTTGCTTCTAGCCGTGTGGCGGTTGTGGTAGTGCGTGTTTACAATATCAACAGATAGGAGCCGATGTACGATCCCTTTGTATAGCGGCACTAGCCATCTGGCATCGACGGGGTGAAGGCCAGTGTATATGGCCGAATTTAGTCCGTAAGTATAGCTGGCGCCGGGACCCTCCTCCCATATAATACGCCGTTGCCCGTAACCTTTAACGTATCGAGCACCAGCCTGAACGACATAAACAGCGTTGCCATCGACGTAGACAATGATGGCAGTGTCGACCTTTCCGGCACTGATATCAGCTATACCTACGGTGGAACTGTGACGGTACTCGTCAATGGCAACCCGGTTGAAATACCTGTAATAACAGATGCAACAGCCAGCTATACGTATACTCAGCCAGGCATTTACACAGCCAGCGTACAGATTACAGACGCCAACAGTATCACCCGCTCTTATCAACAGACGGTCGTCGTCGAAAGCCTGGCGAGTGCCGACGCCAGACTTCGAAAAACCTATACAGACATGCTGGATCTGTTGAAAGCCGGTAGTACGCAGGGCGCACTACTGCGCATTGATGCGCATACGAGAAACCACTATGCGTCGGTATTTACCGACCTGGCTGCCCAACTCAGCACCATCTCAGATCAGCAGCGCGATATCCGCAATGGTTCCATCGGCGGCGAGTGGGCCGAATACACGGTACTCAGAGACACCGGCAATGGCACCCAGGCATTTTCTATTAATTTTATTAAAGGGTGGGATGGTGTGTGGCGAATACAAAACATGTAACGCACAGAATTCCTTTAAAGAAATTTGTATGGGTAGTCAAAGCCCTGTGTGCACTTTCAAATGAAAACTCGATATACATGAACTACGAAGATTCAACACGATATGCTGCTAGCGAGATAGAGAGAAGATAAAAATGAAAAGCGCCCAAACATTAATTTTTGCATTTATGATGGTATTGACTGCGACGTTGATCATCGCAGGTTGCAGCCCAATGCCAATTCGAGAATGGCCAGCGCTGAATGGGAAGGTGCTGGATGCAAATACTGAAAAGCCAATAGAAGGCGCTTATGTAGTCGCCATTTGGGAGGGCTACGGTGGGCACAACAAAAGTTGCTTTCATGTTGAAGCGGTGACCACTGACAACCAAGGTATATTCAAAATTCCAGAGTGGTACAATACCAATGAGGGAACTGTAAGACTGGGAAGCCAATACCGACATGTGTCAGTCGTCTATAAAAATGGTGATCAATGGTCAGACCGAAATTATCGTGAGCAATCGCAACTAAAAGGAATATACTACCTAGAAGAATATCTAGGTCCTGTAAACAATAGATTAAAATATCTGTCGAAACTTACCCAAACCACAGGTTGTGGTAAAAGCGATAGAAACCTGCACACTCTGTTCATGGCTATGCACAGTGAGGCCATCACTATTGCAAGCACGCCAAAAGAAAAGGATCTTGCTAAGAACTTAAGATATCGCGCGGAAGCACTCCTTGACAGCGTCGACTTTTCGCGCCCCATACGAATCCCCAAGGATGTAAATCGCGCACTCCCTGCGCAAGACCCGAAAAAACCTGAAACTGTCAGGTGATCACGATCATGAAAATAGCTATCCTGGTATCACTTTCAATACTACTTCTCAATCAGTACAGCGCAAATGCTTATGAGTTGGCAACACATTCGCGCATCACTCTAAATGCTTTTGGCAACTCCAGATTAGAGGATGACAAAATACTGGGAAAACTTGGACTAGAGCAGCTGAACTTCATTGGCGGTCAGGATAGTCTGAATCAGATTTACTATGTAGAAATCACAGAAACTGGCGCATCAACACGTTTCGCACAGGATTTTGTTTTGAATAAGAACCTGATTCCCAACAAAAGCGAAAATGTACAGGAAAATCTCGTAGAATCACTATCCCTAAAAGGCTGGCTAATGCGCGGCGCAATCCGCGAAGACGACTACATCAACGATAATTCACCGGTGCCATGCAGGACCGAACACGCCCCCAACCCCCAGGATGAAAACCCACTCAACCGCCCCTTTAATCATTTCTACGACCCGGTGTATGACCGCGGCCTTTCGCTAGCCCAGAAATCCATAGACTGGGGCCTGGGCACCGCCGATGCGCTGGTCGACCAGAACAGCGAAGATGCCGGTCGCACAAACCGCTACACTTTGTTCGACGCCCGCGAAGCCGTGTACCGGGCCGTCACCATGCGGACCGGTGCCGGTACACAGGACGTTGCCCCGGATGGCTCAGTGGCGAGTGGGCCGAATACACGGTACTCAGAGACACCGGCAATGGCGCCCAGGCATTTTCTATTAATTTCGTTAAAGGGCGGGACGGTGTGTGGCGAATACAAAACATGTAACGCACAGAATTCCTTTTAGGAGTAATTCATGAATCCGTTTAGACAGAAATCATGGATCTATCTGTTCTTATGCACCATATATTTAGCCGCAGGCTGCGCTGGACCGGGTACGCGATCGGAATGGCCTGAGATGCGCGGCAGAGTATTGGATGCTGATACGAAACAGCCTGTCGCGGGTACTATTATTGTTGCATTTTGGGAAGGTTATGGCGGACATGCCGAAATTTGCTTTCATTCAGAAACAGTAATTACAGATAAGAATGGCGAATATCTTATACCTGCTTGGGAAAACATCGAGTCAACAAAAAATCTAACTTATCAAACTGTAGATGTCGGCGTTGTACATAAAGACGGATACCGTATAACTGAACCAGTTGATGAGCAGCCATCAAACAGCCGCACGCAGCACTACTTAATAAGAGACTACTCAACGTACTCATCTCGATTAATTTATCTAGCCAATATCCCCGCACTGTGTAACCCGGATATCGATACGAATAGCCAACAAGCATGGCCACTCATAGAGATGACCTATAGAGAAGCCGTAAATCTACCGGTGACAGATGACGACAAATACATGGTGCGCGTAATCATCAGACCTATGGTTTCCTTGAGCAACGAAGACCCTACTAATTGGTATACCTGGAGTTACCAAGAATCACTTGATTTTGCAGAAAACCAACTAGAGATAAGAAAGCATGGGCAGTAAAGAGCACACACTGTTTAGTCTAATTTTCGCAACATCTATGCTACAGCCGGCAGAGGGCTACGAGTTAGCGACGCATTCCCGGGTCACCCAGAACGCGTTTATTCAATCGACATTGAATGCGAACGGTTATTTATTGAATACACTTGGAATTCCAGCGCAAGATGCAAATATCCCTTTCGGAAATAAATATTATGAAATAGTTGGCACAGCATCAATCGAAAAGCGCGATGCTGCGAAATTTGTTACCGATTTCGAAACACGCAAATACATTCCTGTCGAAACTAAGGATCTATCCATACAAGGCTG
>Ga0316205_10005468_pt1 | contig 10501 bp, 12 predicted proteins | sample 3monthpyrite_MG_FD_204941 | JGI IMG/M metagenome (GOLD analysis project Ga0316205, IMG submission 204941) | Microbial mat bacterial communities from mineral coupon in-situ incubated in ocean water Damariscotta River, Maine, United States -... | ecosystem: Environmental > Aquatic > Marine >...
TGACGTTGCCTTGATTGACTATGCAGAAAAAAATCTGCGCGGCTGGAAGCAGTGGTTGCTTGAGGTGGATTTTAGTGTTGTGTTTTTGATGGGTGAGGATTTGAGTGTTGCGCAACTGGCTGAGTTTCAGTCTTTGGTTGAGGTTATGGGGTTGTGAGGTAGTTTTTTATAACATGCAAAAATTTATCAATATTTATGACATATCGGTTACTCGTGCTCATTGTTTGTTTTTGGCCGGTGACTTGTCTGTGTGATTTGTCGGGGTGACTAGCCGGGGTGGCTTGTCAGGGTGACCTGCCAGATGTTCGAAATATATTCAGTTTTTTAACCTGAAAATAAGCACATTAATGCGAGTTATTTCTCAGATAAAATGCATCTGATAAATATCACTTGCGGTTCATCAATCGGCCAATTAAAATGCTCGCGGGTTATAACTATTTGGTTTTTATTGCAATTTCATTTCAATGATATGGCTGCATGTGCTTTGCTGGCGCGCTAAATAGTTAAAAAATAATAATAAGATACAGGATATCTGGAGCTTCAAAATGAACAGGAACAACTGGCGCCTGCCGCTGTGTATTGCAATTTCGTCTGTCTTTATCACCCCTGCGTTTGCTGAATTAACGGTCTTACCGGGTGAAACTTATCTGAACGCTGACACATTGGTGAATATTGACCTGATACTTAATCAGGGGATTTTTGAGAATAATGCTTTAGTCGATAATTTAGATTTTTCGGCATTTAATAATCAGGGTTCAACCTTAAATACTGCTGACATGCTCTTTCAGAATCAAAGTGCATTACTAAATTATGGCAGTTTTGAAAATTTCGGCAGAATGTATTTTTATGAGACTGCCCGATTTGAGAATTACGGCAGTTTTCTAAATGCGGGTGCAGTTGAAACTTCATCGCTGACAAATCAGGCATCCGCAGTATTCACGAATACAGCAACGGGCGTTATTACGATGAATGGGAATAGCGTCATTAATAATGCCGGCGTGTTTAATCATGGCGGTGATCTTATTTCAGGTCCGCCTACCAGGCCATTTGTCAATACACTGAACAATTCAGGCACATTCAATAACAATGGCCGGTTTTTGCTGCCTTTTAATGAGTTCCATTTAAATAATTCCGGCACTTTTAATAATTACACCGACATTGAGCTCAGAGCGCCATCGAGCGAAATAGTCAATTCGGGCAGATTTGAAAATAACGCTAGCGTTACTGTTATGGGAAGTCTCATCAATACCGCAACCGGTGTTTTTAATAACCTCGTTGGTCAATGGGTTGAAGTGCAGGGTGTGCTGAATAATCAGGGCGTTTTTAATAATGATTCTGAACTGCGCATTAATGAAGGTTTTGATCCTTATACCGGAACTACAACGGTTGCTGAGTTAAATAACAGCGGTGTGTTTAATCATACCTCTGGACTTAGTTCTGCTGGGCAACAGGGTTTAAATATAACCAACTCCGGTGAATTTAATAACAATAATGGCATTAGCTCAGAAGGGCGCATTGCGATTGATAACAGCGGTGTGTTTAATAACAATACGATTTTAGATTTAAGTGGTGTTAATGCATTTGGGTTATCTGAAGGGCAGTTAGTTAACTCTGGCACATTTAATAATACAGGTTCTGTTATTGGTGCTGGTTACTTTGAAAATAATGCAACATTTCAAAATGCCGATGGTGGAGTAGAAGTTGTTGGTCGCTTACTAAACAATACAGCAGGTACTTTTAATAATGGCACTTTTGGTTTTGTTCGTGTTTCCGGAGTGCTGGAAAACAGGGGTGAGTTCAATACCCCGTTTGAGTTGACGCTAAATGAGAACCCTGATGCATTTGATCCTTTTACAGGTAGATATCTTGCAGCTGAATTAAATAATAGTGGCGTATTTAATAACACAGATATTATCAGGGTGACCGCATCTGAAGGGCTTAACTTAACTAATGCTGGTACATTTAATAATAATGGTGCCATTGATTCCACACAGCGGACAGTTATTACTAATTCAGGTGTGTTTAATAATAATAGAGTGCTGGATTTAACGGCGAGTGATGTGCGCGGAAGTGAAGTCATTAACTCGGGCACTTTTAATAATATGGGCGAGCTACGTGGTGTTACTACGCTTGATAATAAAGGCACTTTTCAAAATAACGGAATTGTAGAAGATGTTAGTTCATTGCTAAATAGTGGGCTGTTTGAAAATAATATTATAATTCGCGTTATGGATAATTTTGTTAATAGTGTCACCGGTGTATATAACAATGGCTCTGAGTTTTATCAGGGAAATACTGAAGTATCCGGCGTGCTGCAAAATCAGGGTGAATTCAATAATATTGGTGATTTACAGTTAACCGAGGGCTTTGAAGTTAATACGGGCATGCTTGTAAATGCTGAGCTGAATAACTCTGGTGTATTTAATAACTCAGGCAATATCACAAGTTCAAATGATCTTGTGATAAATAACTCCGGAGAATTTAATCACACAGCTCAGATTAATTTACCTTTTAATTCGACGATTAATAACGCCGGAACATTTAATAATGGCGAATTGATTAATTTTAGAGCCAATCCGTTTTTATTAAGTGGAAATGCGCAGCTTAATAACACGGGCAGGTTTAATAATTACCGTGCACTTGATGGTGGCATATCGGCTAACCTTATAAACAGGGGAGTAATAAACAATAGATCCTCAATAAGGTCTTTTAACCAGATCACCAATGAAGGCACAATAAATAACAATGGTGAATTTGGTCTAACTGACATAGTGGTGAATAATGCGCTTGATAACCGTGGCACGCTTAATAACAGTGAGACTTCCAGAATTGAGTTAAGCGATAGTTTTGGTGGCGGTTCCGCACAAATTCAAAATTCAGGTTTAATAATAAATAACGGTGAAATAAGTGGTTTTGGTGATATTAATAATCAGGGCACTATAACCAATAATGCATCTATACAGGGTTCAATTAATATTGTTTCAAACGGCTTAATAACCAATACCGGTTCTATCAATGTGGATAACATTGAAATATCCGGAAGACTGGAAGGTACGGGTGATATTAATTTGACAGGGTTTAATGGTCTGGTTATTACCGAAGCGGGTACCCTCGCACCGGCATACATAAATAACCCGGACAATCCTTTTGCACCATCGAACCTAACCATAAATAACATGCTGGCACTCGATGGAACACTGGAAGTGACATTTAATGAATTTGGATTTAATGATGCATTTACAGTGACCGGTCCGGTTCTGTTGGGCACTAATTCAGTGCTTGATGTTTCACTACAGGATTATAACTGGGGCTTAGGGAATTCATATGACCTGATGTTTGCTAATAGTATTAGCGGAGACTTTGGTGACTTCTTTTATAGCTCGGCTCTAGACCCATCGCTGGCACTGGAGTGGAGTATATTTAGTGATGGCTTTGGGGATATTTTAAGAATTGATGTGGTAGCAGCCGTACCATTACCCGCTTCTGTCTGGTTATTTATTTCGGGTATTGTGGGTTTAATCAGTATCAGAAGACGAAAGCATTAATAACAATTTAAAATTGTTAAAATAAAAAAACCGCGCATTAAGTCGCGGTTTTTTTATGGCTGTAGCATTGATTGTTTGAAAATAAAGTAAAATAGAAACGATGGGGCATCCATTTTAGCTGCATAAGGCAGTGCTTGTAGGTATGTAAGACATTAAAGCTTCTCAAGGAATATATGCGGCGTCCATATATGTCTGGCTTGGAGCTATGGGCGTGTAGATAAACTTCTAGATAAACGGGTAACATCGGATTCGAGTCCAGTCTGGAGAGGCAGTTGGCATGGCGTGAAAAAACGATTTCTGTACGCATCTCACTGCTCAATTACTTTTCACTTTTGTTTATTCTGTTATATGGTTTTTAATGTTTTTATTGAAAGTAGTAACGTCATGGATTCCATAGGTGATTCCTGGAATCCATACTTTAGATAGAAGCGTCTTGCATCCTCTGAGATCGCATGGACCAGTAAACCTCGAATACCCACATTGCTAGCAATATTCACTGTGCGTAGCATGACATCTTTTAAAAGTGCCGCACCGAGTCGTTGCCCCTGATGATTTTTGTCAATGGCAAGCCTACCGAGAACAATAACGGGAATGGGTTCTGGCATACCACGAGAAAAATTGCCCGTGGCAACGTCGCGTTCTACGCTACCTGTTGCTAAAGAATAATAGCCAATTACTTTGGTTTCCTCACAGATAACAAACGTTCGGCTGGCACCATTATCCTGGTTCTTTAGTGCTCGCTTCAGCAGCCATTCATCTAGCGTGGTATTGCCACTTTCGAAAGCGCTTGTATCGTGATCAGGACAGAGTAAAGCCGGAGATGTTATTTTTCCCAAGGCGATGGCTCTTGCAGTAATGCTTTCAATTCAGCACTGTCTGGTATTGGCGCCGATAAAGCGGCTTCAAAAGCTTCAAAGTCTTCCTGACTGAGCTGAAATAAGCGTTGATCCAGGAGTACGTTTTCCGCTTCCCGGCAAGCAACATCCAGTATAAAGGCGCTTCTGTCTTTATGCAGTAATGCCGCCGCCTTAGTTAATAAGGCTTGTTGGCTGGGCTCAACGCGCATGTTGATGGGAGCTGTTTTAGACATAACTTAATCTCTGTGTATCTATTAGGTATACATTTTAGTGTATCTAATAGCTATACGCAATATGTGAGTGACAAGAGGTGAAGAAACGATTGTCAGCTTGAAAGTGGTCGTCCAGTAATGCAGCTTCATGCTATCCCCTAAAAACGGCTTATCGAGACACCGAGCTTATCGATGCATGTTAGTCGTTAGTAAAAACAAAGACTTAAATTGTATTCAGGCCTTTTGTTGTTTTGGGTGCCTGGATAAGCTTCAGGATAAGCTGTGTTTACCCAGTGACTTCAACTCAAAACCAGGCGCGCTACGGGCATGACGACATAAGAAATAATCGGCACGATAATTCCCACTACCACCGTCACATTAAGCCATTTGATGGCGGGCAGAAACTGCCCAACAACATCAGGAATAAAATAGACCAGTGGAAGCAACGCTAAAAACGTTATTAGTGCCATGATATGCTCGTTAATCGGTTGAGCTTTCTGCGACTTGCTTTTGTCTGTCTTGCGATTCGAAGTGTAGCTAAGGTTGCTGGGTTGTAGGCCGATGTCTTTTGATAGCTGAATCATAATGAGAGCTTTACTTTTATGAGTGAATTCGAATTTATTGATCCTGGCTAACAACCAAAAGATGTACATCGTTAATCGCACTTACTTTTGCAGCTGTACTACGGACTAAATCGCCATTTACAATGCTCTTAATTGCGGTGTTTTCTGTATTATCTTGTTCACTAATTTTTGCATCACCCGTAATCACATAAATCAGCGTGTCCTTGTTTAAATCCAGATGACTTCCGGCTTTTAAATGAACGATATCCATGATCGTGTGGCTATCAAATGTATCATCCTGAGATTTGTCTCCGCCATAAATTCGGGTCACACCCTCCAGTTTCGGCGTGTATGATTTATAAGCTGCACGCTGGCCTTTCTCTTCGGGTAATGCCCACACCTGCAACATTCTGTTTTTGGCGTTGTCAGGGTTAACCTCATCATGAGAGAAACCTTCGCCACCGGCACGTTGCACTTGCACATCACCTGCAACCAAATCTTTACCGTGTTCCATAGACCCTTTGTGGCTCACTCGACCATCAACGATGATAGAAATGACATCGGTTTCGCTATGCGGGTGCATGCCCGATGAACCAAAAGGCTTATATTGAGCGTCAGCCAGATAAACCATGCTGCCTAATCCTTCAAAGGTGACCGGTGTTTTACGTTCACCAAAAATACGGCTGTCAGTTACAAGGCGATGCTCAACGATGCCAGCAAATCCACCCAGTGGTAATGCGTCTCTTGATAATATTTCCATGATTAAATCCTGATTTGTTTAGATACGTTTCTGTAGTTGATGGAATTATTCTAGTGGTTTAGGATTGTTTGATATATACCGATATATTAGAATCATTATTCCAATTTCAACAACAATAAAGACGGCAATAATAAAGGCAAGGATCAGAATGGCGGGAACTACGGATTTGAATGACATGATGCTGTTTATCGCAGTGATTGATGCCGGAAGCTTTACGCTAGCCGCGGACCGCTTAAATATCCCGAGAGCGAATTTGAGCCGTAAGATTTCGCGGCTGGAAGCGCGACTAGGGATCACACTGCTGGAGCGCACCACTCGCTCACAACACATCACCGAAGCCGGAAAAAACTATTTAGCGCATTGTCGCCGCATTCACCTGGAAGTAGATTTAGCGCAGGCGTCCATTGCCCAAATATTAAATAAGGTAGAAGGGCAACTCAGAATAGGTGCGTCTGTGGGAATGGGGCATGAAGTGCTAAAGCCTGTGCTTGGGCGATTTATGCATCAATACCCGGAGATCAACTTACAGCTAAACCTGCTTAACCGGCGAGTGGATCTCATTGAAGAGGGATTTGATTTAGTCATCCGTATTGGTGCGCTGGAAGATTCCCGTTTAATTGCCAAACGTTTAGGCCAGGTCAGTCGAAAAATATACGTCAGCCCAGACTATGTAAAACGCAGTGGAACAATAACGTCTATTGAGCAATTGGAACAGTACGATTTTTTGCTGATGAGTAGCGTACATAATGATGGCCGTGTTGCCTTAAAATCAGGCAAGCAGCAGAAGCTATTTCGAGTAACACCTAAAATACTGGTGGACGATTTTCTTATCCTTAAACAAATGGCAATAGAAGGTGTAGGCATCGCCATTATTCCCGATTACATGTGCCATCAAGAAATAAAAAACGGCACGTTAATCCCGCTGTTTGAAGAATGGGGAATGCCAGATGTAGACGTGTACGCGCTATACCCTAAGCACAGGTTAAATATTCCCAAAGTAAAAGCGTTTTTGGAATATATCCAGGCGGTGTTTAGGGAAAGGTTATGATGACGGGTGATTGCTGAGCAGCTTACTGTAAAAGCTTCTCTAGACACCCATGCTAGAAAGCTTCTCAAGACACCCAGGTAAAGTAGCCAGTAAAAACAAAGACTTAGATAGAGTCCAGGCTTTTTGTTAGAGTGTGTATTCGGATTGGTGCTTCCGAATAAGACTTGTAAAAGCGCAGCTAAATAAAAATATTTTTCCCGAACCCTTTTCCAAAAATCCGCCGTGCTTGTTACCAGCGCTCAGGTGGCTTACGTGATGCATGGAAGACTCTCAGGATCTCAATGCAATCCAGGCGAGGTCGGACGCGATAGGGGATGATGTAACGGGTTTTAGGGATAACGAGTTCGTGTGTACCAGATAGTCGGCCTGGATGGCCAAGGTTAGGGTTACTCGCGAGCAATGCCACAGTGTGCTGAATCCGCTGCACAACTAACTGGGCAGATTGAGGATCATCTTTAGCGATATACTCCGCTTCCTGGTCGAGATTTTTTAAGGCTGTCCGTAGCCATTTAATCTGCATTAGCGCCCCATTTATTAAAGACTGCATCGACTTCCTCGTCGCTGGCAAAATCATTAGCATCAGCTTCTTTAATGGCGGCTTTAAGTTCCTGGATCTGCCACTCATTTAACTCGATGAACTCTCGGACTGCTTCAGCGGCCAGAAAGGATTTACTACGATGCGTTGTTTTAGAGAGTTTGTCCAGGCGGGCTTTAAGTTCGGGCTCAAGGCGTATGGTCATGGTTGTAGATGACTGGGACATGGGGTTCTACCTGTGTTGTGCTCGTATGTACACATTATAACACAAGATGAGATCGTTAGGTTAATTGAGGGTAAAAAGTGAGTCTGGCATCTTCTGATCTTCTTGAGACACCCATGCTAAGTGGTCAGTAAAAACAAAGGCTTAGATTAAATTCAGGTCTTTTGTTATTGTGGATGTCCGGGCTAGTGTCTTTGAGCGTAATCCTATCGCTAGGCAGCAATGTATTGATCATTATGGGTGTAAATGCGTTGTCTGTGATTTTGATTTTGAGTATGTATATGGAAGAATAGGAGCATCATTTATTCATGTGCATCACTTAAAAGAAAGCCTGATGAAAAATGCATTGGAGATATTCTTCATCCACAGGACGGTTCAGAAGAATATAGTGAAGAGTTGTATAAAGATTTTATCAAAGGCTCGAAAGGCAAAGTAAACGATAAATATGTTCTTAGTGATAAGCTCTGGGAATATCTCTATAACTATGCTGCGAAACATAAGGCCAAAGGTAACGGCTTTGGCTATGGAATGGTCACAAAAAAAAGCACGTCTCGAACTTTATCAGCAAGATATTATAAAGATGGCTCGGAAATTCTGGTTAATCGTGGGAAGGGGAATCCAAGAAGGTTAACCCCCAGGGAGTGTGCGCGTTTAATGGGCTACCCTGACACATTTAAAATTCCAGTATCTGATACTCAGGCATACAAACAGTTTGGTAATTCAGTTGTAATGACTGTTGTAAAGGAAATAGCGCGTATAATGAAACCACATATTATGACTCTTATTGATGAAGAAGAAACAAATGTTCATCAGTATCCTTTGAAGATGGTTAAGTAATATTGGTTGATATTGTAGATAAAGCTACTCGTAGCCGGATGATGTCTGGTATTCGTAGTAGTAATACAAAACCAGAAATACTTGTCCGCAAAGCATTACACAGATTGGGCTATCGCTTCAGACTTGACAGCAAAATAGGAAAAATAAAGCCAGATATTGTTTTAAGAAAACACAAAGTGGCAGTTTTTGTTCATGGCTGTTATTGGCATCAGCATGAAGATTGTAAGCTGGCATATTCCGATCGTGGCTACTCAGATGCATGGAAGAAGAAATTTAGTGATAATAAAGAAAGGGATGACAGAGTGACTAAGCAGCTTATTGAAACTGGATGGAAGGTTGCTGTAGTATGGGAGTGTGCGACCAGGGAACATGAAGTGTTCCAGGTTGAAATGACAAAACTACATAACTGGATATTGTCGGGTGAAAAATATTTCTTTGAATCAGATTATAAAAAATAGATAAAACTTATAAGGATATTACATGAAAAATAATTCTCTATATTTAGATACACCTCTTTCACAAGCGGTATTAAAGTTTTTTGGTCATATTGAAGGAGATGTCTTGCAGGCTACTACAAAGCCGGGATCAATAAAGGCGTACCTGTTTGGTGGTTGTGCATTTCATATTCATACAAATGCAAGAGGGAGTAACGATATTGATGTTGAGTTTAACTCTGCAAAATGGATTACTGGACAGGATATTGTATTTTCAAAACAATTTGTAACTTATCAGGATGAAGGTTTGCGACGTCAGGTATCACTTGATCATAACTTCACGCCAATGCTTGGACCATTGCATGAAAACTATGCGGATGATGCTATTCAACTTCAAACCAGATTTAAGGATTCACCTCTTTGGTTGTATGTTGTTACGGCTGAAGATCTTGCGATCACCAAACTAGGCCGGTATAGCGAACGAGATAGAAGTGATATTCTGACTTTGCTAAAGAAGAATAAAATGAATGTGGACTTTTTTGAAAAAAGAGCAACTGAAGCTATAAACTATTATGTCGGTAATACTTCTGTCGCTATGAGTCATTTACGACAGGTAGTTAAAATGTATAAGGAATCAGCTAACAAATGAGTGCAATGGATCTTCTTGAAAAAGTTACTGGCCAGAATATAGAGTTAAGTTCAGTTGAGGATATAACTGAGCTTGCATGTGCTTATTGGCACGAAGGTTTTGTGCCAGCTTTAGAAGATCTAGAGAGGCTGAGTGAAGATCAGAAAATTAATGCTGGCTATATCACAGAGTTCTTTTCTACATTTAATTGTGTGAACCGAAAACAGGCGCTTGAATTAGTTGAAGTATCATCGGCATTAAAATCTCGACTTAAACCTGTAGAGGATGAAGCTAATTCAGATGAAATAGCAGGGGAGTGGGGTTTGAAAGAAAATTTAAATAAATTTCATAAAGATATTCTTTTTTATCAAACGCGGCACTACAAACATAGTAAATAATCAATGCAGGCTTGATATATATAGACAGTGTAAAAGTGTTTAAAACTTTTTCTACCGTGACTAATACTTCAATGCTGTATTTTTCTTTAGATCGAAATATTGCTAACAAATATCAGCAAATATCAGACAAGAAATATCAGGGCGCCCAGTCTAAATCTTCTCTAGACACCCATGCTAAGTAGTCAATAAAAAAAAGACTTAGATTGAGTTCAGGTTTTTTGTTACAGTGAGGATAACTAAGACATATATGGACGCTCCACTGTTGTCAAGCAAGTCGAACCCTTACCATGCTCACCACAGTAACTATTAACCATCTCAGTCTATCGCACACTACCAAGAAAACAGGTCGTGCTGACATATATCCGGCCTCTTAGTGGAAGCTTTATGTTCGTGAGCTTCCGGGCCCAAATGAGAACCGCACCTGACCGCCTAAAACACCCAATCGGTTTCAATGAACCATG
>Ga0316205_10005470_pt1 | contig 10496 bp, 14 predicted proteins | sample 3monthpyrite_MG_FD_204941 | JGI IMG/M metagenome (GOLD analysis project Ga0316205, IMG submission 204941) | Microbial mat bacterial communities from mineral coupon in-situ incubated in ocean water Damariscotta River, Maine, United States -... | ecosystem: Environmental > Aquatic > Marine >...
CTTCCGATCTCTTCCAGCAACAGGAAACCCAGCTCGGGTTCAGGGTCGCCGTATTCCAGGCAGATCAGAACAAATCCCTGGATGATTCCGGTGTCGCGCATTTCGATCGTCCACAGGCCGATCCCGTGCAGAACCCAGTTTGCCACCACAGAGCAGAAGTCGAGCCAGGCCGCCTTGCGCGAGAACGGACCGCCGATATGGACCCCGCGCCCGGTCGTCAGGATTTCTGCGTAGGCATCGAAATCGCCGGGTTCGGGCGCGCGCAGGGTCAGGCGCGACGTTTCCAGGCGCGGCAAGGCCGCGCGCACGGCTTGCGCCTGCACCTCGGCGGCACCGCCAAGCGAGCGTTCCCAACGCGCGTTCATGCGGCGCGCAGACTTTCGAAGCGGTACACGAAACAGTCGCGCCCGGTTGGTGTTTCGGCAAAGCGGTCACGCACGGCGCCAAGGGCTTCGGCCAGTGCGATGGCCGCGCGGTTGGCAAAGCCCACATAGCTGACACAGCCGCGCCAGCCGAGGTGACCGGCGGCGAATTCGCGGGTGGCCAGCGTCGCCTCGCGCGCGAAATCGCCGTCGCGCCCGGAGTCCCAGAAATGGCAGACCAGTTCGCCCTCGGGCCAACCCGCTGGCGCGTAAGGACCGGCAAGGCCCAGGCACAGGTCGGTGTTCTTGCAGATCAGCGCGAAGGGGCCGAACCCATGCGTGTCCCAATGGCCGAGCACGGGGACAAGGCCCTGCCAACCCGAGGTGCCGGGTCGTTGGGACGGGAAGTCCTGCGGCAGGGGCTTGCGCAGGAACAGGTTGTCGGTTTCCAGAACGGGGTATCTCATTTCTTTTTCCCCAGACCGGAAAGTCCGCCCAACCCGCCGAGTCCGGGCATTCCGCCTGGCAAACCGCCCGCGCCCATCTGCCGGGCCGCCGCTTCCAGTGCCTTGGGATCCATGCCCGCCAGATCCTGGGGCATTCCCCCCGGCATGCCGCCGCCCTTGCCCATCAAAGCACCCAGACCGCCGCGCAGCATGCCCTTCTTGCCCATCTTCTTCATCATGTCGCCCATCTGGCGCTGCATCTTCAGCAGACGGTTCAGATCCGACACATCCATGCCCGCGCCCTTGGCGATGCGTTTTTTCCGGCTGGCTTGCAGGATTTGCGGATTGGCGCGCTCTTTCTTCGTCATCGAGTTTATCAGGGCGACCTGCTGGCGCAGGGCGCGGTCGTCCAGACCCGACTCGTCCATCTGGCTCTTGTATTTCTTCATGCCCGGCATCATGCCCATCAGGCCGTCGACGCCGCCCATCTTCTGCATTTGTTCAAGCTGGCCGCGCAGGTCGTTCATGTTGAACAGACCCTTCTGAAAGCGCTTCATCATGCGCTCGGCCTGTTCGACCTCCAGCGTTTCCTGCGCCTTTTCAACCAGCGCCACAATGTCACCCATGCCGAGGATGCGACCGGCGATGCGTTCGGGCTCGAAGGTTTCCAGCGCGTCGGTCTTTTCGCCAAGACCGACAAAGCGGATCGGCTTGCCGGTGATCGCGCGCATCGACAGGGCCGCACCACCGCGCCCGTCGCCATCCATCCGGGTCAAAACGACACCAGTGACACCGATCTTGTCGTCGAACTCTTGCGCCACATTCACCGCGTCCTGGCCGGTCAGGCCATCGACCACCAGCAGGGTCTCGCGCGGGTTGGCGATGTCGCGAACTTCCTGCGCCTGTGCGATCAGTTCCTGGTCAATATGCAGGCGCCCGGCAGTGTCGAGGATATAGACATCGTAGCCCCCAAGCCCAGCCTGGGTTTTTGCCCGCCTGGCAATGGCCTGCGCGGTTTCACCCTTGACGATGGGCAGGGTATCGACGCCGATCTGCGCGCCAAGAATGGCCAGTTGCTCCATCGCCGCCGGGCGGTTGGTGTCGAGCGAAGCCATCAGCACCCGCTTGCCCTCGCGCTCTTTCAGACGCTTGGCGAGCTTGGCGCTGGTCGTGGTCTTGCCCGACCCTTGCAGGCCGACCATCAGGACAGGCGCGGGCGGGTTGTCGATTTTCAGCGCGCCGGGATCGCCGTCGCCGGTCAGCGTCGCGATCAGTTCGTCATGGACGATCTTGACCACTTGCTGGCCCGGTGTGACCGATTTGGTCACCGCCTGCCCGGTGGCCTTTTTGCTGACCGCCTTGACGAACGCGCGCGCCACGGGCAGCGATACGTCGGCTTCCAGCAGGGCGACGCGGACCTCCCGCAGCGCGGTTTCCACATCCGCTTCGGACAGGGCGCCCTGCTTGGTGAGCCGGTCGAAAACGCCGGACAGGCGGTCGGACAGGTTTTCAAACATCGGCGCGGTCCTCGTTTGCGGTCAGATGCGCTCCATATGGGGCGTGGCGGCGGTTTCCCAAGGTCCAAACCGGAAACGCACCCGTGGGCGCAACGCGCTGACGGATGTCGATCCCTGGCATGGCCAAAAGGGACCGGAGGGCACATGCTCTCCGGAAGTTGCGGTCGTTTAGCGCCGCCGATCCGGCGGAGTCAAGGCTGGAGAGGGCGGGATGCCTTCGGCGAGGATATTTGACGAACAATGAGGAACACCCCGCCCTGCAAGACAGAACGGGGTGCCTTCATCGTTCACGGTCATCGGCTTCCCAGCCTGTACCGCACCCCGAAGCTAGCGCGGCGTGGTTAACGAAGCCTTACCGCGCCGCTTCATTGTTCCGGAAAATATCCAGATCACGCCCTGACTCGCGGGCGATGCGCCCAGGCGATCAGCGACACGACAATCAACAGAACGAGTGCCGGAACCATGCTCGGTCCGATGATGAACAGGTGGGCCAGAACCGCGCCCAGCATGGTCGCCGCCAGCAATCCCGCGCCGATCAGTTGCAAACCGGGCACGAACAACAAAACCGCGCTGGCAATTTCGATCATCCCGGTGACATAGCGGAACCACTGGCCAAGATCGATCGTGTCAAAGACCGCGACCATGTCCGGCACGCCGATCAGTTTCATGCTGCCTGCGGCGATGAAGGCCAGGGCGGCGAAACCCTTCAGGCCCCACAGCCCGTATTTTGCGATTGCATCCATGTCGGTGCTCCTTTTTGCGCGCGTCAGGCGGCCAGTGCCGCCAGATCGGCCTCGGCCTTTGCCTGGGACGCGGATTCATCGACCATCAGCAGGTCGGCCGACACGATCTGAATGTCGTCCAGTCCAAGAAAGCCAAGGACATGGCGCAGGTAGTCCGTGGCAAAGTCTATCGGTCCCCCGACTTCGGTGCCGCCCGAGGCGACCGCCAGGATCGCGCGCTTGCCCTTCAGCAGTCCGACTGGGCCGTCGGGCGTATATTTGAAGGTGACCCCGGCACGGGCGACCTGATCGATCCAGGCCTTCAGCACCGAGGGGATGCCGAAATTATAGATCGGCAGCGAGATCACGATGGTGTCGGCCTCAAGCAGATCGCCGATCAGTTTGTCGGACAGGGCAAGCACCTCGCGCTGCGTGTTGCTGCGTTCCCCGGCGGGGGTGAAATTCGCGCCAACCCAGGTTTCGTCAATGGCCGGGATACCGGCGGCGAGGTCGCGGGTTGTGATCTCGGCATTGGCGGCGGCAACCCGGTCGACGATCCGGTCCGCCAGCTTGCGCGAAACCGACCCTTCATGGCGCGCCGAACTGTCCAGGCGCAGGAGTTTTGAAGACGGCATCATATGTCCTTTTCAAAGGTTGTTTCGGTTTGTGAGGACTGACTTAGTTCTTGCGTTTTTGAACACAATTGGCCAAATTGCGCATGTAGTGTGAGGAGATGCACAGAAATGCCCATCGAAACCTGGGACGAGATCCGCACCGCCTATCAGGTGGCGCGCCTTGGCACGGTCAGCGGCGCGGCCGAGGCGCTGGGCGTGCATCACGCGACCGTCATCCGCCATGTCGACGCGCTGGAGGGGCGGCTGGGGGTCAAGCTTTTCCAGCGCCATGCGCGGGGCTATACCGCGACCGAGGCGGGGCGCGACCTGTTGCAGGTGGCCTCGGCCACCGCAGAGCAGTTCGGTCAGCTGGAAGGACGCCTGCACGGGCATTCGGCCAAGGTCACCGGCGAGCTGGTGATTACCTCGCTCGATATCCTGTCACCGCTGCTCGCCCCCACTCTGGCCGGGTTTCAGCGCGATCATCCCGAGGTGCAGATCCGGTTCCTGACCGATGCGCGTCTGTTTCGCCTTGAATACGGCGAGGCCCATGTCGCGATCCGTGTGGGACCGCCCCCGGACGATCCCGACAACGTGGTTCAGGGGCTGCATGTCCAGAAAATGTCGCTGTTCGGGACGAAGGAATATGCGGCCAAACGCGGAACGATCGGGGCAGAGATGAATTTCGATGGCCACATATTTGTCGGGGCGGCGGAAGAAATCCCGCGCGCACCGTTCAATGTCTGGTTGAAGGACAACGTACCCGCCGAGCAGATCGTCTATCGCACGTCGTCGCTCCAGAGCGGCTATGATGCGGTGCGTGCCGGGGCCGGGGCGGGTTTCCTGCCGGTCTGGTCGATTGCGGAAGACCGGGACATGGTCCGCCTGTGCCCGCCGCTCGACCTCTGGGACTCGCCGGTCTGGCTTGTGACCCATGTCGACCTGCACCGGACCGCGAAAGTGCAAAGCTTTGCTGCGGCGCTGAAGGCCGCTGCCAAAAGCTGGCAACAGCCTTGAGCGCTGCGGCGTGAGTGAAAGCGCCAAAGGCCATCTGGCCATGCTGTGTTTCTCGGCACTGGTCGCGGGGTCGTTCGCGCTGGGCGGCATGACCGCCAATCTGGTTCCCCCGGCGGCAATCAACGCGCTTCGTTTCCTGCTGGCAACGGTTCTGATCGGCAGCGTGCTGGCGGCGACCGGAAAGCTGGACCGGGCCGGGTTTCGCGCGCCCTGGCGCTACCTGATCGTGGGCGGTCTGTTCGCGATCTATTTCGTGCTGATGTTCGAGGGGCTGAAAACCGCGCCGCCGGTCTCGGCCGCGGCCGTCTTCACCCTGATGCCGGTCATGAGCGCCGGCGCGGGCTGGGTTCTGCTGCGCCAGATCACCACGCCGCGCATGGCCGTGGCCCTTGCCATCGGGGGTACGGGGGCGGTCTGGGTGATATTCAAGGCCGATCTGTCGGCCCTTCTGGCATTCGAGGTCGGCCGGGGCGAAGCGATCTATTTCGTCGGCTGCATCGCGCATGCGTTTTTCACGCCGATGATGCGGCGGCTGAACCGGGGGGAAAGCGCGCCGCTGTTCGCCTTTGGCTCGATCACCGCCTGCGCGGGCATACTGACCGTCTATGGCGCGTCGGATCTGCTGGCCGTGGACTGGGCGGCCCTGCCGGGCATTTTCTGGATCACCGTGGTTTATCTTGCCGTCGCCGCCACGGCGTTGTCGTTTGTCTGTGTCCAATACGCGACGCTGCGCCTGCCCTCGGCCAAGGTCATGGCCTATTCCTATCTGACCCCGGCCTGGGTGATCCTGTGGGAAATTGCACTTGGGCATGGCGGGCCGACCAGCCTGGTGCTGATCGGGATCGCGCTGGCCTGCGTGGCCTTGCTGTTGCTGTTGAAAGATCAGGAGCGACTACCGGTGTCATCGGCCTGACCGTTGATCCCGGTCAAGGATCGCCGCGGCGCGGCATGGTATCCTTCCCGGCGAAAAGGAAGGACACGAAATGCCCGCCGCTACGAACCGCGAAGAGCTTGCCAAACGGACCAAGAGAGAGTTCGCGAGGCTGACGCGCGCGCTTGACCGGATTTGCGAAACCGATGCCGTTACGCTGAATGACGGCGAGGTCTCGATCAAGGATGTGGTGGCCCATCGCGGCCACTGGATCGGGCTGTTTTTCAAATGGATCCAGACCGCGCAGAAGGGCGAACCGGTCCAGACGCCCGATGATGGCTACAAGTGGAACCAGTTGGCGCAGTACAACGCCGGACTGCGCAAATCCCAGGCCGGTGTTGGCTGGGTCGGGGCGCGCGAGTTGCTGCTGGAGCAGCACCAGCGCCTGATGGACTTCATCCAGACGACTCCCGACACGGTGCTTTACGGTCCCAGCCCCTATGCCTGGACCAATACCTGGACGATTGGGCGCTGGGCCGAGGCGGCGGGGGCAAGCCACTATCGGTCGGCCTCGAAATTCGTCCTTGCCCGGCTGCGCGAGGCCGAGGAGCCGGACGGGCAGGAGCCCAGGCGTGTCAGGCGTCCGGCGCGTCCAGTTCGGATTCAAGAAAGCGTTCGAACGCATCCAGGTTGACCGGCTCGAACTGGCCGAAACCCTGCATCCAGACCGAGGCGTCTTTCAGCGCGTCCGGTTCCAGCTTGCACCATTTCACCCGACCGCGCTTTTCCTGGCCGATCAGTCCCGCGCGCAAAAGAATGGTCAGGTGCTTGGAAATCGCGGCCAGCGACATTTCGAACGGTTCGGCCACGTCTGTCACGGCCATGTCATCTTCCAGCAACATGTTCAGAATGGCGCGCCGGGTGGGGTCCGCGAGTGCCGAAAAGACCGTATCGAGTGCATCTGACATGAAGCCGCGATGCCATCCGCGCGTCAAATGGTCAACCGTCTGGTTGAATTTGAAATCGGCCAGGGACGGATTGCCGTTCCGGTGGCCACCTTGTCGCAGCCGGGCAAAACTGTTCTGAATCAATCGGTTACGACCAGACAGACCCACGCCGTACCGCGTTGACTCGGGGGGTGTGCGCGGACTAGGTATCCCCGACTGTCCGAAGGGGGTCAGACATGGGCGATGGCCCTGATGACGAACGGCTGAAAGCACTGGATGAGCGTCTGAGCGCGCTCAAAAAGACGCAGACACCGGAACAGCCCCGTGCGGACGAGCATTATTCGCAGGCCCAGCAGGGTTGGCGAATGGTGATCGAGTTGGTGGCGGGAATCGTCATTGGCTTTTTCATCGGCTACGGGCTGGATCTGCTGCTTGGCACCCTGCCCATCATGCTGGTGATTTTTGTATTGCTGGGCTTCGCGGCCGGTGTGCGCACGATGATGCGCACGGCCAAAGAGGTTCAAGACGCGCAGGCGGTCGAGGCCGCCCGAAAAAAGAGGGACTGATATGGCGAACGTCGAGTCGACTTCGAACGAGCCGAAAGCTGGCGGAACAAGCCGTACAGTGGCCTACATCCTGTTCGGCGTGACCATTCTGCTTTTGGTAATCGGCGTATTCAGAAGCGAGTTCAAGGAACTGGCGTTTCACCCGATGGATCAGTTTGCTGTCGAGCCGCTGTTCGGCAAAGGCCATGTGGCCTGGTACACGCCGACGAATGTGACGCTGTGGATGGCGCTGACAATCGCCAGCCTGGCTTTGCTGTTCGTCGTTGGCACCAGCCGCCGCGCCGTCGTGCCCTCGCGCACCCAGTCCATTGCCGAACTCGGCTACGGTTTCATCTACAAGATGGTCGAGGACATCGTCGGGAAAGACGGGCTGAAATATTTCCCCTACATAATGACGCTGTTCCTGTTCATCGTCTTTGCCAACTTCCTCGGCCTGTTGCCGATGTCGTTCACCACGACCTCGCATATCGCAGTCACGGCGGTCATGGCGATGGGCGTGTTCCTGACGGTGACGATACTGGGTTTTGTGCTGCACGGCGTATCGTTCCTGAAACTGTTCTGGATTTCGGCGGCGCCGCTGCCCTTGCGGCCGATCCTGGCGCTGATCGAGGTCATCTCGTATTTCGTGCGCCCGGTCAGCCACTCCATTCGTCTTGCCGGCAACATGATGGCCGGTCACGCGGTGATTAAAGTGTTCGCCGCCTTCGCTGCGATCGCGCTCGTATCGCCGGTTTCGGTCGTGGCCATCACCGCAATTTATGCGCTGGAAGTCCTTGTGGCCTTCATCCAGGCCTATGTCTTCACCATTCTCACATGCGTCTATCTGAAAGACGCATTGCACCCGCATCACTGACACCTGAACGCGTGAACTCACGCATTCACTGCACAAATCCATCGTAAGGAGAGATCATCATGGAAGTCGAAGCAGCAGAAGTCATCAAAACCGGACTCGCCTATGCAGGTGCCGGTCTCGCATGTACCGGAATGGGCGGCGCCGCAGTCGGCGTGGGCCACGTTGTCGGTAACTTCCTGTCCGGCGCCCTGCGCAACCCGTCGGCGGCCGCTGGCCAGACGGCGACAATGTTCATTGGTATCGCATTCGCCGAAGCCCTGGGGATCTTCTCGTTCCTCGTCGCGCTCCTGCTGATGTTCGCCGTTTAATCCAGCCCGTCATCCTTACGGTCGGGGTGCCCTGAAACCGGGGCACCTCGATAGATCAAAGGAGCCAGGAGGGATCAATGGCCGTCGAACAAGCAGAAGGCGCCGCAGAAGCCGCCGCGGAATCCGCACCCGGAATGCCGCAGCTGGATTTCTCGACCTTTCCCAACCAGATATTCTGGTTGGTGGTGACGCTTGTCGTCATCTATCTCATTTTGTCCCGGGTGGCGCTGCCCCGGATCGCATCGGTTCTGGCCGAGCGACAGGATACGATCACCAACGATCTGGCGGCTGCGGAAGAGTTGAAGCTGAAAGCGGTCGAGGCTGAGAAAGCCTATGACCAGGCGCTTGCCGATGCGCGGGCCGAGGCCAACCGGATCGTCGCCGCCGCACGGGACGACATCAAGGCCGATCTGGACCTTGCGATCGCCAAGGCTGACAGCGAAATTGCCGCGAAATCCGCCGAAAGCGAAGTTGCGATTGCCGAGATTCGCGCCAACGCCGTTGCCAGTGTGACCGAAGTCGCGCGGGCGACCGCCGTCGAGGTCGTCAACGCGATCGGACCGGGCAAGGTCGCTGCCAGCGTCGTTACCGCTGCGGTCGACAGCCGGTTGAAAGGGTAAACCATGCTAAGATTTGCGCTTACAATCGTCGCGTTCATCGCGTCCGGGTCGTCAGCCCTGGCCGCCGTGGGTCCGTTCGTTTCGCTTGGCAACACGAACTTCATCGTGTTGCTGGCCTTCCTGCTTTTTGTCGGAGTGCTGTTTTACTTCGGGGTTCCGGGACTTCTGGCGGGCTTGCTTGACAAGCGTGCCGACGGGATCAAAAGCGAGCTTGATGAAGCCAAGGCGATACACGAGGAAGCCAAGGAGCTTTATGCCAGCTTCGAGCGCAAGACGCGCGAAGTGAAGGGCCATGCCAACCGGATCGTCGAGCATGCCAGGCACGAAGCCCAGCTTGCCGCCGAGCAGGCCAAGGTCGATCTGGAAGAGTCCATCGCCCGCCGGATCGCGGCGGCCGAGGATCAGATCGTCAGCGCCCAGAATTCGGCAGTGAAAGAAGTGCGCGACACCGCGATTGCGGTCGCAATTGCTGCTGCGGGCGACGCCATTGCCGGGTCGATGAAAGACGCGGACCAGCAGAAATTGCTGGACGAGGCGATTGCGTCGGTGGGTGCCAGACTGCACTGATTATCGGATCATTCCCGACTAAAAAGACCCGGTCCTTGCGCCGGGTCTTTTCGGTTCTGCGGGATCAGCTTCGCGTCTGTTCGTGTTCAAAGCGTTGCTGGGCGACATTTTCGTTGTGTTCCAGCCGCCGCCAGTCTTCCAGACTGTCGCGCACATAGTCGAGATGCAGCTCGATCGCCGCCCGCGCGGCCTCGGGATCGCGGGCTTGCAGCGCGCTGTTGATCGCGCGGTGATGGTCCAGCAGAATGTCGCGCGTAACCCGTTGCTTGAACATCACCGAGCGGTTGTAGAACACGCCGCCCCGCAACAAGTCGAACATGGAGCGCATCATGTGAAGCATGATGACGTTGTGGCTCGCCTCGATGATCGCCAGATGATACTCGGCGTCCAGCCGCGCCTCGTCCGCCGGGTTCCGTTTCGAATGGGCGGCTTCCATTTTCCGAAAGATCGCGTCGACGACCTTCAGATCGGTGTCAGATCCGTTCTGGGCGGCGCGGAAGGCTGCCAGCCCCTCCAGATCGCGGCGGAATGTGATGTAGTCCAGCACCGCCTCGTCATGGGCCCCGAACAGCCGGATCAGCGCGGGCGAGAAGGCGCTGCCAAGAACCTCGGCCACGAAAACACCCGCACCCGCGCGGCTTTCGACAAGGCCGCTTTCATGCAGGGCGGCAATCGCTTCGCGCAGGGACGGACGTGACACGCCCAGTTTTTCGGCCAGTTCCCGTTCAGAGGGCAGGCGCTCTCCCGGCCTTAGAATGCCGCGCAGAATCAGAAGCTCGATCTGGCGCACGACGGCGGCAGACAGCTTTTCAGCCTGGATCTTTTGAAACGGCATATTCCCCCCAATTGGTCAATTGATATGACCAAAATGGGGGTGGCGACAAGAGTATTAACCGGCGTTCGGACGGATAATGATTTCGACCCGGCGGTTCTGCGCGCGCCCCTCGGGGGTCAGGTTTGTGGCGATGGGTTCGTCCTCGCCCCGCCCGAAGGCCTGAAGCCGACCGGAGGGCACGCCGTTCTGGGACAGGATCGCCGAGACCGCCGCCGCCCGGCGCCTTGACAGGTTCAGGTTATAGGTCGCGG
>Ga0316205_10005474_pt1 | contig 10491 bp, 5 predicted proteins | sample 3monthpyrite_MG_FD_204941 | JGI IMG/M metagenome (GOLD analysis project Ga0316205, IMG submission 204941) | Microbial mat bacterial communities from mineral coupon in-situ incubated in ocean water Damariscotta River, Maine, United States -... | ecosystem: Environmental > Aquatic > Marine >...
CGCCAGAATCGAAGTTGAGCCGGTTGGGTCGTAATCCGGGGCCACCTCGACCAGATCAATACCGACGACCTCGTGAGTCTGCGCAACGATCTGCAACATCTCCAACACATCGTAATAGAGAAACCCGCCATGGCTGGGCGTGCCGGTGCCCGGCGCAATAGACGGGCAGAACGCGTCAATGTCGATGGTGATATAGACCCGCGCGCCCTTGGGGATGCGGGCGATAGTGGCTTCGGGCCCCAGCTTGCGCACCTGCCGGACCGACAGGATGTCCGAGCCGCGCGCGCGGGCGTCGCCGTAGCCTTCCTTGGCGGTTGAGCTGACATTACGGATGCCCAGTTGCGTCAGGCCGGTGACATAAGATTTCTCCGCAGCCCGGCGCATCGGGTTGCCATGACCATAGCGCACGCCATGGCGCTCATCGACGAAATCCAGATGTGCATCTATTTGCAGGATGTGAATGTCGCCCTGATCGTCGAACGCGTTCACGCAAGGGATGTTGATCGAATGATCGCCACCGATGACAACGGGCAGGGCACCCGCATTCAGAATCGCGCGCACGCCCATCTCGATATTGGCGTGGCTTTGGATCGTATCGGTATGCACTATATCGGCATCCCCCAGATCAACGATCCGCACGTCGCCGGGCAGATAGGTGGCATCATCCTCGTGATCATAGGCGCCTGCATGGCCAAAACTGAACAGAGTGCTGGCCTCGCGCACACCCCGCGGCCCAAAGCGCGCGCCAGAGCGCCACTGCGTGCCTGCATCAAAGGGCGCACCAAGGATACAGGCATCGGCGTCAATCGCGCCCCAATCCTCGACATAGGGCCGCTTGCCGAAGGTTGAAATTCCAACAAAGGGCAGGTTGAGCCGCCCCGCTTCATACCCATGCGATGCCATCTTATGCCCCTCCATCAAGTGGTCTGCCCGCAGCGTGACCCGAAATAGGGTAGAGGTCTACCACGAATTGGCCTTTCCTCTGCCCCCGATCCATGAGATAGGGAACCGCCAAACGACCCATGCCCGAGGAGTGATGCAATGGAGATTCGTGAGGCCCTTACCTTCGATGATGTTCTACTGGTTCCCGCCAAGTCCAGCGTGTTGCCCAGCACTGCAGACACCCGCACAAGGGTGACCAATTCGATTGATCTGAATATCCCGCTGCTGAGTTCCGCGATGGACACGGTGACCGAAGGGCGCATGGCGATCTGCATGGCCCAGACCGGCGGCATGGGGGTGATCCACCGCAACCTTGATATCGACGAACAGTCCCGCGAGGTGCGCCGTGTCAAACGCTTTGAGAGCGGGATCGTTTATAATCCAATCACACTGACTGCGGATCAGACCCTGGCCGATGCCAAGGCCCTGCAGGAACGTTACCGGGTCACCGGCTTTCCGGTGGTGGATGGCGATAACCGTGTGGTCGGCATCGTGACCAACCGCGATATGCGCTTTGCCGAGGATGACAACACCCCTGTCAGCGTAATGATGACGAGCGATAATCTGGCAATCCTGCACGAACCTGCCGAGCTGGAAGAGGCCAAGTCCCTGATGAAGGCGCGGCGCATTGAAAAGCTGTTGGTCACCGATGGCAGCGGCAAGCTGACCGGATTGCTGACCCTGAAGGATACGGAGCAGGCCGTGTTGAACCCCACGGCGTGCAAGGACAAGCTGGGGCGGCTGCGCGTGGCCGCCGCCTCGACCGTTGGGGATGCGGGTTTTGAACGTTCGCAGGCGCTGGTGGATGCCGGGGTCGACATGATCGTGATTGATACCGCGCATGGCCATTCCGAGGGCGTCGCCGTCGCCGTTGAACGGGCCAAGCAACTTTCCAACGAGGTACAGATCGTAGCGGGCAACGTGGCCACTGCCGAGGCGACACGCGCGCTGATTGGCGCGGGCGCGGATGCGGTGAAGGTGGGCATTGGCCCGGGCAGTATTTGCACCACCCGCATGGTCGCCGGCGTTGGCGTGCCGCAATTGACCGCGATCCTGGATTGTGCTGAAGGCGCTGGAAATGTGCCTGTGATCGCAGATGGGGGTATCAAGTTCTCGGGCGATTTCGCCAAGGCCATCGCGGCGGGGGCATCCTGTGCCATGGTCGGCTCGATGCTGGCGGGCACGGATGAAAGCCCCGGCGAGGTGATCCTCTATCAGGGGCGCAGTTTCAAGGCCTATCGCGGTATGGGCAGCCTTGGCGCGATGGCGCGGGGTAGTGCGGATCGCTATTTCCAGAAAGACGCGGCCAGTGACAAGCTGGTCCCGGAAGGCATCGAAGGGCAGGTTCCTTACAAGGGAGGGGCGGGCACGGTCATTCACCAGCTGGTCGGCGGCTTGCGCGCGGCGATGGGCTATACCGGCTGCGCCACGGTGGACGAGATGCGCACCAGCTGTGATTTCGTGAAGATCACCAATGCGGGCCTGCGCGAAAGCCATGTGCATGATGTGCAGATCACGCGCGAAAGCCCGAACTACCGCGTTGGGTCGTAATATCAGGATGTTACCCGGCAAAGCTCAGGTGGCTTTATGACTCCGGCAGCGCGCGTTCAGGCGGCAATCGACGTGTTGTCCGACGTGCTGGACGGTACGCCGGGCGAAAAGGCCCTCAGCAACTGGGCGCGCCGCTCGCGCTTTGCGGGCTCCAAGGATCGCGCGGCGGTGCGTGATCATGTGTTTCAGGCCCTGCGCTGCCGCCGGTCCTATGCCGCCCTGGGCGGCGGGCTGACCGGGCGCGGTCTGATGATTGGCGCGCTGCGCGATCAGGGCGTGACGCTGGAGGACATATTCTCAGGTCAAACCTATGCGCCAGAGGCCCTAAGCGACGACGAGCAAGCAGTGGGCAAGGCCACGTTCGAGGACCGCTGCGACCTTCCGGATTGGATCATGCAGGAATTTCGCGCGTCATTGGGCGAGCAGGCCGCTCGCGCCGCACATGCTTTGCGCGCCCGTGCCCCGATCATGGTGCGGGTGAACCTGCCCAAGGCGACACAGTCACAGGCAGTCACGGCCTTGGCGGAGGAGGGCATCACCGCCCGGTCCCATCCGATCGCCAGCAGCGCTTTGCTGATCACCGAGGGCGCACGACGAGTTTCAGGGTCGGCTGCCTTTCGCGATGGATGGATTGAATTGCAGGACGGATCCAGCCAGGCCGCAATGGAGTTTGTGCCTGTTCCCGAGGGCGGCAAAATGCTGGATTTCTGCGCTGGCGGCGGGGGCAAGACCCTTGCCCTGGCAGGGCGTGCACAGGCGCAATGGTTTGCCCATGATGGCCTGCCACACCGCATGAAAGACCTGCCAACACGCGCCGCGCGCGCGGGAGTTCAGGTGGCCCAGCTGAACGAGGATGATCTGTCAGGCAGCGGCCCTTATGATGTGATCCTTTGCGATGTGCCATGTTCGGGCAGTGGGACATGGCGGCGCGCGCCCGAAGCAAAATGGGCTCTGTCACCCGAACGCTTGAAAGAGCTGACCCGGCTTCAGGCCGAAATCCTGTCTGCTGCCGCCCCCCTTGTGTGCCCCGGCGGTGCGCTGGCCTATGCAACCTGTTCGGTTCTGACACATGAAAACGAGGGCCAGATAGAGGGGTTTCTGGCGTCCAACCCCGGATGGAGCCGAGAAATCCAGCGCAGCTGGCCGATTTCAGATGGGGGAGATGGGTTTTTTCTTGCGATTTTACGTTGCAAGTAAACCTCAAATACTCAATCCTGACGTGTGAAGCGCAAAGATGTTAAGCGCCGCTTAAGTGTTTTGGCAGGAAGATGCGCAAGAGAATCTTTACCCAAGGGTATGTCTATTGGCATTTTTATCCGGCGTTGCAGGTCCGATTACCAAGGCGGCACAAGACAGCAAACACAGTTCATGGGTGATCCTCATGGCGGCGCTGGCCTTTCTTGGTGCGGCGGCGATTTCGCCGACAGGGCTGGTGCAGATCGTCTTTGTCAGTGTCGGCCTGACGCTGGTGATGGCCTTTGTCTGGGTTCTGGCCTGCGTCAGGCTGGCGGGCGAAGACGCGGCCCAGACGGCCAATATTCTACCGCAGATCATCGGCGACGACACGGCCCCAAGCCTGGTCACCGGTGCAGACGGGGCGGTCATGTATCTCAACAAGGCCGCGCGCGAGCAATTGGGCGCGAGTGATGCCAAAACACTGGCCGGGGCTTTGCGTACAACATTGGCCAACCCTGGCGCGATCCTGTTTCGTCTTGAATCCCGCGCAGCAGCGCAGGGATCGGCGTGTGAGGATGTGGTGACGCGGGAAGGGCACGTGATGATCAGCGTGCATCGCGCGGGGCCGGAACGATTCTTGTGGCGTGTCGAAAAGTCCGCTGATCGTCCACAGCGCGAAGATGCCGCCCTGCCGCTGCCGATCTTTACACTGGGGCGTAATGATGCGGTTTTGTTCATGAATACCGCCGCGCGCGATCTGATCGGTGAACGTGTGCGTACGTTGGATCGCATCTGTGTGTCACTGCCGTTGAAACCGGGGCAGATGAACAAGATTTTCACCAAAAACGGGCCGGTTTCGTGTTTCGCAATCGAATTGGAAGGCACCGCTGGCCGGCGTGAGATCTTCCTGATGCCCAGCAACGCAGAACCCGCCGCCAGTGCCCCGGACGATGCCGCGATGTTGGATGATCTTCCCGTTCCCCTGCTTAAACTGGGTCGCGATGGGGCGATATTGCTGTCCAACCGAATGGCGCGCGACCTCTTGGGGGTCGAGAGTTGTGAGGGCAAGAGTTTTGGCGATCTGACCGAAGGGCTGGGGCGCTCGATTTCTGATTGGCTGGAAGATGCCGCGGCTGGACGGGGCACGATCCAGTCTGAAACCTTGCGCGTCAAACGCGATGACAGCGAAGTGTTCGTGCAGGTGATGCTCAACCGCATGCAGGATCATGGCGAGGTGGTGTTGATCGCCGTTCTAAGTGATGCAACCAAGCTGAAATCCCTTGAAGAGCAGTTTGTCCAAAGCCAGAAAATGCAGGCAATCGGTCAGCTGGCTGGTGGTGTGGCGCATGATTTCAATAATTTACTCACGGCAATAACGGGTCATTGCGACCTGTTGCTGCTGCGCCATGATCAGGGTGATGCGGATTATGCTGACCTTATGCAGATCAACCAAAACGCCAACCGGGCGGCTGCATTGGTCGGTCAGTTGCTGGCGTATTCGCGCAAACAGACCCTGCGTCCCGAAGTCATTGATATGCGTGATACCCTTTCGGATCTTGCGCATTTGCTGAATCGCCTGGTGGGCGAAAAAGTCACTTTGTCTCTCAGTCACGATCCAACCCTGTCGGCAACCCGTGCAGACAAACGCCAGCTTGAACAAGTCATCATGAATCTTGTTGTGAATGCGCGTGACGCCATGAAGCGGGGCGGCGAGATCAGAATTGTGACCGAAAACCTGATCCTCCAAGACCCGTTAGAGCGTGACCGGGCGGTGGTGGCCCCCGGGCGGTACGTTTCGATCAAGGTGATTGATGAGGGGGCGGGTATTCCCGCGGACAAGTTGCAAAAGGTGTTCGAGCCGTTTTTTACCACCAAACGCGTAGGCGAAGGCACCGGACTTGGGCTGTCAACGGCGTATGGCATCGTCAAGCAGACCGGCGGGTTCATTTTTGTGGACAGTATTTTAGGGAAAGGGGCCTGTTTTCAGGTGCTGCTGCCCGCGCATCACGTGATGGCCGAACCGGTGGTTCCCAAACCCGATATTGAAACCACCACGTTGCCACAGGCGAACGGCATCGTGTTGTTGGTCGAGGACGAGGCACCAGTGCGCGCCTTTGCCAGCCGGGCGCTGCAGTTGCGCGGATTTACTGTGCTGGAGGCGGAGTCGGCCGAAGACGCTCTGGACCTGCTGAGCGATGGGGAGTTGAAAGTGGACGTGTTTGTCACCGATGTGGTGATGCCAGGGATAGACGGGCCAAGCTGGGTACAACAGGCCCTGAAGAAGCGGCCTGAGGTCAGCGTCGTGTTCATGTCGGGTTATGCCGAGGAAACTTTCGGCGACACGCAAGCAAAAATCCCCAATTCCGTATTTCTACCCAAGCCATTTTCACTGACTGAACTGACCGAGATCGTCCAACGCCAGATGTCCTAAAGGGGTGTGTAGCACCCATCTCCGGTGATCGACGACCATAGGCGATATTCATCCTGGCATTTGCGGTGGAACCGTTCAGCGGTTTTCTTGGACAGATCAAGGGGCATCGCGGGGGATGTATTCAGACGATCTGTCTCGATCTGAACCCCCAGCCGGGCTTCCAGAAACCGTATCAGTCCTTCGGGGTCTTCATATCGGAAGAGATGTGTCACCGCGGTGCCATTGGGCTGGGGTTCCAGAAACTTGGCCTGCGAACCGACATTGGCAAAGGCCGGGCGTTTGCCTTTCATGTAGGCTTGGACAAATTCGTCAAAGCTGATGCCACGGGTTGCGCTGGGTTGGCCCTTGAGAGAGGGGCGTTGACGATAGCGATACCAACTGCCCAGCCAGTCAATTGGCTCGCGCATCACTGCCAGCACCTCCAGATCCGGCCCGATGAATTTCTCCAGGGCAGGGCGATAAAACCGGTTATAGCGAAAGACAGGTGCATGTTTCAGCTCGGGGGGCGCGCTGACCACCATCGAGGCCACCGGCAACAGGGCCTTCTCATAGGCAGTCGATCCGGTTTTGGGAACCGATAGAAACACCAGCCTGGCCGAGGAAAAAACCAACATTCTGAACGCGGTCCTGCTTTTTCGCCAAGACTGGCCTTTGGTGTAAACTACTCCTTAACCATTCCGGACAAAAGGTAAGATACAAACAATTTTCTTGAAATGTTCTCTTTTTGTCTCCATAAGACGTAGAACAAGAGGTGAACGAAGGCAGCGATTGCCGCCCGCAACCGGGTGTGGAATAAGGAATGGGAACTCATGGCAACGGCAGATGTTTTAACAATGGATAGCAAGTCTCAGGCGGACAAACAAAAGGCGCTCGACAGCGCATTGGCCCAGATCGAACGGCAGTTCGGTAAAGGCTCGATTATGAAACTTGGGGCTGACAATCCCGCACAGGATATTGCGTCGACATCAACCGGCTCGCTGGGGCTGGATATTGCCCTCGGGATAGGTGGCTTGCCGAAAGGGCGGGTCGTGGAAATTTACGGGCCGGAAAGCTCGGGCAAGACAACGCTGACCCTGCATTGCATTGCTGAAGAGCAGAAAAAAGGCGGCGTGTGCGCTTTTGTCGATGCCGAACACGCGCTTGATCCGATTTATGCCAAGAAACTGGGCGTCGATCTTGACGAGTTGTTGATTTCGCAGCCCGATACGGGCGAGCAGGCGCTTGAGATTGTCGATACGTTGATCCGCTCGGGTGCGGTCAGCATGATCGTGGTCGATTCGGTTGCCGCCCTGACTCCGAAATCCGAACTGGAAGGCGATATGGGCGACAGCAGCGTTGGCGTTCATGCCCGCCTGATGAGCCAGGCGATGCGCAAGCTGACCGGCTCGATCTCCCGCTCCAAATGCACCGTGGTGTTCATCAACCAGATCCGCATGAAAATCGGTGTGATGTTTGGCAGCCCCGAAACCACCACAGGCGGCAATGCCCTGAAATTCTATAGCTCCGTGCGTCTTGATATTCGCCGCATTGGCGCGATCAAGGATCGCGACGAGGTGGTCGGAAATGCCACCCGCGTGAAGGTGGTGAAAAACAAGGTTGCTCCGCCCTTCAAGCAGGTTGAGTTTGACATCATGTATGGCGAAGGCATCAGCAAGACCGGCGAGCTTCTTGATCTGGGTGTGAAAGCGGGTGTGGTCGAAAAATCGGGCAGCTGGTTCAGCTATGGCGACGAACGCATTGGTCAGGGTCGTGAAAACGCCAAGGTTTTCCTTAAGGAGAATGGCCACATCGCCTATGAGATAGAAGACAAAATCCGCGCTGCTCATGGTCTGGATTTTGACATGCCCGAAGGTGAGCGTGATGAAGGCGGCGAGGAAATCCTCGAAGCCTGATCCACTGATAAAGTGATGCGATTGCCCGGAGGTCTGACCTCCGGGCTTTTTCTTGCTGTGGACATGCGCGGTGGCGGCGGCTAAATCAGCCTGACGCCCGCTGATCGCCCCGCGAAAGAGACGCCCCATGCCCAGCCTGAATGACATCCGCTCGACCTTTCTGAATTTCTTTGAATCTCACGATCATGCGGTCGTTGACAGCTCGCCTTTGGTGCCGCGCAACGACCCGACCCTGATGTTCACAAACTCCGGCATGGTGCAGTTCAAGAACCTGTTTACCGGGGTCGAACATCGTGATTACAAACGCGCCACCACCAGCCAGAAATGTGTGCGTGCGGGCGGCAAGCATAATGATCTCGACAATGTCGGCTATACCGCGCGTCATCATACCTTTTTTGAAATGCTGGGGAATTTCAGCTTTGGCGACTACTTCAAGGAAGAGGCGATTCCGATGGCGTGGGATCTGCTGACCAAGGAATTCGGGCTTGATCAATCCAAGCTGTTGGTGACCGTCTATCATACCGATGACGAGGCGGCAGATATCTGGAAGAAATATGCGGGCCTGAGTGATGACCGGATCATCCGTATCGCAACGGATGATAATTTCTGGTCGATGGGCGCAACCGGCCCCTGCGGACCCTGCACCGAGGTGTTCTATGATCACGGCCCGGACATCTGGGGCGGCCCTCCGGGCAGCGCCGAAGAAGACGGTGATCGGTTCATCGAAATCTGGAACCTTGTTTTCATGCAGAATGAACGGTTCGAGGATGGCAGTCTGGTCGATCTTGAAATGCAGTCCATCGACACCGGCATGGGGCTGGAGCGGATCGGTGCGCTGCTGCAAGGCAAGCATGACAATTACGACACTGATCTGATGCGCAGCCTGATCGAGGCCTCGGCCCATGCAACCAGCAGCGATCCGGACGGCCCGGGCAACGTGCATCACCGTGTCATTGCCGATCATCTGCGGTCGACCTCGTTTCTGATTGCCGATGGCGTCATGCCATCCAACGAGGGGCGCGGCTATGTGCTGCGGCGGATCATGCGACGGGCCATGCGGCACGCGCATTTGCTGGGTGCCACGGACCCGGTCATGCACTCTCTTGTGCCCTCTCTGGTGGGGCAGATGGGGCAGGCCTTCCCTGAGCTTGGGCAAGCACAGGCCTTGATTGAAGAGACGCTGGAACTGGAAGAAACCCGGTTCAAACAGACGCTGGATCGTGGATTGCGCTTGTTGGATGACGAACTGTCCAATTTGCCCGACGCAGCAAACCTGCCCGGCGAGACAGCGTTCAAGCTTTACGACACCTACGGGTTCCCGCTTGACCTGACGCAGGACGCGCTGCGCGAAAAGGGGCGTGAAGTAGATGTGGCAGGTTTTGACGCCGCCATGGCCGAGCAGAAGGCAAAGGCCCGCGCGGCATGGTCCGGATCGGGCGAAGCGGCGGATGCCACGATCTGGTTCGATATTGCCGATGCGGACGGCGTCACCGATTTCCTGGGCTATGACACCGAAACCGCCGAAGGGCAGGTGGTGGCATTGGTCCGGGATGGCGCACGGATTGAGGCGGCTGAACAAGGGGAGGCGGTTCAGGTGGTTCTGAACCAGACGCCGTTTTATGCCGAATCCGGTGGCCAGGTCGGGGATACTGGCGTGTTGAAAACCGAAACCGCCACGGTACAGATCACTGACACCCGCAAAGTCGCCGGCGTGTTTTTGCATATTGGCGAGGTGCGGGAGGGGCGGATTGAGCCCGGGCAGGCGGCCCAACTTCAGGTCGATCACAGCCGCCGCTCTGCTATTCGTGCCAATCACTCGGCGACGCACCTGCTGCACGAGGCGCTGCGCAACGCGCTTGGCGATCATGTGGCACAGCGCGGGTCACTAAATGCCGAAGATCGATTGCGCTTTGATTTCAGCCATTCCAAGGCTCTCACCGAAACTGAACTGGTGCAGGTCGAAGCCGAAGTGAATGACTACATCCGCCAGAACAGCCCTGTCGAAACCCGGATCATGACCCCGGATGATGCCCGTGACATTGGGGCGCAGGCTTTGTTTGGCGAAAAGTACGGAGACGAGGTGCGCGTTGTTTCAATGGGGCGTGAGGCTGGATCGGGTAAGGGTTTGGACAAACAGACCTATTCGCTGGAGCTGTGCGGGGGTACCCATGTGCGCGAAACCGGGGATATCGGGCTGTTTGTCGGTCTTGGCGACAGCGCGTCCAGTTCTGGAGTGCGCCGGATCGAGGCGCTGACAGGGCCTGCCGCTTTGGCCTATCTCAACGGCCAGGATGCCACCGTCCGTGCCTTGGCTGGCGAGCTGAAGGCGCGTCCTGACGAGTTGTTGGACCGGGTGAAATCGCTGCAAGACGAACGCAGGGCATTGGCCAATGAAGTGGCCCAGCTTCGCCGCGATCTGGCTATGGCCGGTGGAGCCGGACAGGGAGGCGGCATTGAAGCGCAGGATGTGAATGGTGTGAAGTTCGCCGCACAGGTTCT
>Ga0316205_10005475_pt1 | contig 10490 bp, 8 predicted proteins | sample 3monthpyrite_MG_FD_204941 | JGI IMG/M metagenome (GOLD analysis project Ga0316205, IMG submission 204941) | Microbial mat bacterial communities from mineral coupon in-situ incubated in ocean water Damariscotta River, Maine, United States -... | ecosystem: Environmental > Aquatic > Marine >...
GTGCGACGCGGATTGAGGGGCCGCAGCGTGTCAGCAATATGAGCCCCGTCCACATTTGAGACGAAATGACAGCGCGGACCCCGGTGATACGGAGCCAGCGCCAGCGTCGCCATCGCCGGGCCCAGGTCGGAGCCGCCGATACCGATATTGACCACATCGGTGAATTCCTCGCCGTTTTCCCCCGTGATTTCGCCGCCGTGGACGCCAGCGGTAAACCGCTCCATGCGGCGCAGGGTCTCGGCTATGCCGGGGCGCACATCTTCGCCGCCCACTATCAGCGGCGTTGTTTCATCCGCGCGCAGGGCCGTGTGCAGTACCGCCCTGCCCTCGGTGCTGTTGATCCTGTGGCCACCGAACATCGCATCGCGTTTCTCTGCCACACTCGCCGTCGTCGCCAGATCGACCAGCAGCGCCAGCGCCTTCCGGTCGATATTGGTTTTCGAGATATCCAGCAGCACCCCATCTGTTTCGGCGGAAAAATTGTCGAACCGGTCGGGATCGTCGAAAAGGGACAGGATCGTGCGGTCCCGCGCCGCCTCATGATTCCGTTCCAGTCCTTGCCAGATGTCACTCATGCGCGCGCGCGCAGATGGGCCGCGTCCCGGGCCAGGGCTTCGATACCGGCCCAGTCACACGCGGTGACGAGATCCTTGGGCGCAACCCAGCTGCCACCGGCGCACAGCACATTCGCAAGCGCCAGATAGGATTTTGCATTGGCCGGATTGACCCCGCCCGTCGGGCAAAATGTGATCTGCGGCAGCGGCGCGCCGATGGCTTTGAGCGCAGGTGCCCCGCCTGAGGCCTCGGCGGGAAAAAACTTGAGCATGTCATAACCACGCGTCAGCAGGTGCATCGCCTCGGTCGCCGTGGCCGCCCCCGGCAAGAGCGGCAGGTCTTCCGCCTCGCAGGCGGCCAGCAACTCATCCGTAGCACCAGGTGAGACGCCAAAGGTTGCGCCCGCTTCCTTGGCGGCGCGGACATCCTCAGGCGTGACCAGTGTGCCTGCGCCGACATGCCCGCCGGGCACCTCGCTCATGGCGCGGATCGCATCCAGTGCTGCCGGGGTACGCAACGTAACTTCCAACGCGGGCAGACCGCCCGCGACAAGCGCTTCGGCCAGTGGCCGGGCTGACCCCGCATCATCAATTACCAAAACCGGGACAATCGGTGCCAACGCGCAGATCTCGCGGGTCCGCTGGCTTGCTTCATTTGGCGAAAGGGTCATCTGGTTCAACCTCCGAAAATGGACGCGCCAGCCGTAGCGGCACCGACCGTGTTGCGGAACGCTGCAAACAGTTCACGCCCCGTGCCCGCGGTGTTCGCGGAAAGGTCTGCCGAGGCGATGGGTCGGTCTGATACGTCCGGGGTCAGAATGTCGAGCGCACCAGTCACCGCATCAACCCGCAGCATATCGCCGTCCTGCAGCTTGGCAATCGTTCCGCCATCCACTGCTTCGGGGCTGACATGGATCGCGGCAGGCACTTTGCCCGAGGCCCCGGACATGCGCCCATCGGTCACCAGAGCGACCTTCTGACCGCGCCCCTGCAGGATCGAAAGAAGGGGGGTCAGGCTGTGCAATTCGGGCATTCCGTTCGCTTTCGGCCCCTGGAAGCGGACCACGATGATCACGTCGTCGGTCAGTTCACAGGCCTTGAAGGCTTTCTTGACCTCGTCCTGGTCATGGAACACGCGGACCGGGGCCTCGACAACCTGATGTTCGGGCGCCACCGCCGAAACCTTCATGACCGCCGTACCCAGCGATCCGGTCAGGCGCCTAAGGCCACCCGTGGGTTGGAAAGGGTCATTGGCGGGCCGCACGATCTTTTTGTTCAGGCTCTGCCCTGACCCCTTACGCCAGTTCAATTCGCCATCCGCATAGCACGGGTCCTGCGTATAATTCTCAAGGCCGGTCCCGGCCACTGTCCGCGTATCCGGGTGCAGCAGCCCAGCCTTCAGAAGCTCTCCGATCATGTAGCCCAGCCCACCGGCGGCGTGGAAGTGGTTCACGTCGGCCAGCCCGTTTGGATAGACCCGCGCCATCAGCGGCGTCACCTCGCTGAGGTCAGAAAAATCCTGCCAATCCAAGACGATCCCACCCGCGCGCGCCATTGCAACAAGGTGAATGAGAAGGTTGGTCGACCCGCCCGTGGCATTGAGGCCGACAATGCCGTTCACGAAGGCGCGCTCGTCCAGGATATCACAGATCGGGGTATATTTGTTGCCCAGTGCACTCAGGCTCAGCGCGCGTTTTGCGCCTTCGCGGGTGAGGGCGTCGCGCAGTTCGGAGTTGGGCGGTACGAAGCTGGCCCCCGGCAGGTGCAGCCCCATGAATTCCATCAGCATCTGGTTGGTATTGGCCGTGCCGTAGAAGGTGCAGGTGCCGGGGCCGTGATAGGCTGCCATTTCGGCGGTCATCAGCGCCTCGCGCCCGCATTCGCCCGCAGCAAACTGCTGGCGCACCTTGGCTTTCTCGTCATTGGGCATGCCACTTTCCATCGGGCCCGCCGGCATGAACACCGCCGGCAGATGCCCGAAGGCCTGCGCCGCGATCACCAGACCAGGCACGATCTTGTCACAGACACCCAGGAACACGGCAGCGTCAAAGGTGTTGTGGCTCAACGCGACCGAGGCGGCGAGCGCGATCACGTCGCGCGAAAAAAGCGACAGCTCCATCCCCGCTTCGCCCTGCGTGACGCCGTCACACATCGCCGGAACTCCGCCGGCGACCTGCGCGGTGCCGCCGATCTCGCGCGCGGCTTGGCGGATCAGGTCGGGATACCGCTCAAACGGCTGATGTGCCGATAGCATATCGTTATAGGCCGTGACGATGCCAAGGTTTCCGGCACTGGTTGTTGACAGCCGATCCTTGTCCGGCCCCGAGGCGGCATAGGCATGTGCCTGCCCGCTGCAGGACAGATGCGCCCGCGCGGGCCCCGTGGCCCGGGCCGCGGCCATGTTGGCCAAATGGGCCACGCGCGTGGGTTCGCTGCGCGCTATAATCCTGTCTGTTACCCGTTGAACGGTGTCGATCAGCTTGGCCATCTGGGGTCTCCTGCTTGGCGATATGCGCTCACGATGCGTACCACCCGGATTGAAAGGTCTGATTCATGTATCGATTTCGCGCCAACGGCGCCCTTCCCGGTGCAACAGCATCAGCGCGTCCTCCGGCCCCGAACTGCCAGCGTCATAGAGCGACGGTGCCTGGCGCGCCTCTTCCCAGCCGGTGATGATCGGATCAACCCAACTCCAGGCCGCCTCTACCTCGTCACCGCGCATGAACAGGGTCTGGTCGCCGCGGATCACATCCATGATCAGCCGCTCGTAGGCATCCTGCGCCTCGGAATGCGCGCCCAATGCGTCGGCAAAGGTCATGTCGAGCGACACCTCGGCCAGCCGAAAGCCACCGGGTCCGGGTTCCTTGATGGTATTGCGTAGGGTGATCCCCTCGTCCGGCTGCAACCGGATGATCATAGCATTGCCGCGTCTTCCTTCCATCTTGGGAAAGATCATGTGCGGGGGGTCGCGGAACACCACCGCAATCTCGGAACTGCGGGCGCGCAGCTTCTTGCCCGTGCGCAGGTAGAACGGCGTCCCTGCCCATCGCCAATTGCCGATATTGACCTTCATGGCGACGAAGCTTTCGGTCCGGGTCTGTGCATCGCCGGCATGGTCGCGGTAGCTGCCGATCCCGTCCCGCGCCCGGTACTGACCGCGCACGATGTCGGCCTGCGCTACAGGCTCCAGAGCCTCAATTACCTTGACCTTCTCATCGCGCACCGCGCCCGGCGCGAATTTCGAGGGCGGTTCCATCGCCGTCAGGCACAAAAGCTGCATCAGGTGGTTCTGCACCATGTCCCGCATCGCGCCGGAGCGGTCATAGTATTCTCCCCGCCCTTCGACACCGAGGCGCTCAGATACGGTGATCTGTACGTGGTCGATATGGGTGGAGTTCCAGAGCGGTTCCCACAGAGAATTGGCGAAGCGCAGTGCCATCAGGTTTTGCACGGTTTCCTTGCCCAGATAGTGATCGATCCGGTAAATCTGCTGTTCGTCAAAGCTGCGACGCAGATCGGCGTTCAGTGCCTTGGCCGAGGCCAGATCATGCCCGAAAGGCTTTTCCACCACGATCCGGCTGTCGGGTGTGGCCAGGTCATGCGAACTCAGGTTTGCGGCAATTGTTCCGAACAGTGTCGGCGAGACCGAAAGGTAAAAGGCCCGGATCGCGTCTGCGCGCAAATGTTCGGCCAGTGTGGCCCAGCCGATGTCGCCGCTGGCATCGACACAGACATAACTCAGAGTGTTCAGAAACGCGTCAAGCTGGCTCTTGTCCTGCGCCACCTGCGGGGCGAATTCCAGCAGGTTGTCACGGATCAGGTCAATGAAAGCCTGCCGCTCCATGTTCGATCGGGCGGCACCGACGATCCGCGCCTCGGGTGGCATCTGTCCCACCACGAAGCGGTGGAACAGGCCCGGGATGATCTTGCGACGCGCCAGATCGCCGGTCGCGCCAAAAATGACGAGATCGAACGGGGCTACCGGTATGACGCGCGAGACCACGGTCTAACACGCGATTTTCAGAGGGGCAGCATCGTGAAGCAACTCACCGATCCGGCGGCCGGTGTCGACCATCCGATTGGAAAAGCCCCATTCATTGTCGTACCAACTGACAATGCGCACCAGCCCGTCCTCGGTGACGGAGGTCTGTGCGGCGGCAAAGCACGACGAGTGCGGATCGTGGTTGAAATCAACCGAGACCAGGGGGGCTTCCTCATAGGCGAGTATGCCTGCCAGATCGCTTGATGCCGCATCCCGGACCGCAGCGTTGATTTCGTTACGCGATGCCTTGATTTCGGGCACAAAACTGAGATCAACCAGCGAAACATTGGGCGTCGGCACCCGCACGGCCGAGCCTTCCAGCCTGCCATTCAGCCGGGGCAATACCAGTGAAATGGCACGCGCTGCTCCGGTTGAGGTGGGGACCATCGAGAGTGATGCTGCCCGCGCCCGGTAAAGATCGTTATGGCTGGTATCATGACTGGGTTGATCGCCCGTAAACGAATGGATCGTGGTCATGTAGCCGGTCTTGATACCAAAGGCACGGTCCAGAACCATCGCCACCGGTGCCAGGCAATTAGTTGTGCAAGAGGCATTGGAGACGATCACGTCATCGGCTGTCAGATCCAAGTGATTGACACCGTAAACCACCGTCCGGTCCGCATCCTTGCCAGGGGCCGAGATCAGCACCCGTTTGGAGCCGTTTTGCAGATGCTGTGCCGCCTTGTCCCGGTCAGTGAAGAGGCCCGTGCATTCATACGCAACATCCACATCCTGCCAGGGAAGGTCCGCGGGATTGCGGATCGCGGTCAGGCGGATGCGCTGCGTGCCAACCACAAGGTCTCCATCGTCCACCCGCACTCGTGTCTTGAGCCGTCCATGGACGCTGTCGTATTTCAGCAGATGCGCGATGGTCTCGGGTGGTGACAGATCGTTGATGGCCACGACCTCCACGTCGCCCACTCCGTTTTCGATCAGGGCACGCAGAACGCCCCGACCGATACGCCCAAAACCGTTGATCGCAATTTTGATGGTCATGTTGTCTTCTCCGTTGCAGTGGCGGGGTGAATGCCAGTCAATGAGGTTTTGGTAGCGCTAACACATTTGCGCTGACGAGGAAATATCATATCTTTCAGATGGGTCATTTCAGAGCTCTCCTGCCCAGGGAGGATTGGCCCCGGCGCGGGCAACCGTGACGGCTGCGGCCTTGGCACCATGCATCATGGCGTCTTCGAGCGCTTCCGGCGAAAGGGCGTGCAGATCGGCTTTGCGCAGACGGCCCATCTCGGACAGTTTGGCCAGAACACCGGCGTTGAACGTATCACCTGCCCCGACGGTGTCGCTGACATCGACTGTGGCGGCGGGTACGTGCACCTCGGTTCCGTCAGCCAGAATGCCGGTCGCGCCTTCGCCGCCACGGGTGAGAATGACGATGGCCGGACCTGCTTTCAGCAAGGTCTCAACCTTATCGTTCATCGACAGCGGCGCAGGTTCGATCCAATTCAGATCTTCGTCGGATACTTTGATGATATCCGTCTGCGCCAGCATGCGACCGAGTCGGGCGCGATAACGGTCGATATCACGGATAAAACCGGGTCGGATGTTCGGATCGAGCATGACCGCCCGTCCCTTCGCTTCCCGCGCCAGAAGCGCCGCATAGGCATCAGCGCCCGGTTCGCAAGCCAGGCTGATCCCGCCGAAAAACAGGGCAATCACGTCTGTCGGAACGGCCGGCATGTCCTCCGGCGTCAGCATGCGCCCCGCCGAGTTTTCGTCGTAGAAGCTGTAGGTCGCGTGCCCGTCCACAAGGCGCACGAATGCCAGCGTTGTGGGGCGCTCCGACGTGATGGAAAGCGACGCATCGACATGGCTGGCCGTCAGCGCCTCGGTCAACTGCCGACCGAACATATCGCTCGACAGCCCGGTCAAAAGCCCGGTTCGAATGCCCAGCCGCCCAAGGGCAATGGCGGTGTTGAACACGGCCCCGCCGGTATGGGGCACGAACCCCTCTTGCCCGCCCGACGTCGGGGCGGGGATCATGTCGATCAGGGCTTCTCCGCAACACAGGATCATCTCATGCGGCCTTCCGATTCAGATAACCGCGCAGAACCGATCTCGGGTCGCTCGCCCAAAGCGCCTCGATCTGCCGGGCGAAAGACCGGACAAAAACCTCGTTTTGCCCCAGCGGCCCGAACACATCCGCCAGCGCCAGAAAAGCTTGCGGATCGCGTCGCGTGTCCCGTGCCGCCTGTCGCAGCAATGACGCGCGCGGGTCAACCAGTTCCACAGCGTCGGCGCAATAGCGGCACCAGAACGCTGCTTCCAGCGCCAGCCCGTCTACGGACCGGCCCTTGGCCAGCGCATCGGCAATCGTGGGCAGGACGAATTTAGGCTGCCGGTTCGATCCATCCTGGCACAACCGGGCGATGGTATCGCGCACCTCCGGGTTGGAAAAGCGGGTGACACATGTGCTGAGATAGGTGTGGTAATCGACGCCGGGAATGGGGCCCAGTACCGGGATCACCTCGTCGCACATAAGCTGCATCAGCCATGCCGTGATGTCGGGGTCAGCCATCGCCTCATGCACGCAATCGAAACCCAGTAGCGCCGATGGATAGGAAATCGCGGCGTGACCGGCGTTCAGAATACGCAGCTTCATGGTCTCGAAGGGCTGGATATCCTCGACGAATTCTACCCCCACCTTCTCCAGGGCCGGACGCCCCAACGGAAAATTGTCTTCCAGCACCCATTGGCTGAACGGCTCGCTCACCACCGGAGCGGCATCGTCGATACCGAACTCTTCGGCGACCATTGCCCGCTTTCCCTCAGATGTCGCAGGGGTGATCCTGTCAACCATAGAGTTGGGAAAGGCGACATTTGCTGCCACCCAGTTTTGGAACTCGTCCGGGATGAGAGCCGCGAGTCCTTCCAAAGCCTGACGGGTGACATGCCCGTTATCGGGGATGTTGTCGCAGGACAGGATGGCAGGCGGGGGATGGCCATGCGACCGGCGCAGCTTCAGACCGGCCAGAAGGATGCCAAACACTGTCCGGGGCGCATCCGGGTTTTGCGCATCATGCTGTATGTCGGGATGCGCAGTATCAAACCGGCCTGACGCCGCGTCGATAAAATAGCCGCCTTCGGTAATCGTCAGCGACACAATGCGGATGGCGGGGTCGGCGATACGTTTGATGATGGCCTGCGCATTGATCAGGCAGAAATCGACCATCGCACCCGTCACGCGGGCCTCGTATTTTTCGGGACTCATCTCAACCACTGTGCTCAGCCAGTCCTGCGTCTCCAGGGCCGCCCGCCGTGCCGCGTCGAACGGCATGATCCCGGCACCGACAATGGCCCAGTCATGGTCCAGCCCGAGGTTGAACAACCTGTCGAGATAGACCGCCTGATGCGCCCGGTGAAAATTTCCCATGCCGATATGCAGGATGCCTGCCGAAAGGTCGGCGCGATCATAGGCCGGGATAGTAACCCGCTCGGAGAACTCCGAGAGCGTGGAGAGCGCAAGTTTCTGTGTCATCTCAACATGCCTGATAGCTGGCTGACCTATCTGTCGCGTCATTCAATCCGCAGGCCCTGCGCGTCGAACCTGTGCAGTTTATCCAGCTGCGGTGTCAGATAGATCTTGTCACCGTGCTTGACTTGGATGTCACCGGTGATGCGCACGGTGAACATGTCGGTGAGACCGGTTTCATGCACATGAATGAACGTGTCCGACCCCAGATGCTCGGCGACGCCGACGACGCCATTCCAGGTGCCTTCGGTGGTGCTGACATCGGTGTGCTCGGGACGGATGCCGACCGTGGCTGCGCCGTGTTTTTCGGCCTCGGCGCCCTTGATCAGGTTCATCTTGGGCGACCCGATGAAGCCGGCCACAAATTCGTTTCCGGGTTCGTGATAGAGTTCCAGCGGTGAGCCGACCTGTTCGATGACACCGGCGCGCAGAACCACGATCTTGTCGGCCATGGTCATGGCTTCGACCTGATCATGGGTGACGTAGATCATCGTGGTTTTCAGCCGTTCATGTAGTTCGCTGATTTCAAGACGCATCCCCACGCGCAGCGCCGCATCGAGGTTCGACAGCGGCTCGTCAAAAAGAAAAGCCGCCGGTTCGCGCACAATCGCCCTGCCAATGGCGACCCGCTGACGCTGACCGCCCGAAAGTTGGCCGGGACGACGATCCAGATAATCGCTGAGGTTCAGCGCATTTGCCGCCGCGTCGATCCGCCGGTTCTGCTCGTCCTCTGGGACACCTGCCATTTTCATCGGAAACGCGATGTTCTTGCGCACCGACATATGCGGGTAGAGCGCGTAGGATTGGAACACCATCGCAAGGCCCCGCTTGGCGGGTGGCACATGCGTGGCGTCATTGCCATCGATGCGAATGTGCCCGCCGCTGGTGTCCTCAAGCCCCGCGATCAGGCGCAGAAGCGTGGATTTCCCGCAGCCTGACGGGCCGACAAACACGGTGAACTCTCCGTTCTCGATGGTCAAATCCAGCGGAGGTATAACCTCTACCTCGCCGAAACTCTTGGAGACCTTGTCCAGTGTAATACGTCCCATTTTCATAGTCTCCTTATTTCACGGCACCGAAGGTCAGGCCGCTGACAAGTTGCTTCTGGCTGAACCAGCCAAGGATGAGGATCGGCGCGATCGCCATCGTCGAGGCGGCGCTGAGCTTGGCATAGAACAGGCCCTCGGGGCTGGAGTAGCTGGCGATGAAAGCCGTAAGTGGCGCGGCCTTGGCCGCAGTTAGGTTGAGCGTCCAGAACGCCTCGTTCCAGGCCAATATGAAATTCAACAGCAGTGTGGAGGCGATGCCTGGGATGGCCATAGGTGTGAGCACATAAAGGATCTCTTCCTTGAGGCTCGCCCCGTCCATCCGGGCGGCTTCGAGAATTTCGCCCGGTATCTCTTTGAAATAGGTGTAGAGCATCCAGACGATGATCGGCAGGTTCATCAGCATCAGCACGATGATCAGCCCAGTTCTGCTATCCAACAGGCCCAGCTTGATGAAGATCAGGTAGATCGGATAGAGCACGCCCACCGCCGGAAGCATCTTGGTCGAAAGCATCCACAACAGGATGTCCTTGGTCCGCTTGCTGGGCACAAAGGCCATCGACCAGGCGGCAGGCACGGCGATGATGATCCCCAGCAGGGTGGACCCGCCCGCAATGATCACCGAGTTCCACAAAAACCGCATGTAATTCGAGCGCTCCATGACGGTGGTGTAGTTTTCCAGTGTCCAGTCAAAGGCCAGGAAGACCGGCGGATCGGCAATGGCCGTCGCCTCTGTCTTGAAGCTGGTCAGGATGGTCCAGAGGATCGGAAAGAAGATCAGCAGGCCCACGGCCCATGCGGCGGTGGTGTTTATGATCTTGCGTTGGGTGGTTACGGAACGGGCCATGATATCCTCCTCACGCGTCCAGGTTCTTGCCGACCATGCGCATCAGGAAGATGGCAACGATATTGGCCAGAATGATTGCATAGACACCGCCGGCGGACCCCAGGCCGACATTCTGGCTTTCCAGAACGCGCTGGTAGATCAGGTAGGTCAGTGTGCGGGTGCCAAAGCTGCCTTGGGTGGTCACGAAAATCTCGGCGAAGATGGCCAGCAGAAAAATCGTCTGGATCAGCACCACGACGGTGATGGCGCGCCCCAGATGCGGCAGGGTGATGTAAGCAAAGCGTTTGACGGGTGGGGCACCGTCCATTTCGGCGGCCTCCAGCTGTTCACTGTCCAGCGACTGGATCGCGGTCAGCAGGATAAGGGTGGCAAAGGGCAACCACTGCCAGGACACAATCATGACGATGGATTGCAGCGAGGCTTGGCTGAGCCATTCCACCGGGGCAGCCCCAAAAAACTTCCACAGATGCGCGAAGAGGCCATTCACAGGATCCATGAACATGTTCTTCCACAC
>Ga0316205_10005476_pt1 | contig 10489 bp, 11 predicted proteins | sample 3monthpyrite_MG_FD_204941 | JGI IMG/M metagenome (GOLD analysis project Ga0316205, IMG submission 204941) | Microbial mat bacterial communities from mineral coupon in-situ incubated in ocean water Damariscotta River, Maine, United States -... | ecosystem: Environmental > Aquatic > Marine >...
ACCCAGTTTAACTACAACTGGTTCATAGAAATGCGGAATATTACTGTATTGTATTGAATACTCCAATTCGGTCTTATAGGTTCCAGGCTGATTTGCACGTAAGCGTATTGCTCGTTTTGAAATAGTGCTGCGCATTGGTGCAACAACATGTAATCCTGCATGGTTGACACTCCGCCCCACAAGACGAATATTTTTAGATTCGTAAGGGGGTTGAATACTAATGATTGTACCCGCCTGTTTAACAATATGCGTCGCGTCCATAGTGATAAACCAGTTTTCATCACTATGGACTTCCTGAGTACGTAGAAACATATAATGCATAAATACCAATACGAGTCCTACTATAAGCAGAGTTATTGCAAAACGTAGCATCTTATGTTGATTATCATTTATAGATGTCTGGCTAGTATTCATTTAAACTCTAGTAATTAGTTAGATTAATTAAAATAATATTTCATATCACTGAAAAAGACGAGTAAACATTGTCTATAATCAGATTCTCTAATATTTGAATAACAATTCTGGAACAAGTATGCGTTATCTATTGATAATAAGTGTTTTATTTTACTCTCATATAGCATCAGCGAGTGATAGTTTAGTGACGATTGGCTGGATAGAATCTGTCCGAATTATGCCGGAGAGCTTTGATCTACAAGCCAAAATTGATACCGGGGCGGACAACTCATCTCTAGACGTTGTCGACTGGCAGAGTTTTATGAAAAATAGCAAGGAATGGATACGATTTAATGTGCGCAACAACGAAGGCCTTACAAAATCGTTTGAAAGACCGCTTGAAAGGCATGCCTTTATTAAACGTAAACAAAGCGAGCCCCTTAAACGCCCTGTTGTAAACATGCAGTTATGTATCGGAAACAAGAAGATACTGACAGAGGTTAATCTGGCTAAAAGGAAAAATTTTAAATTTAGAATGCTGATTGGTCGTAGCCTTTTAAAAAATCATTTTCTGGTGAACTCTGCTCTCAAGTCAACTCAGTCTGCCAAGTGTCAATCTGAGCAATAAATTATCGCACCAGGGAAATGTTAGCGGTTTTTTATAACTAACACCTGTTAACTAACTCGTATATTAAACTACTTTTTTGAATCTAGTACTTTTTGCGCTTGTTTGCTTACCGCTGATGACTCAGGTTTACATCCATAATAAAAACCAAAACCAATACGCAGCGCACCCAGAACAAAAAGCAAAGCGCTTAGTGCATAGATATCATCAGTTTTAAGCTTATGCTCGAATAATCCTATCATAATATCACGTAACACAAACACGATACCCGCATCAAAAATAACAGGTAATCTGATAGTATGTTCCATGAAATACTGAAATAGAGATCTTGATAATTCCAGCAAGATAACCAGCGTTAACACATCGGAAAATATATGCATATAATTTCCAGTCACACCGGATTTCATGGATAGTTCATATAATCCATAAAACAGCCGGAATGAACCGACCAATAATGCCAACGTAGTAAATAATAATATTATGCCAAATATGTAACCGGTTACTTTATTAAACAGCCACTCAGGGTTTTTCCATTCATAATTTGATTGCGACATTTCTCTACTCAATTCTAAAGTTATTAATTAAACACTTGGTAACTGACATAAGTTACAAATATTATATGTATCCTAATCAGACTCATCTATATATTTTACGACTAAGCCATCAATTCCACCTTTCCACTGGGTGACATACCCATAATCTCTATCAATGAATTGCTGCCTGGCATTACTGTCAAAGCAACAGGAGTGACTACAGCTTATCACTTTAATCAAAAAAGCAACTTCATCAGGTGCCGACATGAAATAAACTATAATATGGTCAATATACTAATATGTTTAAATACAGTTAATGAACACTGACTTTACCCATAGATTCACTCCCTAAACAGTCCATTCTTGGCCTATATCACTAAAACAACCATAGCAAACCTAACAACCTATACCTACCTGTTTAAGCAATGTATAAGTCTGGATACCCGCCCCTGCGATAAATAAAATTAGACTAATTTGAAATTCAATAGAACTTAAAATATCAGTATCTATAAAACAACTTTAAATTGTAGTGGCGCATATGAGCTATGTGACTCATAATTAAATCACTAAATGAAAAATCATGTAAGGTTTAATTCAAATGTCAGACTGGTTTGATTCAACTCAGATAAACGTTATATTAATAGAAAAATACAACCTGTTGCAGACATCACTAGCGTCTTCAGACTTCTGGATTCAACTCTCCGTCATTGTGGCTGTTTTTATTCTCGCTCGCTGGTTCCTTACACCAAAATTGCAACGCCTCCTCGTTCGACTGAGCACGGCTAGTGGTCGTGTTGCCAGTTTCAATAAACTTATAGTGACGTTAAATGAGTTTGCCAATACATTAGTCTGGTTAGTACTACAATGGCTTGCCATTGCTGCTTACGTACATCTGGATAAAGCACATAATCTGCTTCTACCTGTTGCCAGTTTACTTAGTGCCTGGTTATTAATCCGAATAGCATCTAAATTATTGAAAAATAAGACGGCTGCAAGAATGTTTGCCAGTGTTGCCTGGACTCTCGCATTACTAAATATTTTCGAGTGGTTAGATCCTGTTCTCAAGTTTCTGGATAGTCTGTCTCTCACTCTTGGGTCAGTTCGTCTGTCACCACTTGTGGTTATTAAAGCGGGTGTTTCTCTCTGGTTATCTCTGTGGCTGGCAAGTGTTTTAGCTGTATTTCTCGATCGTCGACTTGAAGGCACAGACAATGTGACACCGGCAATGCGCGTACTCAGCGTAAAACTGCTACACCTTGGTTTAATTACCGCGGCTTTTTTAATAACCTTTTCAGCGGTAGGAATAGATCTGACAGCTCTGGCTGTTTTTGGTGGTGCCCTTGGTGTTGGTCTCGGTTTTGGTTTGCAGAAAATTTTCTCCAATCTGGTTAGCGGTGTCATTTTACTGATGGATCACTCCATTAAACCTGGTGACGTAATTGCAGTAGGTAATACTTTTGGCTGGATCAATCACTTAAGTGCACGTTATGTTTCCGTCATCACCCGAGACGGTATTGAACATCTTATTCCTAACGAAACACTCATTACAGACCGTGTAGAAAACTGGTCTTATAGTGACAATCTGGTACGTTTACGATTACCAATAGGTATCTCTTATAAATCGGATGTCCGCCTGGCAATAAAGCTTTGCGTGGAAGCGGCTATGGCCACACCCCGCATTCAGGAAAAGCCAGAACCAAAATGTCTATTAAAAGGATTTGGTGACAGCTCGGTAGAACTCGAACTGCGAGTATGGATAGATGATCCACCAAATGGACGTTCCAATGTATTAAGTGAAGTATTGTTAGGCGTTTGGGATCGATTCCACGAGCATGCTATAGAAATTCCATATCCGCAACGCGACCTGCATTTACGCAGTGGCTTTGAGCAACTTAATGATCGAGATGATGGTCAGGAAAATAAAGGAGACCCAGTATGATGCAGTTTATGTTATGCCAGGGCAATACAACTACAGTCGGTGACAAAGAAATATTACAACAGTGGCAGGATAAAACCGATAGCTGGATCTGGGTCGACCTATATGATGAAGCACCTGATGAAGAACAAAAATTCCTAAGTGAAACTTTTAATCTTGATGAAGGCCCTATAAACGAAGCTCAGCGTGATCGACACCCCCCCAGTTTTGAAGCATTTAAAAATTACATTTATTTGTTGCTCAAGCCGCTGGATGCAGAATCAGATTCACTCGACTTTAGTACTCTGCAGCTGGCCATGTTTGCTGGTGAACGATTTCTTATAACTCGTCATTCTAAACAGTCACCTTATCTTACAAAACTTTGGCAATCGCTTGAGCAGGAAGGCTGTACTGACGTATCGCCTCTATCTGTTGTTGCATCAATGAGCGAACGTGTTGCTCAGCGTTATGGGAAAATTCTACTCGATCTCGAACAACGTCTTGATGTCATCGAAGACGAACTATTTGATAGTTCTACTGATTCGCTTATGAAGGAACTGGTCGGTTATAATACAGGCCTGCGTAAGATGCATCGAATTCTTGCTTACTATGTCAACGTGTTCAATAGTCTACGCCAGCACCTTACTAAAAACAGCAATCAACAACATGATGAGTTCAATAATATATACGCCATTATCGAGCGCTTCAGTAGCCTGTCTTCAGTCTATCAGGATGTCATCACTGATCTCATTGAAGCTTATATTAGTCTGAATGGCCACCGACTTAACCAGATCATGAAAGTGCTCACCATCGTTACCGTAATTTTTGTCCCGTTAACTTTACTGGTCGGTATATACGGGATGAATTTTGAAAACATGCCAGAGCTAAAAAGTCAGCACGGTTATTACGTACTGCTGTCTGTCATGTCAGGCATTGCTTTTATAATGTTATATCTGTTTAGACGAGTACGCTGGTTATAGAAATTATTATAAGATTAAGCTGGCCAGCTAATATGACGGATATTATTCTTACCAGACTTTTTAACCTCATACATTAAATCGTCTACCATTTTAAGCATATCTCGACTGGTATCTTTTACCTGTGAAAATGTAACAACACCAATACTAAAAGTAACAGGCCAGCTTTTTTCTTTCATTGATTCGAGTAATTCACTTTGCAATTTTTCCAGCACCGATGTTGCAGCCTCTGCGTCTAATATTGGAAACAATACAGAAAATTCATCACCGCCTAGTCTCGCAGCAAAATCGGTAGAGCGAATACTCATCGTTAAGTTACTGGCTACAACCTGTAATAACTCATCGCCAACATCATGCCCCATTGAGTCATTAACATATTTGAAATTATCCAGATCAAAATAGGCAATGGTAAAAGGTTCAGGATGACGCTTCGCTCGAGCATGCTCTCTTTCAAGTTGTTCCTGAAAAAAACGTCGGTTTGCCAAACCGGTTAAAGGATCCGTATCAGCCAGGCTTTCTTCAAGAATGAGTTTTTCATGAACGATCAGCAACAACTGCCAGATGATCAGAAAAAAACTTAATCTAACCAGTGTATTCCAGACAGGAATGAACAAACTTGAGTATTCGGTGTTAGCCAGTAAATCCGCACTTAGCCAGATACCCGCAGAAACCAGAGTCAGGATTAGACCTGCCCTCTTTCCCCCATACCATGTGGCTAACATTATTGGCATAGCATAGAACACTGAAAATGAAAGATCAGGTCCCATCAGGTAATCCATAAAACCCAGAAACAAACTGGCAACCATTGTGATAATAAGGCATTTTTCAAAACTCAAAGCTTCGAGATAATCATTAAAATATTTCAACATAGAGCACTACCTTATCTTTATTCAAGCCAAGCTGATTTTGTTACACAACCTATAGATTAGTTTAAATTAACTGGAATATTAAATTATTTACAGACAAACTAAGCAATTGAGTAAATAGTTTTATATTACTTTATCAATATTAATAATAGTCACTAGAGGTTGATCCAAAAGTCATGATACCGGATACCACAAATACAGATGAGCATAATCAGATAGATTACATTATTGGTAATTTAAAGTCCGATGATGATAGCGCTGTTAGTACTCATATTGAACTTCTACATCCAGCAGAAATCGCCAGCATTCTTGAGTCATTACCACCAGAACTACGTCAGCGCCTCTGGAAACTGGTAGCACATGAAATACAAGGTGATACGCTTACTTATCTGGGTGATGAAGCCCGCGGCAGCATCATTGAAAAAATGAAAGATGTCGATGTGGTAGCTGCCACCGAAACTATGAATGTCGAAGATCTTGCTGATGTCATAGATGAATTATCTGACGATATAAGTGAAGCGCTACTAAAATCTCTCGATGATGACCATCGTCATCGTTTAGAAACCACACTCTCTTTTGATGAGAATACAGCAGGCCGTTTAATGAGCACTGATGTTATAAGTGTTCGTAAAAATGTCACTCTCGCAGTTGTTTTAAGATACCTGCGGCGCTTGAAACCTCTACCATCTCACACAGATGCTTTAATGGTGACAGATGAACATGGTACCTATCTCGGCAAGTTAACACTTGCCAATGCAGTCTCCGAGCACCCCGATACCGTTGTGAGTGATATCATGCAGGAAGCTATGGATTGTGTTCGGATTGACGCAAATGAACATGATGTTGCGGTGTTATTTCAGCGTCGTGATCTAATATCTGTCGCTGTTGTTGATGAGTTTTCAAAATTACTGGGACGCATCACCATTGATAATGTAGTTGATATTATCGTGGCTGAAGCTGACAAAACTTTACTGGCCAGTGCGGGTTTAGTTGAGGATGAAGATCTTTTTGCCCCGGTTTTACCCAGCACTCAACGGCGTGCAGTCTGGTTAGGCATCAATCTAATTACGGTATTTATGGCTGCTTCGGTGATTGGACTTTTTGAAGAAGTATTAGATAAAGTCGTGGCTCTAGCTATTTTGATGCCCGTAGTCGCCAGCATGGGAGGCATTGCTGGTAGCCAGACCTTAACATTAACTATTCGTGGTTTAGCACTCGGACAGGTAAGTAGTTCGAACTTACGCTGGCTTGGAAATAAAGAACTGAATGTTGGTTTATTAAATGGATTAATCTGGGCTATTGTTGTGGCCGTTGTGACCTATATCTGGTTTCATGAAACAGGCATTGCACTAATCATTGGTGCAGCAATGATGCTTAATTTAGTAGCTGCTGCTTTATCTGGTGTTTTGATACCTGTAGTGCTCGATCGTTTCGGTATAGATCCTGCTCTCTCTGGTGCTGTAGTATTAACGACTGTAACAGATATTGTCGGTTTTTTAAGCTTCCTGGGGTTAGCCACATTATTTCTATTGTAAATTAATAAAAATATTACTGGCGCTACTAAACAGTCTTATAATATAACAATAGAATTATCGTTTAAGTTTTTTAAAAGGTTAAAAAGGTGAGTCAAAATTTAATAACAGTGGGCTGGCGTGAATGGTGCTCTTTACCAGAGCTAGGTTTAACTCACATTAAAGCGAAAGTAGATACTGGCGCAAAAACATCTTGTTTACATGCTTTTAGTGTCGAGTCTTTTAACAAAAACAATGAAAAATGGGTGCGTTTTGGTATGCACCCTAATCAGAATGACTCACTTAAAGAAACATTTTGTGAGGCCAGACTACTGGATGAGCGCAATGTAACCGATTCTGGTGGGCATATAGAAACGCGATATGTAATTTCCACGCACTTGGTAATTGATAATCAGACATGGCCTATTGAGTTAACTTTAACAAACAGAGACACAATGCGCTTTCGCATGCTATTAGGACGATCAGCTATGCTAGATAAAATCATTGTTAATCCAGCTGCATCGTATATGCTTGGTAAACCCTCAGCGAACAAAAATTCAAAATAAAGGCTTTCAAATGAAAATTGCAATACTATCTCGTAACAAGAAGCTCTACTCCACTCGCAGGTTGATAGAAGCTTGTGAGCAACGTGGTCACGAACCTATGGTACTTGATGTACTCCATTCATATATGGAAGTGGTATCCAGTAAACCCGAAGTACACTTTAAAGGTAATGCACTTGGTGCGTTTGATGCCGTAATTCCGCGTATTGGTGCTTCGGTTACTTTCTATGGCACTGCTGTACTGAGACAATTTGAAATGATGGGCGCTTTCCCTCTTAATGAATCGGTTGCCATCTCTCGCTCGCGTGACAAACTTCGCTCATTACAGCTGCTTTCTCGTAAAGGTCTTGGTTTACCTAGCACAGGTTTTGCTCATGACCCTGATGACATTCAAGACCTGATAAAAATGGTAGGTGGCGCACCATTGGTTATCAAGCTACTAGAAGGTACCCAGGGCATTGGCGTCGTTTTAGCAGAAACTAAAAAGGCAGCTGAAAGTGTTATCGAAGCATTTATGGGGCTAAAAGCCAACATTATGGTGCAACAATATATTAAAGAAGCTGGTGGTGCAGATATACGTTGTTTAGTGGTCGGTGGAAAAGTCGTCGCTGCAATGAAGCGTCAGGCATTACCAGGAGAATTTCGCTCTAATTTACATCGTGGAGGCAGCGCTTCATTAGTTAAAATCACCCCAGCTGAACGAGCTACTGCAGTTAAAGCCGCTAAAGTAATGGGGCTGAATGTTGCCGGTGTTGATATTCTTCGCTCAGAAACAGGGCCGCTTATTATGGAAGTTAATTCTTCACCAGGACTTGAAGGCATAGAAAACGCGACTGGCAAAGATGTGGCTGGCATGATCATTGACTTTATTGAAAAAACAGCCAAACCTCATAAAACAAAAACTAAAGGTAAAGGCTAGTCTTACATGCCAAAGCCCCCATTAGAAATACATGGTCATACATTTGCACCTGGTACAAGCACAACAATAGAACTACCTGTGGGTCGTTTATATACTCATACCCCTATGACAATGCCGGTTCATGTTATTAAAGGTAAAAAATCAGGTCCTCGGCTGTTTATTAGTGCAGCCATTCATGGCGACGAAATTAATGGGGTTGAAATTATACGCCGACTGTTAAAGCTCCCTGCTTTAAAACGCCTGAGGGGAACTATTATCGCGGTACCTATCGTAAATATTCATGGTTTAATTAATCATTCACGATACCTACCTGACAGACGAGACTTAAACCGTTCTTTTCCCGGCAGCGAAAAAGGCTCTTTAGCGGCACGCCTCGCATACCTGTTTATGAATGAAATAGTGACTCAAAGCACACACGGTATAGATTTACACACAGGCGCTCTGCACCGAGATAATCTGCCTCAAATCAGGGCTAACCTTGACGATAATGAAACCAATCAACTAGCTAGAGCTTTTGATGTTCCTGTCATTATTTCATCTAATTTACGTGATGGCTCATTAAGAGAGGCTGCTGCTGGATATGGTATTCCTATGCTGTTATACGAAGCAGGTGAAGCTCTACGATTTGATGAAGTATCTATACGAGCAGGTGTTAAAGGCATTATCAATGTTATGCGTATACTGGAAATGCTACCACCATCACGCAGCAAATCAAAAAAACAAACTGATCCAGTTGTTGCTCGATCCAGCTCATGGGTTCGCGCATCGGATAGTGGTATTTTACGTGCTATGGTTGCGTTAGGCAGCCGGGTAAAAAAGAACACTTTATTAGGTGTCGTTGCAGACCCATTTGGTGAAACTGAAAGTAATGTAATATCTTCATTCAATGGAATCGTGATTGGCAGAACTAACCTTCCGCTAGTTAATGAAGGAGACGCACTGTTTCATATTGCTAGATTTGAAGACATTCATGAAATTGAAGCTAAAGTGGATGAATTCCAGGAAGAACATTTACCTGAACAAATACCATCACCTAATACAGAAAGCCCAATAATCTAAATAGATTTAAACTGTAAAAAAATGAACATTAATCACTTTTAAATATACTATTCACCTATAAACAGCTTTCTATTTTTATATAACACACTTGATTAAACATTGACTTGATCAAATTTTAACTTGATCAGCAGAGAAGCATTATGACAGTCGAAGCTAACAAACAGCCACCCTGGTGGGGCAGCTTTAAGCTAGAAATCGATGAAAACAAAGAATGGCAAATCGGACAATTAAAATTAATTGTCCGACGTCTAATAAATGAATGGCAAATAGCGCATGAACCTGTTGATGATCTTGATAGAATAGATAATGGTTTTGAGATCAGGAATACAGATCAACTGCCAGAATCTCTTGATAACAACTCACGTTATGTTCTGAACAACTCAACTGGTCAACTAATCATTACACCGCAACTTGCAGATCGGCCAATTATTACTCGACCACATATACCATTTAATTTAACGGCTGGTGAAGAGATTACACTTTATGTCAGCTCAACGTTATGGCTTGAGTTAGCAATTGGCTCAACTGCTAAAAAAGTACTTACATCAATTGCTATTCAACGTCTTTCGGATACATGGTTTGGCCCTTCAACACTAGAAGGTGAATTTTGTTATGCATCGACTACTCATTGCCGTTTAAATTTTGAAGATTTACCTAAACGACTACATAGAGCCGTAACGCCTGTGTTAATTCGCAACCAGAGTAACACTACACTTTTATTAGATAGATTAAATTTGCCTACACCACTTTTGCCTTTATACGCTTCATCAACGGGTCAACTTTGGACGCCTCGGATAACTCTAACACGTGAAAAAGATGGTGACCTGGCTGAATTAAAAATTGACAACAAACCACCAAAAAATAAAGGCCAAATGAAAAAAATAAACGATGCACGTGAAGAAGCAGACAGCAGTGTTTTATTTCGTGCCTTTAGCACTGTATTTAGCTAGCAATAGAATGAGAAATAATTATGCATGAGTTCTGGGCTGACATTGTTAATTTTCTACATAGTGAAAAGATATGGGGGTTAATCCGCGCTATCACACTCATTATTATAGGCATTATGATTGCCAAACTATTTAGTGCGACATTAGAAAAATTAGCAAGCCATAAAATTGACAATCACCG
>Ga0316205_10005477_pt1 | contig 10489 bp, 10 predicted proteins | sample 3monthpyrite_MG_FD_204941 | JGI IMG/M metagenome (GOLD analysis project Ga0316205, IMG submission 204941) | Microbial mat bacterial communities from mineral coupon in-situ incubated in ocean water Damariscotta River, Maine, United States -... | ecosystem: Environmental > Aquatic > Marine >...
GGTTGACAATCTCGGTCAGCGCGTCTTCTGTGCTTTGTGCATAGGCCGAGCGCGCGCTTAACTGCTGCATCAAGGCAGGGTCGGGCGGGGCCGCTTCTACCGCTACTTCCGGCGCGATTTCAACCGTTTCGGTTACCTCAGCCTGCTCCGGCACCGGCGCGGGCACAAAAGTGATCAACCCCTGATCGGCGGCACGGGTAAGCTGGGCCAATAGGTGGCCTTGCGCCTCGTCGATCCGGGCCTGCAATGCGGGGTTATCGCGGGCATTGACGGTGTCATTCATCTCGCCTCGGGCGATACTGGTCATATCCTCAACCTGCTGCACCATTCCGGCGGCAGCGCTTTCAGCGCTGACGATGGCCTCCGCCGCCCGGTCTGGCGGTGAGGGCGTTGCCAGCGAGGCATTTTCCGGCTTCGGCGGCGGGTCGGGTAACAAAACCGGCTGGCGCGGGGCGTCGGTCATCACACTGGCGGTAAATCGCGCAGGTGCGGCGCTCGGCTGGATAAAGGGAAGCGGGTCCGGTCGCCAGGCATCGGCGGTTTGCGCGGTTATTTCCGGTGGCAGCGCCGGACCGTCAAACACATCCAGCACAATATAACGGCCAATATAGGCAAAGGATTCAACCGCACAGTCGCAATTCAGGGCCAATTCAAGGGCCGAACCAGAATCAGACGTTGCCGCACTCACGTCGGCAATCCTGTTCTTGCCGATCAGATCAAAAACCCGCTCGGTTGAAAACCGGAGCGACTGACCGGGGAAGCGCAGTGCTGCTTGCCCGCGGCCGGTGTCGAGTTGCCACGTCACCTCGGGGTCTATTTGCAATACAAGCCGGGAAAATCCGTCATGCTCGCCGGATTGGATCGGCACAACCTGCTGCGCCGCCACCGGCTGCGCGACCAAAAGCACAAAAAGAGCCAGTATCTTTCTCATGCTGCCGCTTTAGCCTCCTTCAACGCGGCTTCGAGATCATTGAAGGATGGCCGCTTGGCACCCGGTGTGTTTTGCCGCCCGACTTCCACACATATATTTGGCGCATGATTATAAAGGTTTGCGACCAATACCTCACGTATTAGATTATAAAAATGGTTGTCTTCCTCGACAACAGCTTCCACCTTTCCCGAAAACGGGCCAACCAGCCCATAGGCCAGAAACACACCCAAAAACGTGCCGACCAGCGCGCCACCGATCATGGCACCAAGCACAGCGGGGGGCTTGTCAATTGAGCCCATGGTTTTAATAACCCCGAGCACAGCCGCCACAATGCCCAGCGCGGGCAGGCCATCGGCCATCACCTGCAGGGCGTGGGCTGAGCCTTTGGCATGGTGAAAATGCTCCTCCATCCGTTTTTCCAGCACTTCTTCCACTTGATGCGGGTCGTCATAATTCATCGAGGCCGAGCGCAGCGTATCTGCAATAAGCCCGACGGCGTTTTTGTCATTCTGGATCTTGGGATATTTGGCAAAAACCGCGCTGTTTTCCGGCTCCTCAATATGGGATTCAAGGTCAACCGGGCTATCGCGGCTAATTCGGATGAGGGTGAAAAGCAGGCAAAGCAGGTCCTGATAGTCCTGCTGCTTCCATTTGGCCCCCTTAAACACCTTGCCCATATCTTTGAGAGTCTGGGTGACCGTAGAAAAATTGTTGGCGATCAAAAATGCCCCGATCGCCGCGCCGAGAATGGCCATCAGTTCATAAGGGGCGGCATACAAAATAATACCCATTTCGCCACCACCCAGCAGGTAACTGCCAAACACCATGGCGAATATAACAATGATTCCGATGACACCGAACATAGGGGACCCCTCTTTTACAACCGCGAATCTCTGTCGGCTTGCATTGGTGAAGGTAGGACAGAGGGGGTTAATTTTGTCTCAAGTCGTTGCATTATTCTAACGGTGCATTCGCGTTGCGGCCGGCCATCACCACCGAAATCGAATAGGCGAGATCGGCAGGCAGTTGCGCCATGATCGCGGCGGAGGCTTCGGGCCGCATCCGCGAGAAAAACCCGGCAGCAAACTGGATGTCCATGGTTTGGAAAATACCTGCCGCTTCCGCTGGTTTCATGCGCTGGTAAACCTCGGTGAGCCGCGCCACGTCTTCCTCGGTGGCATTGTCAGCCAGTGACAGTGTGGCAGCCAGCCGCTCCTCGGCCTCGGTCAACGCGGTTATTTGCTCGCGCACCCTCTGTTCGGCCACGGCCAGGGTTTGCATGCGCCGGTCGATATAGGCTTCGCGCTCGGCCAGTTGCGCCTCGCGGCCCTGAATGGCGGCAAGCAAAGCCGGCATATCCGGTGCTGGCGCGACCATTGCCACTTGCGGTTCGGCTTCCCGGTCGGCGGCTGTGCCCATTTCCTCGGCAATCGCGGGGGCAATTTCGGCGAGGCGAATCAGGCCGGAAGCCAGAAACAACGCCACAATCACCGAGATTGTGCCGGTTTTTCGCTTGGGTGGCGGCATGAGCGGTTTCACCTTTTAACCGCCGTCATGACCTGTTGCAGCGTGCGCAGCAATTCGGCACGGGCGCTCGGGTTGGTTTCTTCCTCGATCGCATCCAACAGCGGGTCCTCCACTTCTTTCAAAGGTGTTTCCGGCTCCTCGCTGCGGTCGAGCTTCACAGGTTTTGGTGGTTTGCCGCGCTCATGCACGGTGGACAACAGCAGCTCCAGCCGCCCGGCGGCAATTTCGGCGCGGCCGGTCACCTCCATCAGGTCTTTCATGCTGGCGCCGGTTGCCTGCGTTGCGGTTTTAACCGAAGCCCGCAAATCCTCCACCTGTGCGGAAAGCGCTGAAATCGCGCCGCCCAGCCCTTTATCCAGCCGCGAAAGAGATTTTATCCTTCGTGCCAAAATCAGGCAATAAAACGCCGCACCCAGCGCCCCGGCTATCAGTAATACATCTGCTATCAGGCCCATTCTGGTCCCTCCTTATCCTAGCACAAACTCCGTTATCAGCAGGTCTTTCACCTGCCCTTCCTCGGTAACCACCTGAATACGACGCAACATTTGCGCACGTAGCCGTTCCAGCGAGGCAGGTTTGCCAAGCTCGTCCTCCGAAACGGCACGTAAATAGGTGTTCAGCACATCAACAATCCGGGGCAAAACCAGCCGCACCGCTTCTTCGCTGGCCGGATCCACATCCAATTGGGCCGAAAAGCGCAAAAAATTTGAACGCGCCGCTTCTCCGAGCGACACCACCATCGGGTCCAGGGCGATAAAGGCAATTTCTGGCAGCGGGGGTATATCCGATTCTGTGTGGGCAACTGCCTCGGTCGAACTTCCGAGAATCAAGCCGGCATAGGTAGCATAGAATCCGCCGCCGCCCGCCAAAAGCGCCCCTAACAGACCGAATATTAAGCCTTTTTTACCGCCCGACTTCTTCTCGTCGGCGTCTTCAGGCTCGGCTTTTTCCACCATTTTTATGTTCCTGCGTCATATCGAACTTTTCTTTTCATAAACCGCCGGTAGCTAACTAATTGTTAAATCTGTTGCCGCAAGTTGCATTAAATTACGTTGCGGTGGCTCGAATGGCCGCTGGCGGATACCGAAACAGAATGTGATGGGAACGGCGTTTATGTGGGCCTCTATTGATCCTCGGAAAAGAATTGTTTTTGTGCTGGCCGCCGTTGCGGCGCTGGTGGCGGTGCTCGGGCTGGTGCGCGTGGCCACAACCCCGAACCTTGCGCTGCTTTATGCGGGGCTGGACCCATCGGTCGCGGGTGATGTAATCACCTCGCTTGACCAGCGCGGCATTACTTACGAGGTGCGTGGCAGCGCGATATATGTTGCGGCGGGCGCGCGTGATCAGGCGCGGCTATCGCTGGCTTCGGAAGGGCTGCCGGGCTCGGGCATTGCGGGTTATGAATTGCTCGATCAGCTTTCCGGCTTTGGCACCACCAGCCAGATGTTTGACGCCGCCTATTGGCGCGCCAAAGAGGGCGAATTGGCCCGCACCCTGGTAGCCTCGCCGCAAGTGCGCGCCGCGCGGGTGCATATCGCCTCTGGCACCAATCGCCCGTTTGAGCGCAACAGCATTCCGACTGCCTCGGTCACCCTCACCCCCAATAATGGCACCCTGCCCCCGGCCTTTGCCGATTCGGCGCGCTTTATGGTGGCCTCGGCGGTGAACGGGCTTTCACCGGAAAATGTGACCGTGATTGATTCAGAATCCGGCGCGGTGCTCAGCGCCAATGAGGCAAATGGTGCGCTCACCGGGGCTGACGGGCTGGATGCCCGTGCCGCTGCCATGCGTGCCAATATCGAGCGGCTTTTGGCGGCGCGGGTTGGCGCGGGCAACGCGGTGGTGGAAGTGATGGTCGATGCCGAGACCCAAAGCCAGACTGTGACCGAACGGATACTAAACCCGGAATCGAAAGTCGCGATTTCGTCGGAAACCCAGAGCGAGACCGATAATTCCACCGGCAGCGGGGCGCAGGGTGTGAGTGTGGCCAGCAACCTGCCCGATGGTGATGCTGGCGCCACCAATGAAGAATCCCGCAATCAGGCCAGCAATCGCGAATTGATCAATTACGATGTCTCCGAAACCATGCGCGAAACCGTCAGCGCACCGGGGGCGATTCGTAAAATTTCGGTGGCGGTGCTGGTCAATGATATTGTCAACTCCGAGAACGGGGTTGAAACCTTCACCCCGCGCCCGCCGGAAGAACTGACGGCACTGGCGGCACTGGTTAAATCCGCCATCGGCTATGACGAGGCCCGCGGTGATGTGGTGACAATTGAGGCCATGCAGATGCCGACGCCGCCGGTCGCTGGCACATTTGTTGATACCACCCCCGGGTTTGTCAGCACCAACGCCATGTCACTGGTGCAGCTCGGCGTGCTCAGCGCCGTAGTGCTGGCGCTGGGGCTGTTTGTGATCAAACCCCTGCTCACCAGCCAGCCCGGCGCGGCACTGGATCTGCCACCAAACGCGCCGGATAACCCCGGAAGCGAGCTCGCGCGGTTGACGTCCGCCACCGCCACCCCGGGCCAAAACGGCTCTGATCCGCTCGCCCTTACCCATAGCAGCCCCAGCGCTGCTGACTTGTTGCGCGCCGCCATTTCCGAACGCTCGACCGAAACCAACCGTTTGTTGCAAAACTGGATAGACACCGCATCCGACACCGAGGAGACTCCAGCCTGATGGCCGTATTGAAACTTGAATCTTTCTCCCATGATGTGGAGATCCGCAAAGGCATTTCGCAATTCGAGAGCTTTGAGGCGCTTAGGCAAAACGCCTATAATGATGGTGTAAAAAACGGTGCCGAAGCCGCAACCCGCGCTTTTGAGGCCGAAAAACTGCGCACGCTCGGCCCCATTCTCGAGGCCTTGAATGACATGGCGTTTTCCCAGATCGAAGCGCGGCATGTGCTGCTTACCTCTCTGAAGCCGATGATCGAAAGCCTTGTTTCGGCGGTGCTGCCCCATTGCGCCCGCCAAGGGCTGGCCAGCGAAATCGAGGCCATTATTACTGCGGCCTGCGAAAAATCTCCGCAGAGCCGGATCATCATTCAGGTTGCCCCCGATGCGGTCGCCGCGATTTCAGCGATGTTGGCCCCGGCCAAAGCTGATTTTATTGTGAAAGGGGATGAGGCGCTCGATGCGCTCCGTGCCAAAATTTCATGGCAAGGCGGCTATGACGCGCTCAATCTTGATGCCGCCCTCTCCGACATGCGCGCCGTGGTCGATGATTTCTTTTCCCCAGCCCAAATGACAGGAACCAATAATGCCTGATACCTCACCTGATGCCACCGAAAACGCCTTCCTTGGCGTGCCGGTTGAAGTCACTATCTCGGTTGGCAAGGCCAAGCCGATGATCTCCGAATTGCTCTCGCTCACCCAGGGCGCTGTTATCCCGCTGGATAGCCGCATCGACGACCCTGTCGAAGTTTACATCGGGGATAAGCTGATCGCCCGCGGAGAGTTGCAGGAGATTGAAGGTGCCGAGGGCAAACTCGGTGTCCGCCTCACGCAAGTGGTTGAACTACAAAATGGTTTCTAAAACCGTCCTTCTGGCGCTGCTGGTTTTTCCGGTGCTTTTTCTGGCGCATCCGGCACTGGCGCAATCGGTGCAGTTTGATATGGGCAACGGGTCGCTCTCGCTGCAATCGGTGCAGCTTTTTGTGCTTCTCACCCTGCTGAGCCTCGCACCGGGTATTGCCATGATGGTCACCTGTTTTCCCTTCATGGTCACGGTGCTGTCGATCCTGCGGCAAGCGATTGGCGTGCAACAGGCCCCGCCCAATATGATGATTGTCAGTCTGGCAATCTTCCTGACATGGTTTGTGATGGCCCCGGTTTTTACCCAGGCGTGGGATACCGGCGTGGTGCCTTTGATGGATGGCACGATTGACACCCAAACCGCGCTCACCAACGTGCTTACCCCGTTTCGCGCCTTCATGCTTGGCCGTGTGCAGCCTGAAACCCTGGACCTCATGATCAATTCCGCGCCCGCTGCCATACCCGGTGGTGAAACCCCGCTCAGCGTGCTGGTGCCGAGCTTCCTGCTCAGCGAAATCCAGCGCGGCTTCGAGATCGGTTTTCTGGTCTTTCTGCCCTTCCTGATCATTGATCTGGTGATTGCAGCGGTCCTGATGTCGATGGGGATGATGATGGTCCCTCCCGCTGTCATCGCCCTCCCCTTCAAGCTCGCCTTCTTTGTGCTCGCCGATGGCTGGGCCCTTATTGCCGGCGCTCTGGTGCAAAGCTATCAGTAGAAAAAACAGACCAACCGGCTCCAGAAACCGGCGCATATTTTAATCAGAAAACACCCCTGCCATGGCTTCGCAGTTTATGTATGATGCGGCCATGACATCTGATTTTCATAATAGCTTTCCATTGCGCACAGCCCGCACTCACGAGGTTTGCGGCCCGGGTGCGCTGTTTTTTGCTTTTGCTTTGGGCGGGCAGGTTGGCGGAACGGTTTTATGGGTTTGCGAATCTCGGCGGGATGCACAGATCAATCCTGTTGGATTTGCCCCGTATCTGGACCCTCAAAACCTGCTCATTTCCAAAGCCAGAGAGCAAAAGGACGTTTTGGCGGTTGCCGAAGAATCTTTGCGTTCCAAAGCGGTTTCTTTTGTGGTGATGGAGCTAAGCGCGCCGATTGACCTGACCACCGGGCGGCGGTTGCAACTGGCTGCCGAGGCCGGGGGCGCCACCGGGCTTTGCATGCTTCCCGAAGGTATGGGCAGCAACGCGGCCGAAACACGTTGGCGGTGTGCGCCGGTTCCTGACGCAAAAGACTCGACTCTGCAACGCTGGGCGCTTATAAAGAACAAATCAGGAACATTGGGTGTGTGGGATGTAAGATGGAATGCAGAAACGCGTCGTGTCATTGTGGTTTCCAAGGCTGCCCAGTGATAGGGTTCTGCGCGCACGCCCGATTGATGCCCCCTTTGCGCTGACCCAGCGCCAAAGCAATACGGAGCGTATTTATTGCCTGAACACACAAGCCGAAAAGATGGGTTTGCATCGCGGTATGGGGTTTTCCGATGCGCGCGCCTATTGCCGTGATTTACAAAGCCGCCCCGCAGATTTGAACGCTGATCAACGGTTTTTGCAGACATTGGCAAGGTGGTCCAAGCGCTATTGCCCATGGGTTGGGCTGGAAGGCAGCAACGGCCTTGCCCTTAATATTGCCGGATCGGCCCATTTGTTTGGCGGTGAAACGGTGATGGTAGACGATATGCGCCATCGTTTGGCGCAGGCAGGGATAACGGCCCGTTTGGGGGTGGCTGATACGCGCGGGGCGGCTTGGGCTTTGGCGCATTATGGCAAAGGGCCATCCACGGTTGATAACACAGACGCACAGGTCGCAGCATTGCCCGTTGATGCCCTGCGCCTGACAGAAAAAACCGGTGTCGCGCTCCAGCGTGTTGGCATACGTCGCATTGCTGATTTGATGGCGCTGCCACGGGCCACGGTAACCCGTCGTTTCGGGCGGGAGGTACTGCTGCGGCTGGATCAGGCTTTGGGCGCGCAGCCCGAGGAAATTTCACCGCTATCCGAAGCGCCCCATTATGGCGTGCGTATAACCCTGCCGGAACCGATTGGCCTGAGCGCTGATGTCATGGCGGGAACCGAACGGTTGTTGCAGCAGTTATGCGCCAAGCTGGAAACCCATGAAATGGGGGCACGCATCTTGCAATTAACCTTGCGGCGGGTAGATCAGGCCAACCAGCAGGTTGAACTGCGGCTCGCCCGCCCCTTGCGCGATGTCGCGCGCATTTTACCGTTGTTTCAGCGCGGCGTTGATCAGATTGATGCCGGGTTTGGCATTGACCAGTTGCGGCTGGAAGTCACGCAAGCTGAACCCCTGCCCGCAAAACAGATCAGCCACACCACCCCCGCGCCGCACAAGGGGCTGGATGATCTGATCACCCGGATTGGCAACCGGATCGGGCTGGAAAATGTGCAGCGGTTTTTACCGGCAGACAGCCACATCCCTGAACGTAGTTTCAGCATTGCCCCTGCGGCCTATTCCGAGCCTTCCGGCACATGGGCCTCACCCCGCCCCCGCCCCTTGCGGCTGTTTTCGCCAGAATCGATTGCCGCGTCCGGCCCGCAGCCGCCCGCACGGTTTCTCTGGCGGCGCATGTCGTTAAACACGGCGCGTGCCACAGGGCCGGAACGTATCGCGCCGGAATGGTGGCTGCCGGATGATAACTGGCGTTCGGGGGTGCGTGATTATTGGAAAGTTGAAACCAAACAAGGGCGGCGGCTTTGGCTGTTTTATACGCCGCAAAACCCTTGCTGGTTTGTTCAGGGGGAATTTGCGTGATCGAAACCGACCATGACCACCGCCCCGCGGATAGGGCCAACCGTGAAAGGCTGCAAAAGCAACCGGCAGGGCGCGGCTATGCGGAGCTGTGTGTCACCTCGAACTTCACGTTTTTAACAGGGGCCTCTCACCCTGAAGAACTGGTGACCCGCGCTGCCGAATTAGGGCTTGAGGCTATCGCCATCACTGACCGGAATTCCTTAGCTGGTGTTGTGCGCGCCTATTCTGCCCTCAAAGAATTGGAGCGCGAAGCCTTGGAGCCCGTAAAAGTGCGTTCCAGCCAGCAAGTAGATGCCAGCAGCCGTCAGACTTTCGGAGAGGCGACAAAAATTCCCCGGCCAGAAACGCTTCATCTGCCCAAACTGATTATCGGATGCCGGTTGGTGCTGCGGGATAGCCCCGTTGACTGGGTCGCCCTGCCACAGGACCGCCCGGCCTATGCCCGTTTGTCTCGCCTGCTTACCCTTGGAAAGCGGCGCACTGACAAAGGCGAATGCCATCTCGATATGGCAGATTTATTGGCCGGATGTGCAGGCATTATTCTGATTGCCCTGCCGCAAGGCCTTCTTGAGAGGCCCGAGGTTACTGGCCATATTCAGGCCGCTGTGCGGCGTTACCCCGGCTATGTGTTTCTGGGGGCCAGCCCGCAATATAATGGTAACGATCAGGACCATCTGAAGCATTGCGCCTATCTTGCCCAAAAAACCGCCGCCCCCATGGTTGCCGTGGGGGATGTGCTGATGCACCGCGGCAACCGGCGGCAATTGGCGGATGTGCTGACCTGTATGCGCGAACATATTACCATTGACCAGATCGGCACCAAGGCATTGGCCAATGCCGAACGCAGATTAAAGCAAGCGGCGGATATGGGGCGCATGTTCCGCAACCATCCGGCAGCGATCCGGCGCACGCTTGAAATTACGGCACGGTGCAGCTTTTGCCTGAGCGAGCTGTCCTATGAATATCCAGATGAAATTTCTGACGGAGAATCCCCGCAGGCGCGATTGGCGCGACTGGCCGCCGAGGGCCTGAAGCGGCGCTACCCTCAAGGGGCATCCGACAGGGCTCTTGCACTGATAAAAAAGGAATTAGCCCTCGTCAAAAAACTGGGGTTTCCGGCCTATTTTTTAACGGTGCATGACATTGTGCAATTTGCGCGCTCCAAGGGTATTTTGTGTCAGGGGCGAGGGTCAGCGGCCAATTCCATCCTCTGTTATCTGCTCGGTATTACCGATGTCAGCCCCGAAACCATCAGCATGGTTGTCGAGCGGTTTATATCGGAACATCGTGGGGAGCCGCCCGATATTGACGTGGATTTCGAGCATGAACGCCGCGAAGAGGTCATCCAGCATATTTATCGGAAATACACGCGAGAACGCGCCGGGCTTTGCGCCACGGTGATTCATTTTCGCTCGCGCGCAGCGATCCGCGAGGTGGGTAGGGTGATGGGGCTAAGTCAGGATGTAACCGCCAATCTGTCCGGGCAAATCTGGGGCATGTCCAATGGTGGCGCAGACCCAGGGCGCATTCGAGAATTGGGGCTGGATATGAATGACCAGCGCCTCGCCCAAACCATCCGCCTGATTGGTGAGGTCATCGGCTTTCCCCGCCATTTATCGCAACATGTTGGCGGCTTTATCATCACCAAGGGGCGGCTGGACGAGATGTGCCCGATTGAGAATGCGGCGATGGAGGATCGCACCGTTATCG
>Ga0316205_10005479_pt1 | contig 10487 bp, 8 predicted proteins | sample 3monthpyrite_MG_FD_204941 | JGI IMG/M metagenome (GOLD analysis project Ga0316205, IMG submission 204941) | Microbial mat bacterial communities from mineral coupon in-situ incubated in ocean water Damariscotta River, Maine, United States -... | ecosystem: Environmental > Aquatic > Marine >...
AAAACGGAAATGGGATTTTAATAGACCCAGGCAGTGCAATTATATTCAATGAACTATATGAAGCTGTAATAAAATACGTAAAACCTGAAAACATAAAATATGTATTTCTCTCTCACCAGGATCCTGATGTCTCTGCTTCAATAACTCAGTGGAGCATAATAACAAGTGCTAAATTCATCATGTCCGGTCTTTGGGTTAGATTTATGAGCCATTACGGATTTACCGATATGTCTAGAATCATCAGTCCTCCGGATAAAGGTGATAAATTAAAATTCGGTGATAATTATTTACAATTTGTACCCTCACATTTTTTACATTCACCGGGAAACTTTTCACTTTATGACACATATTCTAAAATACTTTTTTCCGGTGATATAGGTGCTGCAGTATTAAATAAACCATACACATATAAACATGTAGAAAATTTTGAAGAGCATAAAAAACATTTATATGCTTTTCATAAAAGATATATGGGTTCAAATAAACTATGTCGTGCTTGGGTTGGTACGGTGCATAAACTTGATGTTGCTGTCATCGCTCCACAACATGGATTTATATTTGAAGGTGAAAATGTAGGTCTTTTTTTAGATTGGTTTAATGAACTAAAGTGTGGCAGTGATTTAATAGATGAACTTTACTAATTAAAAATAATTGGACAGTCTGTATAAAGCTGTCTAATTTCTATTTAACCAGTGTCTTTTGTTTATCAGTTTGTTTATCAAGATTTAAAATAGCAAAACCGCTTATCAATAAATAAGTAGAAAATGCAAAAGCTACGGATATTAAAATTATTTTTTTTATTTTTATCATGACGAAATGATATCAAACGATTAACAACCTATTCATAATAGCCTTATACTTTAAATAATCATCAAGATATACACAAGAACACATATATTTATTTCATTTAACATTTTTGTAACAAAAACAAAATATGATTACTAATTAAATAATTAAAGGTAGCCTTTATGTTAAGTAAAAATATTATAACCTTATCGCTTATCACAGTTGCTGTACTTCAAGCAACAGATGTAGATGTACCTACAATAAGTGTTGAATCAACTATAATCACGGAAGTAAGTCAAAAGGCTCAGGTATCTGCTGATTTAGCTAAGGCTCTTAGTTCAAGTATACCAAGCATAGATATGAACCGCCGTAGTGCAATTGCAAATGACATCTATATACGCGGTCAAAAGAGAGATAACATCTCTATTGATGTAGATGGTACAAAGGTTTATGGAGCAGGGATAAATAGAATGGACCCTCCAATCTCACACATTCTCACAAATCAAATCGATGATGTAGAAGTCATTGAAGGTCCATATGATGTTGAAAATTTTGGGACATTAAGTGGTGGAGTTAAAATAAAGACAAAAAAACCTACAAAGGACTTAAAAGCAGAAATAGATTTCGGACTTGGCTCTTTTAACTATAAAAAAGCAGGTGTAACCATAAATGGCGGTAACGACCTTATTCGTATTTTGCTTAGTACGTCTTATGAAACAAGTAATCAGTATAAAGACGGTAATGGAGATACTATCTCTGAGCAGGTAGACAAGTATGCTAATATACATCCTTCAGCAAAAGGTACTAGATATAAGGCTCAATACAGGGATATGGATGCTTATACTAAAAAAAGTATTATGACTAAGGCATATGTTAGTGTCACAAACAACCAAGAGCTTCGTTTAAGCTATACTGCAAACAGAAGTGATGATATACTATACGGAAATTCTCCAATGGATGCTCTGTCTGATGATTCTAATATCTATGGTATAGAATACAATATTGATAATATTACTAACTCATACAAAAATATAAACTTAAAATACTATTATTCAGATGTTGATCATCCAATGGCTACAAAATACAGAATTTCATCAAATAACCCTATGATGAATATTACTAATCACCTCAAAAGTAAGATGGAAGGTATTAAGTTAAAAAGTACATTTAATATAAGCAGTTATAAACTACTAGTCGGTTTGGATGGTAGTAGAAGAACGTGGGATGGAAATTATTATAATACTACAACAGGTTCGGCTCTTATGGCAGGTAATTCAAAAAGTGTAGATGATACTGAGACTGAAAATACAGCTATCTTTGCAAAAGTAGAAAAATTTTTCAATGACCTTAGTCTTAAAGCTGGTGTTAGAATAGATAATACTGATATAAAAAACACTCTAACTAATCAATCAAGTTCATACTCAGGCTTTAATGCAAATATCTTAGCTTCATATAACCTGACCAACGAAGACAAAATCTTTTTTGGATTTGGTCAAGCTTCCCGTGTCCCTGATGCAAGAGAGCTTTACTTTAAAATGCCAAATGCAAACCTAGTCGGTACGCCAAACTTAGATAAAACAACAAACCGTGAAATAGACCTTGGATATGAAGCTAATTATAATAATTTTGACTTTAAGCTTAAGGCATTTTACTCTATCTTAGATGATTATATATATATAAAAAAAGGTGCGATGATGAATGCATTTACTAATATAGATGCAACTATTTACGGTACAGAGCTTACGGCCTCTTACTATGCTACCGATGACCTTACCATTGATACAGGATTGTCTTATAAAAGGGGTAAAAAAGATGATCAACTTTCAGGACAAACCGATAAAGATTTAGCAGACATTGCACCTTTGCGTGGAAATATTAACTTAAATTATGAATATATGAAGCAAAGTGTTGTAAGTGTTGAGTTACAAGCCTCTGACAAATGGACTGTTATAGATAGTGATAATGGTGAGCAAAAACTAGACTCATGGGCTGTACTAAATCTAAAATTAAAACATCACGTAAACAAGAACACAGACTTAACATTAGGGATAAATAACCTTTTTGATGAGACCTATGCCGTAAATAACACTTATGCAGATTTGATTCTTATATCTGCAGGAGGTACTTCAAACGTTATGCTTATGAATGAACCAGGCAGATATGTATATACAAACTTAACATTTAAGTTTTAAAGCTTATAAAAAAATTGTTATTTTGATATAATAACAATTAAGGTGCTGAATGAAAGTTTATAATACATATTTTAAAGACAAAAAAAGTTTAGATTTATTCTTAAGTCAAAACGATATTGTTAATAGTGATAAGATACTTGTACAAGTTTTCACAGGTATTTGTGACATCAACTATATATCAGAACTTATAACTGATATAAAAGACCTTATACCAGATGTCAGAATCATCGGTTCGACAACCGATGGTGAAATCTTAGAAACAAATGTTTCGCAAAATAAGACAGTTTTGTCTATATCTGTTTTCAATAACACAAAAATTATAACTTACTCCACTAATACGCAAGAAAATAGCTATAAAACAGCAAAATCACTAATCAGCAAGTTTCATAACCTATCAGGTCTAAAACTTCTAATTACTTTTAGTGACGGCATAAACACCAATGGTCAAGCATATGTAAAAGCTTTTGAAGAATACGATAGTTCCTTAATTATTGCCGGTGGATTAGCAGGTGATAATGCTGAATTCAAAAACACATATGTGTTTACGCAAGATTCCATTAAAGAGAGCGGTGCAGTGGGAGCAGCTTTTTATAATGAAGATTTAATAGTTCATACTAACTATAATTTCAACTGGGAAACTATAGGTAAGACTTTAACGGTTACAGATTCTAAAGACAATATAGTCTATAGCATTGATGATATACCTGCCGCAAAAGTATATGAAAAATATCTAGGAACTGATATATATAATAAGCTTCCAGAAACGGGTATAGAGTTCCCGCTTATTATCAAAAAAGGTTCTATAGACGTTGCAAGAGCCGTTTTAGCAAAAAATGATGATGAATCATTGGTATTTGCAGGTAATGTCACCAAGGGTGAAAAAGTACAATTTGGTTTTGGTAATGTAAAGGATATAATTAATAATAGATTGGATATTGCTCACAGTATCTTAGAAAAACCATCAGAAGCTATATTTGTTTACTCATGTATGGCGAGAAAACATCTACTACAAAGTTCTACTTCAGTAGAGTTATACCCTCTATCTCAAATTGCAAATACTAGCGGTTTTTTTACTTACGGTGAAATATTTCACAACTCAAGAACAAATAAAAATGAATTACTTAACCAGACGCTAACTACCCTCTCTATATCTGAAAGTCCAAAAATAAACAAAGAGATACAACTAGATGAAACATATAAAAATGAAGAATCACAGACTATAAAAGCTTTATGCCATTTAACGAGTGTATCTTCCAAAGAGTTATATGAGCTAAATACGCATCTTGAAAGTATAATAAGCGATAAGACGTATGAACTAAGGGTTAAAAATAAAGAGCTTCTTCAAAGATACTATTATGATGAGCTTACTACCCTTGGAAATCGAAATTTATTAATTAAAGATATTTCCTCCTCACCTGAAAATTACTCACTCCTCTCAATAGATATTAATAACTTTAAAAATATAAATGATTTATATGGAGTAAAGAATGGTGATGAGATTTTAAAACAATTTGCAAAACTTTTAATAAAAATCAAAAGATACACTCACTGTAGGGTATTTAGAGTATCTGGAAATGAGTTTGTGATTTTAAATAAAAGACCAATCAACAATGAGTATGAATCTATAGTAATATACTTAAACGAAATGATTACAGAAAACAACTTTTTTATAAATGTAGATGGCGAAAAAATATCTATGGATATCAATGTTACTATAGGTATTGCATATAAAACTCAGAACTTAATTGAAAGAGCACACTTAGCATTAAACCAAGCCAAAAAAGAGCGTGTCAATTACAAACAATATGTAAGTGATTTAAACCTAGAAAAAGACATAGCAAGAAACATAAAGTACACTAGAATTATAAAAGAAGCCATTAAGTATGATAATGTTGTTGCATACTTTCAACCAATATTTATTAATGACAAGATACATAAATATGAAACATTGATGAGAATTGAGCATGATGGAAAAATAATAACTCCTTTTAATTTTTTAAGCATTGCCAAAAAAAATGGTGACTATCTTGACTTAACTAAAATTATTATTGAAAAAGCTTTTAAAACATTTCAATACAGAGAAGAAAAATTTTCTATTAATATATCCTTTGAAGACATAGCAGATGAAGCAACAGTTGAGTTTTTAAAACAAAAAATCGAATACTATGATGTTTCACATAAACTGATCATAGAAATACTTGAAGATGAAAGTATTAAGAACTATGATTTAATCAAAAGCTTTGTCTTTGATTTAAAAAAAATGGGTATAGGAATAGCATTGGATGATTTTGGAAGTGGTTATTCAAACTTTTCACGTGTACTAGAGTTAAATGTTGATTATATAAAAATAGATGGATCCATAATATCTACAATAGATACAAATAAAAACTCTTTTATAATTGCGCAGACCATAACAGAGTTTTCCAAAAAACTTGGTATTAAAACAATAGCTGAATTCATCCACTCACAAGGGGTCTATGAAAAAGCTAAAGAACTAGGCGTTGACGAATTTCAAGGTTTTTTACTTGCCAAACCTCAAGCTTTAGTATAAGTAATATATAATATACTATATTTCTTTTACAAAAAGTCTGTTACGTCCATCTTTCTTAGCTTTGTATAGCTCATCATCAGCCAATTTATATATACTTGTCTCATTAAGCTTCTCATTATCTTTTTTTGAAAAGTCAATACATACCAGACCAAAAGATGATGTTAAAAATTTAGATATTTTACTATTTTTATGTTCTATTTTTAATTCAACAACAGCCTTTCTTATTCTTTCAATTATTTTTTTAGAATTTTCTATACTATTTGCGACAAAAACTATACCAAACTCTTCACCACCCAACCTAAAAGCCATATCCTCAGCACGATATAATTCTTTATTTAATAAAGCTCCGATTTTTTCTAATACTTCATCTCCCGATTGATGTCCATAGGTATCATTGTACTGTTTAAAAAAATCTATATCCAACATAGCAAAAGAAAAATGCAAGTTATTACGTTTAGAGCGTTTTATTTCGACACTAAATATATCATTAAAGTATCTACGATTATACAAATTTGTAAGCTGATCAGTTATAGATAGTTTTTGAATTCTTTTTTCATTACTGATATCATGTCTTATCCCTGTATATCCTATTACCTTACCTTTTTCATCAAATCTAGGTGAAATAATTATTTCAGACCAAAATGGTTTTCCACTCTTGCTCTTATTTTTTATCTCACCTTCCCATACAGAACCATTCTTAATCGCATTCCATAACTCATCATAAGCTTTACTGTCCATATCAGGATGACGTAAAATATTATGGTTTTTGCCAAGTAACTCTTCTTTTTTATAACCTGACAACTTGCAAAATGCTTCACTCACCTCCACAATATTACCGGCAAGATCAGTAGATGAATAACTCACATATTTATCGATTAATGATATTTTTTCTTTTAGATTTTTTTGTATCTCTGAATATGAAAGTTGAGTTTTAACACGGGCTAACAACTCTTTTGAAGCAAACGGTTTATTTATGTAATCAACTCCTCCAACCCTATATGCCTTATCAATACTTTCTTCATCTGTCTGACTGCTAATAAAAATTACGGGGACATCTCTTGTCTGCTCTATAGATTTTAATCTCTCGCATACTTCATATCCATTCATTTCCGGCATCACAATATCAAGTAAAATTAAAGATAGATGCTCTTTTTTAGCAATTTTTAAAGCTAACGAACCACTTTCTGCAGTAATAATATTATAATCACTCAATAACTCACTAAGTAAATAAAGATTTGTTTTAGAATCATCAACTATTAAAATAGTCAACCCATTAGTTTTAATCATATCATTCAAAGTAGACACCTAATCTCTATATTATATACATATATTATATACTATGAAAACATAGTATAAGATAAATATTTTTCACTAACAATATATTTGTTTCTTATTTTTTGTCTGTACACCATGCCATTCATTTATGATATTATTCTCATAAAGATTGTTGCTGCCAATTTGATTCATTTTTCTTTCATTATTATAATAAAATGAATTTAAACGTTTTTCAGTGCACTAAATCTATACAAATAATTAAAGCACTATCTTATACCAAAGTGGATAGAATATCTTCATGATAAATAGAATAAAAACTAAACAAATTTTTGTAGGTAATGTTGCGGTTGGTGGTGATGCACCGATAAGTACTCAGTCTATGACTTATTCAAAAACTGCGAATGTAGAAGCAACAGTTGAACAGATCAAAAGGCTTCACTTTGCAGGCTGTGACATTGTACGTGTAGCTGTACCTGATATGGAAGATGCACTAGCACTGAAATCGATTAAAGAGCAAATATCACTACCGCTTGTTGCTGATATTCATTTTAATTATAAACTTGCTCTTGAGGCTGCAAAAGTTGTTGATTGTATAAGAATTAACCCCGGAAATATTGGTGAACAATCCAGAGTTAAAGACATTGTAAAAGCGTGTCAAGAAAGAAATATCCCTATTCGTATAGGGGTAAATGCTGGAAGCTTGGAAAAACAGTTTGAAAACAGGTACGGACAAACGGCAGAGGGTATGGTTGCTTCCGCTGAATATAATATAAAATTTTTAGAGGACCTAGGTTTTGGTGATATAAAAGTATCTTTAAAGGCAAGTGATGTCGAGAGAACGGTTGATGCATACAGAATGTTACGTCCAAAAAACAACTACCCTTTTCACCTCGGTGTAACAGAGGCTGGAACTCTCTTTCACGCAACCGTTAAAAGTTCAATAGGTCTGGGTGCTCTCTTGTTAGATGGTATTGGTGATACTATGCGTGTGTCTATAACCGGTGAACTCGAAGAAGAGATAAACGTAGCCAGAGCTATCTTAAAAGACAGCGGTGCTGCAAAAGATGGACTAAACATTATCTCATGTCCGACTTGTGGAAGAATCGAAGCTGACTTAGTTACAGCAGTTGGAGAGATTGAAGAGCGTACAGCACACATTAAAGCTCCTCTAAACGTTTCAGTTATGGGGTGTGTAGTAAATGCTATAGGTGAAGCTGCACATGCCGATGTAGCCATCGCTTACGGCAAAGGCAAAGGTCTTGTTATGGTTAAAGGTGAAGTGGTAGCTAACCTTGATGAGAATGAACTTGTAGACAGGTTTGTTGAAGAGGTTGAAAAAGCTGCGGAAGATGGAAAATAAGAAATTTCTAAATAGTAATATTTCAAAAACTAGATTATCATATATGGAGAAACTGAAAATCAATAAAACTATTGTTGGTTATTTAAAAGAATCTCCCAAGCTAACATTTTCAATATTATACTTTTTTACTATAGCTATATTTATATTTTTAGACTACCTAACTATACTTAATATTTTTCATTTTTCTTCTAGTAAATTTTTAGAAATATATTTATACTCTATAAATATATCGAATACACTTTTCTTTTTACTTATTACATTAGTGCCGTTTTTTATTATAGCAGCTATGTTACTTATTGATGTATGGAAAGATACAAAAGATTCTGCACTAACTTGGAACCTATTTATAAACAACTTCTATTTATCAGATAATCATGCTGTATTTGATATAAATACTTCCAATTACGATAACAGTAAGACAGAAATTCAAAGTTGTCTAAAAGATAAGAAGATAGATTCCAGTCAAACAAAGTACTTACCTATATCAAAAGAGATGAAGTTATACTTTAAAATACAGAATGAAGATATTACCTGTGTGTATGCAATTAATAAAAAATTCTATAAAAATCAGTATAATTATATATTAGAAGATATTGGGTATATAGATACAACTAAGAAAGGTAAGCATGATGAAACTATCACAAGAAATAAAAAATAAAATTGTACAAAACTTAGAATCTATAGATATACAAAAAATCATATTATTTGGTAGTTATGCTTATGGCGAACCTAACGAAGATAGCGACTTAGATATTTTAGTCATAGAAAAAAGTATAGAATCTAAAGTTAAAGAGAGAGCTAAAATAAGAAAAGCGTTAAAATCTATTAAAATGCCAAAAGATATTTTAGTTGAAGAAGAGGCTTATTTTCTATCTCATTCAAATAAAAATTGGATAAATACTGCCCTTTACGATGCCGCAAATTACGGTGAGGTACTATATGAAAAAGGATGATATTCAATCTTCTTCAGATATGTACCTATATAAGGCTCAAGTTGATTTAAATAGTGCAAAATACCTTTTAGAAGCGTTTAATAATAATACTATTGAAATAGATATAGAAAAAATATATTTTGATCTACAGCAATGTGCTGAAAAAATTTTAAAATCCTTTCTCTCAAAAGAGGATATATTATTTCCACGTACACATGATATAGAACATCTAATTGAAATCTGCCAAGAAAATGAATTGCAATTAATACAAGATATAGATGAACTAATAGAGTTAAGTGACTATGCGGTAAATGGTCGATATGCTATTATACACGACGATATAAATGAAGCACAAAAATATATAATAATTTTAGAAAAGATGATTTAATGCAAGACAACCTCTATAACCTAGCTTTTGAACGCTCAATTCTTAGCTCAATAGTTTTTGAACCTCAACAATTTGATGAACTTAGTGTTGCCCTCAAACAAGATGATTTTTATCTGCCTGCACATCAAGATATATTTAGCACAATGATAAAACTCTTGCAAAAAGATCAGCCTATTGATGAAGAGTTTATAAAAAAAGAGCTTATTAAAATCAAAAAATTTGATGAGCAGGTGATGCTTGAAATCCTTTCTGCCAATCCTATATCAAACACCAAAGCTTATGTAAATGAGATAAAGGATAAGTCTTTAAAACGTCACCTTTTAACTCTTACTACAGAGATTAAAAGAGTCGCAGTTGAAGAGGAACTTCCATCTTCAGAAGTTGTAGATATAGTTGAAAAAAAACTGTATGAGATAACTCAGGACAATCAGACAAGTGACTTTAAAGACAGCCCTAAAATGACTTATGACACAATGGAGTACATCAAAGAGATGAAAGCTCGCGGAAACAGTGTCTTAGTTGGAGTAGATACAGGTTTTAATGAACTAAACAAGATGACTACCGGTTTTGGTAAGGGTGATCTAGTGATTGTAGCAGCACGTCCGGCTATGGGTAAGACCTCTTTCATACTAAACACGGTAAACAGCCTTATACATCAGGGTAAAGGTGTGGCTTTTTTCTCTTTAGAGATGCCTGCTGAACAACTTATGCTCAGACTTCTGTCCATCCAAACATCAATCCCTCTTCAGAAACTCCGTGTAGGAGATATGAACGATGATCAATGGAGCTCTTTAAACGGTGCAATCGACAGGATGAATGATGCTAAACTTTTTGTTGATGACCAGGGTAGTATAAATATCAATCAACTTCGTTCAAAACTTAGAAAACTAAAAAACCAGCACCCAGAAATAGAGATTGCCGTGATTGACTACCTTCAAATCATGCAAGGTGTCGGTACGCAAGACAGACACTTACAAGTATCAGAAATCTCACGTGGACTTAA
>Ga0316205_10005480_pt1 | contig 10486 bp, 8 predicted proteins | sample 3monthpyrite_MG_FD_204941 | JGI IMG/M metagenome (GOLD analysis project Ga0316205, IMG submission 204941) | Microbial mat bacterial communities from mineral coupon in-situ incubated in ocean water Damariscotta River, Maine, United States -... | ecosystem: Environmental > Aquatic > Marine >...
GTGCTGCGATTCAAGGTGGTGTTCTGGGTGGTGAAGTTAAAGATGTATTGTTGCTTGACGTAACTCCATTATCACTGGGTATTGAAACCATGGGTGGTGTCATGACCAAGTTGATTGACAAGAATACAACCATTCCTACTAAGGCCAATCAGGTATTCTCGACGGCAGATGATAATCAGACTGCAGTGACAGTACATGTCTTGCAAGGTGAGCGTGAGCAGGCAGCTGCGAATAAATCTCTCGGCCGTTTTGACCTGAGTGATATTCCTCCTGCACCCAGAGGTCTGCCGCAAATCGAGGTTTCATTTGATATTGATGCCAATGGTATTCTGAATGTTCATGCGAAAGACAAAGCCAGTGGTAAAGAGCAGTCTATCGTTATCAAGGCTTCCAGTGGCTTATCTGACGAAGAGATCGAACAAATGGTCAGTGACGCCGAGGCGCATGCAGATGAAGACAAGAAGTTTCATGAGTTAGTCGAAACGCGTAACCAGGCAGACAATCTTATTCACGCCACTAACAAGGCATTGACTGAATATGCTGAGCAGTTGGAAGAGGGTGAGAAAGAAGGTATTGAAGCTGCGATTAAAGATTTGCAGGAAGTCATCAAAGGTGAAGATAAAGATGCCATTGAAGCCAAGACAACGGCACTTGCCGAGAAATCGGGTAAGTTGACTGAGCGTGCCTATGCTGCTCAAGCACAGGCGAATGAAGCACCTGGCGCTGAAACACAAACAGCTGATGCTGGTGCGGGCGCTCAAGATGATGTAGTTGATGCCGAATTTGAAGAGGTTAAAGACGACAAATAAGGTTCGGTCATCTTGTTAAGGTCAGTGGCAGCTTACAGCATTTCTGTAAGCTGCCATCTGCGTATAAGGGATGAGTAAAAAATATACATCAGAGGCTTGTTTTCAGAGCCCAATAACTGCTTACAGTGATTTTGAATTATGTCAAAAAAAGATTATTACGAAGTACTGGGTGTTGCCAAAAATGTCAGTGATGCTGATTTAAAAAAGGCATTCAAACGCAAGGCCATGAAGCTTCATCCGGACAGGAATCCGGACGATAAAGATGCTGAAGAAAAATTCAAGGAAGCCAAGGAGGCCTACGATATACTTTCTGATGCCCAGAAACGCGCAGCCTATGATCAGTTTGGCCATGCTGGCGTTGATCCCTCTATGGGTGGAGCAGGCGCTGGTGGCGCCGGAGCGGGTAATTTTAGTGACATATTCGGCGATGTATTTAGTGATATCTTCGGCGGCGCAGGTGGCGGTGGTGCAGGTGGCCAACGAGCATACCGAGGTTCTGATTTAAGATACAAGCTAGATCTTGATCTGGAAGAAGCAGTTTCTGGTACGACGGTTAAAATTCGTGTACCCGTCATGACAGCCTGTGATACCTGTGGTGGTAGTGGCGCCAAGAAAGGCAGCACTCCAACCAGTTGCACAACATGTGGTGGGCAAGGGCAGGTGCGTATGCAACAGGGGTTCTTCTCTGTTCAGCAAACTTGTCCGCGTTGTAAAGGTAGCGGTAAGATGATTAACGATCCCTGTGGCAAATGCCATGGTCAGGGACGTGTTAAGGAAACCAAAACCTTGTCAGTGAAAGTGCCTGCCGGTGTTGATACGGGCGATCGTATTCGTTTGTCAGGGGAAGGTGAAGCGGGAGAATTTGGTGGGCCTCCAGGTGATTTATATGTAGAAACCCATGTTCGAGAACATGCCATTTTTCATCGTGAAGACAGTAACCTGTATTGTGAAATGCCCATCAGTTTTGTTACTGCAGCACTGGGTGGTGAGCTTGAAGTGCCTACATTAGAAGGTAAAGTTAAACTCAAGGTTCCGGCTGAAACACAAAGTGGCAAAATGTTCAGGTTGCGAGGTAAAGGTGTCAAACCTGTTCGTGGTGGACAGGTTGGCGATTTGATGTGCCGAGTGGTTATCGAGACACCGGTGAATCTAACGGCGCAGCAAAAAGAACTCTTGAAGCAATTTGAACAAACCCTGAGTGGCAGTCAGGATCGACATAACCCCCGGTCAACCAACTGGCTGGATGGCGTGAAGAAGTTCTTTGATGGTGTGAAGTTTTAAAACAGCTCAGTAAACCTGTTCGATCTTTAACTCTTTGGTTATGGTTTGAAAAACTTGATTGTAATGATTATTTAATATCCCTGAGCTGCTAGATCAAAGTCATTTTTCATTTTGAGAGCAACGGCTTTAATGCATGAGATATATTGTCTTTTATTTTGGCGAATTGTTCTTAGGAAAATTCCCCGTAATTCCTTGGCTAAGTATCTCATAGGGCTGGCTCCGGGCGGCATAGGTCTTGGCACAAAATCCATCATGCCGGAACATAACCCTGACTCAGCGACCAGTCTATAGGTAAGATTAAATATTTGCTCATTCATTGGCCACTTGCTGGCGCGACTGCCATAAAGCGTCACAAGGAAGTCATTGAGATCCTGGCGTTCATGCATGTCCATTTATCTTTCCTTTATACTATGTGTAACTTTATGGTAGTGCTGTATTTCTCCATTAATATAGATTTGGTGTACAGCGAGTTCTTCTAGAATGAATATTTGCCCCTTTTTGTCTTTGGCATCATAAACAGCAAGAACTTCGGCCTTGTCAAGCATGAATCCGTGGGTTGACTGAGGTGTTACACCAAAAACGTCAGCTTGCTCCTCAGCGGTGATGGCCAGCCACTTTGGTAATTTACTACGAGCTTGTACATCAAAAATCGCACGGATGTAGTCTTTCTCCAGTCCGGTTAGATCTATTTGTTGGTAAAGTTCCTTGGGATCGACCAGTACATGCATAAATGACCAATCTTTATACTTTACTATTAAATTGTCAGTCCCATGGGCAATGGATTGAGGTGTTTGATACTCTATCTTTAACTTTGCGGATAGTATCAGTGAGTCGGCAAAACTATTTGATGTAATTATTAGTAATAGACTAATAGTGATAAATTTAAATATATTTTCCATGTTTACTTAACCCTGCTTTCTATTCCTGATTGGAGAGCGCTTAATATGCTATCAAAGCTTTTTTTTTATTTCAATCATTACCTACCCTCTAACTTTTCCGTAACAACTGAAAACACTATGCCTGACATAATTATTCTAATATCGGTTAATCCGGATATGAACCCACCCGCAAAAGATGTCATCCGTAGCGGCTCGACTGCCGCTCCCGTACAATTCTACTTCCTGTAGCCCATCAGTCTTGCGGCAGACGGCCGTTATCGGGCATGAGCTCACATTGGCTAGTCTTCAAACAGTTTACGGTACAAGTAACCTTCTATATAAAAGCACGCTATTATATTAGAAGGTGAAAACAGTGTATTTCCAATGACATGGAGGTGCGTCCTTATATAAGGATGGCAGCGCAAAGGTCACTAATGGTTAACTATTCTCCCGTTAGTCATTATAAACTGGTAAGCCATTTCAGAAATATTTTTTTGTAATCTCAGTGATTGTCGAATTATAATATCAATTAAATCAGTAGGGTACTGATTTTTCGAAAGCTATTCTCCTCGAAATAACCCTTTAATAAGAATTTCCTCAGTTTTATTTTTACTTTTTTGCATCCAACCCATTTCATGTTGCGTACTTATTAGTGATAGCAATTTAATCCATATGTCACACATATGACTATTTGTATACTTAGGAGATCAACATGAAACATGATGTTTTCATAAAAAATATTTTGGCCTCAGCATTAGCTTGTACTTTTGTTGGCGCGCCCGCTTTAACCAATGCTTCCAGTCATCGTGAAGCACCTTTTATTACACAAAGTCCAAAAGTAGATGCCAGCGATTTTTATATGTTCAGAAGTTATGAGCCAGGAAGGGAAGATTACGTCACACTGATTGCCAATTATTTCCCATTGCAGGCCTCGTACGGCGGGCCTAATTATTTCACCATGGATCCCAATGCGTTGTATGAAATTCATATTGATAATAATGGCGATGCTATTGAAGATATAACATTTCAGTTTCAGTTTGATAACGTACTACAAAATAATGGTGCAGGTATCACTTTGAATATCGATGGGAAGGATATCCCAGTTGCACTGCGTAATATTTCCCAGGTTTCATCCAGTAACCCGGCCAGTGTCAATGACGCAGAGAATTTTGAAGTAACAATGGTCTCAGGGGATCGTCGTTCTGGCTCAAAATCTACCGTGACGTATGGAAGTGGTAATACTACTTTTGCCAAACCCTACGATAACGTGGGCATTAAAACGTTCACTGATCAAGCATACAGTGATTACGCCAGTACTTTTATTTATGACGTCACATTCCCTTCTTGTCCTGCAGGGAGTCAGGATGGGAAAATATTTGTCGGCCAACGAAAAGACTCTTTCGCAGTAAACCTTGGCGAGGTATTTGATCTGGTCAATATCGATCCTGTCGGACCGGTAGATGGTGAGTTGAATGTCATTGATGACGAAAATGTAACGACATTTGCTGTTGAAGTACCGGCTGCCTGTTTGACTAATGATGGTGCCGTTGATGTAGTTGCCGGTTGGACTACGTCCAGTAAACGTCAAGTTCAGGTTCTGGATCCAACACCTGGTTATAAGAATCCTGCACTGGAAAGAGGAGCATGGACTCAGATGTCTCGTTTGAGTATGCCACTTGTCAATGAGCTGGTTATTGGTTTACCTGACAAAAATATGTTCAACAGCAGTGAGCCAAAAGACGACACTCAATTTCTGGACTATGTCACTAACCCTACATTTCCTGCCATTCTGGAAGTATTGTTTGGTGTGAGTGCACCTACAGCGTCAGGCCGACCTGATTTGGTGGCAACATTCCTGACGGGTTTGACTGGCGTAAATGCTGATGGAGGTGTTGGCGAAATGCAGAGATTGAATGTAACGATTCCAGTAACAGCTAAAGACTCTCAGAACAATCTGGGTGTAGCAGGAGGCGACAATGCTGGATTCCCTAATGGAAGACGTCCAGGAGACGACGTTGTCGATATCACTACACGCGTTGCGATGGGTGCCTTATGTCATCTTGGCTTGAACCTGTGTACGCCTGCAGAGGCATTGAGTGGAACATTACCTTATACAGATGGCGCACTTCAAAATTCGGCGCAGTTTGATAATGGTTTCCCTTATTTAACTACACCCATTTCGTCTTCACCAAGTAACTAATCAAGGAGTAACAAGATGAATAAATCAACTTATTTACTACTTGCCTTGTTCGCAGTGATGACATTAGGAGCTTGTAATCATAGCGGCAATGGAGGCGGTCCCGTTGTCGATAATACCGGCAGTGACATTGCCCAGCTTGCTGATCAGTCTGCTGATTCGGAATCAGTCACTTTGAATGCTGATGACTTATCTGGCAATATTTCTGGTATTTTCGGCGATGAAGATGCGACTCCAACTGATGTGTTGGCGAATGATTCTGTCTCAGATGTTATCAACAGGGCTAATGGAGGCTAGTTCAATTTAATATATTATTTTAGTGTTAACGATAAAGGGAGGGACTTGGTCTCTCCCTTTTTTTTGGAGAAAAACCGGGATTTCATTTCTCTCTGAAGTATAGGGCTCCATTTATTCAATGGTACTTAGTTTAGGGCTGCTTGTGCGTTTTTATGTCAACGCGAGTTGGCATTATCGGCGCGGCGATCTCTTGGTATTTATGTTCAGTTCATTTATTCAGTCATTCAACATTATCATTCTTATTAAAGATTGCTTCACTGCGCTCGCAATGACAGCATGCATAGGATGACCAATTTGAATCATATTTTACTTAAGTAAGTGTCATTAGTTTTTAATTAATTTAGTGACTGCATGAACTACTTTACCTCAGAAATACTTGTCAAACTCAGTGACCTGAAATGAAAGCATATTTGCTTATAGGATGCATAAGCCCTTAAAATGGATAAGCAGGGCTGGATCCGAATGGCGCTTACTTAAGCAAAAAACATTATTAATTATGTCATTTCGAGGGCAAAGTGCCGTACATTGGATAAATCAAAAAACGCTAACGAAGCAATCTCTTTTGAACGATGCTTTGTAGCTAATGATTGCAGCGCATCGCTCGCAATGACATGAAATTTTTTGAATAAATCAGATGGGATATTACGAATAGTCTATAATTTTTACCCAAGATTTTGAAACCACAATAATATCAGTGAGTTAAGCAATGATCAAAATAGCAATTAGCGGCGCTGCCGGTCGTATGGGTCGTACATTGATAGAGGCTTGTCAGCAAACCGAGGGTTTGCAAGTGGCGGCAGCCATTGAGCATGCCGGTAGTTCAATGCTGGGAGCTGATGCCGGTGAATTGGCTGGCATTGGTAAGTTGGATATAACCATTGTTGATGATCTACAGAAGGTTGTTAATGATTTTGATGTACTCATTGATTTTACTCGCCCCGAAGTGACAGAGCGTAATCTTAAAATATGCGCTGAAGCGGGTAAAAATATCGTCATTGGAACGACCGGTTTCAGTGAAGAGCAGAAACTGCTGATTGAGCAAGCCGCAACGCAGACCGGTGTCGTGTTTGCACCCAATATGAGTGTGGGTGTGAATTTATGCTTTAAATTACTGGATCTGGCTGCCCGGGTTATGGGGGGTGAAGTGGATATCGAGATTATTGAGGCTCACCATCGTCACAAGGTTGATGCCCCATCCGGGACTGCACTACGGATGGGGGAAGTGGTTGCCGATGCCCTTGGTCGCGATTTAAAAGAATGTGCCGTGTATGGGCGTGAAGGTCAAACTGGCGAACGTGATCGGCAGAGTATCGGTTTTGAGACGATCCGGGCTGGTGATATCGTCGGAGAACATACTGTAATGTTTGCAGATATTGGCGAACGGGTTGAGATTACCCATAAGGCATCCAGCCGAATGACGTTTGCCAATGGGGCTGCTCGGGCCGCTAAATTCATCCAAAACAAGGGCAAAGGCTTGTTTGATATGCAGGATGTACTTGGATTGAAGTAAAAGTTATGCAATTAAGGGCTAATGAGTCTTTAAACCTGCGGCGGTTTTCAGTAAAATAAGCCACCTGCATATTGGTAGTAAGTCCAATGTTGAAGCGGGGAGGCGCCGATCGGGTTCCTCCCATTTTTGTGTGTGTCAGTTTTTTGGAGGTTCTGTGCGAAAACCAGCCTTGCTAGCGCTCGAAGATGGAAGTCTCTTCCGGGGGCTTTCTATCGGTATAGATGGACAAACAACTGGTGAAGTGGTTTTTAACACCGCGTTAACAGGCTATCAGGAAATATTGACGGATCCTTCCTACTGTCAGCAGATAGTAACGCTGACCTATCCTCATATTGGTAATGTCGGAGTTAACGACGATGATGAAGAATCTTCCAGTGTGGTTGCCAGTGGCCTGATTGTTCGAGACGTGCCCCTGCTGGCAAGCAACTGGCGCAGTGAGCAAACACTCGATTCATATTTACAGGATAACAATATTGTTGGTATCTCTGATATCGATACGCGACGACTGACACGCATTTTGCGCGAAAAAGGAGCCCAGGGTGGCTGTATTATGGCTGGTGATAATATTGATGCCGATGCCGCCATCCAGTCAGCCCAACAATTTCCTGGCCTCAAGGGTATGGATCTGGCAAAAGAAGTAACCACCGCTACTCCTTACGAGTGGGCGCAAGGTTGCTGGAGTTTGGCTGAAGGCATGCCTAAAGCGCCGCACCCGATCGATGAAAAATTACCCTACCATGTCGTCGCCTATGATTACGGCGTCAAACGCAATATTTTACGAATGCTGGTTGATCGTGGTTGCCATGTAACGGTCGTTCCTGCTCAGGTACCTGCATCTGAAGTGCTGGCGATGAAACCGGATGGGTTATTTTTGTCCAATGGCCCAGGTGATCCCGAGCCCTGTGATTATGCGATATCGGCAATCCAGGAATTAATGACATCAGGAATCCCTATATTTGGTATTTGTCTGGGTCACCAGCTGTTGTCATTGGCCTGTGGCGCCAAGTCCATGAAGATGAAATTTGGTCATCATGGCGCCAATCATCCGGTGCAGGATCTGGAGAACGGAGAAGTGATGATCACCAGTCAAAATCATGGTTTTGCCGTTGATGAAAAAAGTTTACCTGCGAATCTGGTGGCGACACATCGGTCACTGTTTGATGGATCCCTTCAAGGTGTGCATAGAACAGATATACCGGCTTTCAGTTTTCAGGGGCACCCCGAGGCAAGCCCTGGTCCGCATGATGTAGCACCATTATTCGATCATTTTATTGAGCTCATAGAAGCTAAGCGAGGCTCGAACTAATGCTTACTCTTATGAATTCCCCTTGCCATTTAGTAAACAGTCTTGACGATTAAATTATGCCTAAAAGATCAGATATAAAAAGTATATTAATCATCGGTGCAGGCCCTATCGTTATTGGTCAGGCCTGCGAATTTGATTACTCCGGTGCGCAGGCTTGCAAGTCACTAAGGGAAGAGGGCTACAAGGTTATTCTGGTTAACTCTAACCCGGCCACCATTATGACGGACCCGGAAACGGCCGATGTCGTTTATATAGAGCCTATTAACTGGAAAACAGTCAGTCATATTATTGAAAAAGAGCGGCCCGATGCACTTTTGCCCACCATGGGCGGACAAACGGCCCTGAACTGTGCACTTGACCTGGACCGAGAAGGGGTACTGGAAGCATTTGGCGTAGAAATGATCGGTGCAGACAAAAATGCCATCGATAAAGCAGAAGACCGGGATAGTTTCAGAAAGGCGATGAAGAAAATTGGCCTGGATATGCCGCGCTCGGCGATCGCACATAGTATGGAAGAAGCGCATCAGGTGCAGGCACAAATTGGTTACCCTTCCGTTATCAGGCCATCCTTTACCATGGGTGGTAGTGGTGGTGGTATTGCCTACAATCGAGAAGAATTTATTGAAATTTGTGAGCGTGGCCTGGATCTCTCACCGACTAAGGAACTGTTGATCGAAGAATCCATTGTCGGCTGGAAAGAGTATGAAATGGAAGTTGTACGCGATCATAAAGACAACTGCATTATCATTTGTTCTATCGAAAATTTTGACCCGATGGGTGTGCATACCGGCGACTCAATAACCGTAGCACCTGCACAAACACTGACGGACAAGGAATATCAGATCATGCGTAATGCCTCATTGGCTGTATTACGTGAGATCGGTGTTGATACGGGTGGCTCTAATGTGCAATTTGCGATTGATCCTGAAAACGGACGCATGATCATTATTGAAATGAACCCACGTGTATCGCGCTCATCTGCATTAGCTTCCAAGGCGACGGGATTTCCAATCGCTAAAGTGGCTGCCAAGCTGGCAGTTGGCTATACACTGGATGAATTAAAAAATGAAATCACAGGTGGTGCGACGCCAGCCTCATTTGAACCCAGTATAGATTACGTTGTTACTAAAATTCCTCGTTTTACCTTTGAAAAATTTCCGCATGCCGACGCTCGCCTAACCACGCAAATGAAGTCAGTGGGAGAGGTGATGGCCATCGGGCGTACTTTCCAGGAATCTTTACAAAAAGCACTTCGAGGCCTGGAAGTGGGTGTTGATGGTTTAAATGAAAAACTGGATCTGGAAGGTGATGAAGTAGAGTCCAGGCTGCGACGTGAATTACAAGTGCCGGGTGCCGAAAGAATCTGGTATGTGGCAGATGCCATGCGTTTCGGAATGACGCTGGAGGAAGTATTTAATTTTTCCAAGATCGACCCCTGGTTTTTAGTGCAAATCGAAGAACTGGTCAAATTGGAAGATGAGATAAAACAGCAGGGTGAAGCTTCTCTTGAAAAAGATCGATTGTATTACCTGAAACGTAAGGGATTTGCAGATCGACGTCTGGCCAGTTTACTGGGTAAGACCGAAGATGACATTCGTTCTGTCAGGCATAAATTAGGCATTCACCCCGTTTATAAACGTGTGGATACTTGTGCTGCTGAGTTTGCATCGAATACCGCATATCAATATTCCACCTACGAAGAAGAGTGCGAAGCAGACCCTACTGATCGCGATAAAATCGTGGTGTTGGGTGGAGGGCCGAATCGCATTGGGCAAGGTATTGAATTTGACTATTGCTGTGTTCATGCGGCACTGGCCTTGCGTGAAGACGGTTACGAAACCATCATGATAAATTGTAACCCTGAAACCGTGTCGACGGATTATGATACTTCTGACCGACTGTATTTCGAGCCGCTTACTCTGGAAGATGTACTTGAAGTCATCGAAAAAGAAAAACCAAAGGGTGTAATTGTTCAGTATGGTGGTCAAACTCCATTGAAGTTGGCACGCGCTCTGGAAGCTGCGGGTACGCCTATTATTGGTACCTCGCCTGACTCTATTGATCAGGCTGAAGACCGCGAGCGTTTTCAGAAAACGGTCGAGGAGCTGGGTTTATTGCAACCACCTAACCGCACAGCACGCACTGAAGAAGAAGCCATGAAGCTGGCGTTGGAAATTGATTTTCCCCTGGTGGTTAGACCATCCTATG